>Ga0187892_10002508_pt1 | contig 36427 bp, 29 predicted proteins | sample MA1701073metaG_FD_139345 | JGI IMG/M metagenome (GOLD analysis project Ga0187892, IMG submission 139345) | Bio-ooze microbial communities from a basaltic lava cave in the Kipuka Kanohina Cave System on the Island of Hawaii, USA - MA170107-3 metaG ... | reverse complement strand
TTAAGCACTACACGCCTGTGGAGAGCTACTACAAGCTGGTCAAGAAGGTCGAGGGCGATCCGGAGTTCGACACGAAGCGAGCGAGGAAGAAACTCCGCCGCTACGTCGAGAGCCACGACCACGCCATCCGGCTCAAGGCGGAGATCATGGTGGACCACTTCCACGAGCAAGTGATCGCGCTCGGCAAGATCGGCGGGCAGGCTCGGGCGATGGTGGTCACGAGTGGCATCGAGCGGGCCATTCAGTACTACCATGCCATCCGCGAGTACCTTACCGAGCGCAAGAGTCCCTACAAGGCGATCGTTGCTTTCTCGGGCGAACACGACTACGGCGGGACCAAGGTGACAGAGGCGTCGCTCAACGGGTTCCCGTCCAGCCAGATCCCCGCTCACATCCAGGAGGATCCTTATCGATTTCTCGTCTGCGCTGACAAGTTCCAGACCGGCTATGACGAGCCCCTGCTGCACACGATGTACGTAGACAAGATCTTGTCAGGTATCAAGGCCGTGCAGACGCTGTCCCGGCTCAACCGGGCGCATCCGCAAAAGCACGATGTGTTCGTGCTCGATTTCATGAACGACGCCGACACGATCCGCGATGCGTTCGAGGACTACTATCGCACTACTCTCCTTGCCGAAGAGACCGATCCCAACAAACTTCACGACCTGAAAGCGGGCTTGGACGGTTACCAGGTTTACTCCGACACGCAGATTGACCAGTTCGTCGAGCGGTATCTCGGCGGAGCAGACCGTGACAAGCTCGACCCGATTCTCGACGCTTGCGTGGCCGTCTACAGCGAGCTGTTGAACGAGGATGGTCAGGTCGAGTTCAAGGGCAAGGCCAAGGCCTTTGTGCGGACCTACGGGTTTCTCTCGTCGATTCTCCCGTACACGAACGCGGAGTGGGAGAAGCTCTCTATTTTCTTGAACTTCCTCGTGCCCAAGCTGCCTGCCCCAGTGGAGGAAGACCTATCGAAGGGTCTGCTCGAGACCATCGACATGGACAGCTACCGGGCCGAGAAGAAGGCGACGATCGCCATCCAGCTGGCGGACATTGACGCCGAGATCGAGCCGGTACCGACGAGCAGTGGCGGAGGGAGGCCCGAGCCCGAGCTGGACCGCCTATCGAACATCCTCAAGACCTTCAACGACCAGTTCGGCAACATCCCCTGGACCGATGAGGATCGGGTGCACCGCCTCATCACCCGGGATATTCCAGAGAAGGTCGGGGCCGACCGCGCCTATCAGAACGCGAAGAAGAACTCCGACAAACAGAACGCTCGCATTGAGCACGACAAGGCACTGGGGCGGGTGATGACCGACGTCTTGAAGGACGACACGGAGCTGTTCCGGCAATTCAGCGATAATGAGGCATTCCGGCGGTGGCTGGCGGACACAGTCCTCGGCTTAACGTACGCGTGAGGGATCCGGGTGAGGCCCTCGCTCCTTGGCGCCTTCGCGGACTCCCTGGGGTCCCGGTGGCCCTTCGGGGACCGCGGACGGCGAGTCCGGGGCGCCGCTACGAGTACGCCCTGTGACGGCAGCGGCCCGAAGGTTGGCGGGGAGTAACCGTAGATCTCCGCTGGTCCAGCCCGTAGTGACCTGCCGTCGCAGCGCTACGCCGCGCCTCCGGCCTAACACGGGAAACGCCGCTCGCTGATTCGGCCCAAGTCGATGGACGGACTACTTTCGACGCGCGTGCGCTCGTCGTGGCCTAGGGCGCTGCATTGGGGATGGCATCGGCAGGGGCAGTGGTTGAACGCCCGCGGTGACTGCGAGCACGTTAACCGGCGACAGCCAAATGGGGCCGAACCGACCGCGGCTCGTAACGTCAGCGACGACCTGCCGGACAAACGTGTAGAGCATAGCCGGTCCGGATGCCCGGACGTACTCCGCTAACGGCATGTTCTCTTGCCCCTCGACGACGATCAGGAGGGCAGTCATCGTCACGTCGATCTCGTATAACGGCCGCTGTTCTGGCTTGGACCGCGCGCGCACGCGCACGATACCGTGCCTCCCGTCACTCGACACTCCCGACTCGAAGTCGGTTGTGAAGTCAATACTCGGAATCCCTTGAGGCACCGGCAGCGTTAGGAAGTCCTCGCGGTGTGCGAATGACGCTCTCTCGAGGAAAATCTGCGCGATCTGGATGCCCGGTTGTTTGGTGCGATCGGTCATGCGGCCACCGCGAGCTCGGAACTAGCGGCCAAAGCCTTGGTCTCGACTGGCCCTGAATACGTCACCTGATCGACGTTGAAGTCCACGCGCGTCATGGTCCCCAGGATGGTCTCGGGTTCTGCCGTCACGATGGCAGTTGCTTCCACCGTCACTGCGAGCTGCTGGGTTGAAAGCTGCGAGACGACACCAAGCACACGCCCGAGCGTGTCGAGAGTCGGGTTTCCAACGCCAGCCTCAATCTCCGAAATGCGCGCTTGGGTCGTCCCAGCGAGCTTGCCGAACCGTTCCTGAGAAAGGCCGGCGCCCACACGAGCGTCGACAACTAGGTCAGCAAGGTGGTGTGCCAGCTGAATGTCTTCTGGTACAGCGGCCAGGCTTGGGCGCTCGGCCACTAGGTGATTCCAAGAGTCACGCAGGTTCATGAAATGCCTGTCCAGTCTCGTAAACGTCTTTCCGCCGTCGGGACGTGCCGATCAACATCGTCATCGGACGTGTGCCTGAAGCCTTTGAGCATCAGGAACCGCCGACCGTCAAGGTAGTAGAGAAAGCGGACTTCGAGCCGCTCGGCCGTCAAGCGAAACTCGCGCAGCAAGCGCGAGCTTCGTACGCGGCGGAAGTAGGTGTGACCGAGGTCGGTGCCATATCGTTCCAGCCGCTCAAACTGCCCCCGAATCTGCTGGAGCTGCCGGTCGGTCAGCTGCTTCGCGATCTCGCCGAGGGCGTCCCGTTTCCCGCCGAGTGGACAGAACGCCACCTCCCAAGGCGACCCCATTATACCGCCTATGATATACGTCTTGCTAGAGCGAAGAGTTCCCGACTGTACAACACAAAGTACTGTAAAGCGTTAGTCAGCTCAAGGTACACTATCAATAGGGGTCCTGCAGGGCTCCCGACCCTTGATTATCGGCCATTTATCGGCAACATTATTGGCAGCTGCAGGTCCGATGCGGAGTGGCCATTTTACGGCAGCAAAACGGCAACAATAATGACAACAGACCCTCTCACTTTCCAGCCCCGTCTGAGCCCCGCCGAAGGCGCCGAAGTGATGCGCCTACTCGGCGAAATCGACGAATTCAAAGGGCACTGGCGTAAACTGCGCGAAATCCGCGCCGAGCGGCTAGAGAGCCTGCGCCAAGTGACTACCATCGAATCCGCCGGGAGCTCTACGCGCATTGAGGGCGCTCAGCTCAGCGACGACGAGGTCGCCAAGCTCCTCCAAGGGCTCCAGATCGACAGGTTCCGGAGCCGCGACGAAGCGGATGTGCTAGGGTATGCCGACCTCGTGCAGACCATCTTCGACAGCTACGAAGCGATCCCTCTGACCGAGAATCGCATCAAGCATCTCCACAAGATATTGCTCGCCCGCTCGGAGAATGACGAGTGGCACCGTGGGGAGTACAAGAAATTCGAGAACAACGTCGAGGCCAAACACCCCGACGGACGCGTGGAGGTCATCTTCCACACCGCGAGTCCGTTCGACACGCCGCGGCTGATGGCCGATTTGGTCTCGACTACCAACGCAGCGTTCGACGCCGGTGCAGCGCATCCGCTCGTCATTGTCGCGCGCTTCGTCGTCGAGTTCCTCGCCGTTCATCCATTCCAGGATGGCAACGGACGTCTAGCGCGGGCGCTCACAGCTCTTCTTCTCCTACAGGCCCGTTACGAGTATGTCCCATACGCGTCCCTCGAGCGTGTTATCGAGGATAACAAGGGGGAGTACTATGTGGCCCTACGGACGTCGCAGCTGGCCATGCGAAAGGATCCCGCGGACTTCGGAGCGTGGCTAGTCTTTTTCCTCCGCATACTCCACACGCAGAAGCGCATTCTTGAGGCCAAGCTGGAGGTAGAACGCTCAATCCTGCGCATCTCGGATACGCAGCGCCGCGTCTTGGAGTTGATCGAGAAGCATGGCCGTGCCACAACCGGGCTGATCGCGGAGACGCTAGGGGTCGCGCCTCGCACGGTGCGGTACCACCTAGACATGCTGATTCGCCAGGGGTTGGTCGAGCCGCATGGGGAGCGCAAGGGTCGGTACTACACGCGCGCTGCGGGAACGCCGCAGGCCTTCTTGGCGGATCCGCAGTCGCGCAACGCAGCCGTTCTGGCCGCGATCCTCGCGCGCGGGGGTCGGATCTCACCCAACGGGTTGCGGCAGCTCCTGCGCGAGCACGGGTTCGATCCGCGAATGGCGGGCAGCCTGCACGGGCGTCGGCTTGCGCACCTACGGCGGGATTCGAAGACGGGCGACAGCATACTCACGACACGAGGCCGGGAGCTCGCCGAACAGCACGTCTTCGCACTGCGGTGGGCGGCTCACAAGAACAGCGTCGTGAGCACCTAAAGATTCGCGATTTGCCCGTTTACGGGCGGAAGAAGTTCTCCGTAGCTCATCGCTCCTTCTCGGCTTCCACCAGCAGCTCCCCGGTCGTGAGACTCAGCGCCTTCGCAATCCGCTCCAGGTTGTCGAGCGAGATGTTCGTTTCGCCCCGCTCGACCGACCCCATGTACGTGCGGTGAACCCCGCACTTATCCGCAAAGGACTCCTGCGAGTAACCCGCCTCCCTGCGAAGGCGGCGGATCGCACGGCCGAGCCTGGCACGCAGCGCGCTCATAGGCCGGTAGGGTGCACCGGCCCACGCCTTTGGCTCTACAGCACATAGCTAGACACTCTTTACATAGCGTTCGGCGCCCACCACCTTTCGTACGTCCGGCGGCCTCCGTCTCGGCCGCCGGTGCATGGAGAGTGCGGCGAGAGCACCGGCTCGTTGACCCGCGCGCCAACCGTGATCCTCACGGTGGCCCAGCCGGCCCGGCGACGACCGGGACCCATGCGCGAACGGGACGAGAACGCCCTCATCGAAAGGATCGTCCGATGCCCGAGAGCATGACCTCCCGCCGGGCCGCCGTGTCCGTACGCGCCTACAGCCAGCTGTTCGACCTCCAGGTCGTCTACTCCCTCACGAGTGACGACAACGAAGCGTCAAAAGTCGAGCACGGCGAGGTGGCGGCCGCCGGTTCGCGTCGACAGGTCGAGGCTAGCGTCGCCCACCTGATCATCGCGAAGGCGCTGATCGACGTCCGTCACGATTGGCAGCACCCTGGCCCCCTGGGGCCTGAACCCGTGACCTGGCTCGCGCCCGGCCCGCGGGATGGCGCGTTCGCGCTCCGCGAGTTCGACGCCCCAGCCGCCATCCCCTGCAGTTTCTGGATTCGCTGCTCCCGTGATTCCGAAGTGCGGTTTGCGCGAGAAGATGCGGCTGAGGCCGGCTGGGGACCGGATCAGCTCAAGCATTTCGCAGGCTGGGCTGCCATCGTGCACCCTCGCTGGAGAGGCGACCTCGGTACAGCATTTCCCGACGTGGAAAAATTGGCTGATAACGTAGCGACCGAGCGAGCGGACCGGTACCTAGGCCCGGACCGACTCGAGCACCTCGAGCACCGATCGCTGCGCGACAAGCCCGCACTCCCCTTTGTCGTGGGTTTTGCGCCAGGCGAGTTCGTCTGCCACATCACCCTCAACCCCGATGCTCTCGATCACCTCGTCCTTACGCTCCCGCCGGAACAGTTCGTCGCGCTTCAGCGGCTCGTCGAAGCTGGACGTGCGCGCGTGGGCTGGTGGAGCGGCAAGCTGCTGGTCGCGCCCGGCGACTTCGAGGTGGTCGCCGTGGGCGACCCCGCCTTTGGGGGTATTGCCACCGAAGACGATACCAGCCTACGACGCCGGCGACTCGATTACGCCCTCGCGTGTCTGTATCGCGAAGCTCGCCTCACGTGGCAGCCGCAGCTCCCGCCCGTGCGGAATTGGAGGCACTCCGCCGTGCACCGTGCCCTCCGGAATTGCCTCCCCAGCCTCGCCCGTCAGAGTCTTCGCGAGCAGTGGATCACGGATCGGCGGGGCGAAGTCTTTGAGTCCGTCCTTCACCTGATGCTCGACGGGCGCGTCGGATTGCAAATGCTCGAGCGGCTGAAGCTGGCCGATGAGAAGCGCCTCAGCGCCGAGGCCACTGAACTCGTCGCACAGGACCACGATCCGACCCACGGCTGGGCGCTGTACGAGCTGGGAGCCGGCGCCTTCGACCCGCTGTCATTCAATGCCATTGACCGGATGATGGGTGACGTCACGAGGTCCGAGCTTGAGGAACTTGCCGAGCGCTACGAAGCGATCCCCGGCTTGTGGAGCCCTGAGCTGGCTCGCGCGCTCTTGCACGGTCTACTCCTGGCCGAGACTGGGGAGTATCTCCATGACCAGTACCTCGTTCCCGCGACCCCATTCCGTCGTGAGTACCTCGGTCCGGCGATCCCACTGCGGACACCTCACAATGCCTTCCGGGAGCTACCGGTGATCGTCGCGCTTAAGGCCATGGTGGCGACAGCACGCAGACGCAAAGCGTGGGGGCTGTTTACGTCGAGGCTACTTGACGTAGCCCTGTTCTCAGTCCTCGGGGCTTGGGTCGATGGGTGGCGTGGCGCTGTGATCGGCCTGATCGTGGGCGGGGTGGTCAGTGGTCTGCATGAAGACTGGGCCAGACGACAAGAAGCGAACTCGTCGACCGACCAACTGCAGCGCGCCATGCGGCTGGCGGTGATCGACGCCGCCCAGTCGAGCGTCAACTGGTGCCTGGTTGTGCGACGGATGCGCGAAGCGGCCCTACATGGCGCCGTTTGGGCGCCGGAAGCTTGGCGACTCGCGTTGTCCGTTAGCCGTCGAAGCGCGGCCTCGCGCACGGATTGGTGAGGGCTCAGTGCATGGGACGGGGCGCGGCGCGCTCCGGAGCGAGCCACTCAGAATGGGCGCCAGCGTGATGCGTGTCACGTGCGCGACGTGTTCCCGCTTTCTTGACGGGTGACGCGCGCGCTGCTAAGATCAGTCCCACGCGGCGATTTCACCGACTTGATGGGCCGCGCGGCCGGCTTGCCGGCGTGATGACCATCTAAGTCGCGGAGCCCGGGCCCCCGCGACGCAGGTTTCGGGGGCCCGATACTGTTCCGGGTGCGACACTCCGGATGTAGAGATGTAGCGGAAGCAAATCCAGCAGGGTCCGTTCCGACTGCTGGTGCATGGAGAGCGCGGCGAGAGCACCGGCTCGTCGACCCGCGCGCCAACCGTGATCCTCACGGTGGCCCAGCCGGCCCGGCGACGACCGGGGCCCATGCGCGATCGGGGCGGAACCGCTCTCATCGAAAGGATCGTTCAATGCCCGACAGCACAACTTCCCCCCGTGCCGCCCTCGGGCGCCCGGCACGTGCGTCCTGCGTCCTTCTCCTTTGCGCGCTGACGCTTCTCGGAGCGGCGCCGGGCCACGCGCAGGGCGACGCAATGAACGGGCTGGCCGTGACCGCCGCGTGCCACCGCGATACCTCGCCGATAGCGCGCGCCTTCAATGAGCGTGTGTGCACGTATCGCGTCGGAACGCGCGACGCCATTACTATCGAGGGCGGCGGACTTGGTTCAGTGTTCGCGGCATGGTACATCTCCGGACCGGAGGTGACGGCCGACGGCTACTGGGTCAAGGTCGGGGTCGGGTGCGGATGTGTCATCGTGCACGACGGCATGCTGACGTTCGTCTTTATCTCGTCGCGCTCCGGCATGGTGTACGATTCGCTGGAGCGGATGCAGGCGCGCCAAGACGCCGACGCCCAGGCGCTGCGTCACGCTGGCGCATGGTGACGGGGGCCCGGGCCGTAGGCGTGCTTCGTCACCCAGCGAGAGCCGATCGGGGCAGGGAGTGCCTGGAGTGCCGCGCCGTCCCGCCGGAAAACGGCGACGAGGATGGCACCTTCGCCGACGGATCGGGTGTGACACTCCGGATGTAGGGATGTAGCGGAAGCAAACCCAGCAGGGTCCGTTCCGCCTGCTGGTGCATGGAGAGCGCGGCGAGAGCACCGGCTCGTCGACCCGCGCGCCAACCGTCGCCCTGCTCCCCGCCAGGGGAGCGCACGGTGGCAACGCCGGCCGGACAGGAAACGTTGTCCGGAGCCATGCGCGAATCGGGACGGAAGCGTTCAAGCGAAAGGGTCTTGGCCATGAGCTCCCATCCCGACGCCATACTCGATGTGTACGCGACGCTTGGCAACGACGTGAGGTTCTACCGCATGGCGCTCTGCGCCGGCGAAGTGGACTCCCGTGCCGCCGGCGCGTTGGCTGATGATCTCCAGGAGTTCTACTGCAGAAGCGAGGCGTTTCTGCTCGAGGCCCAGACTGCGATCACCATACGAAGGCTGGAAGCCGAGATGACCACGAAGTACCGCGATCTCTTGGGAGTCGAGATCGGTCACTATGTCGGCGATCGCGGGCCTATCGACGACGATGGCCTGAATGTCCTCCGCGCCCACCAGCACAAGCTCCTTTACGGCGCGCTTAGCGTGCTGGTCAATAAGCTTGCTAGGCTCTATTCCGCACCTGGGGCGGGAGCGTACGGCACAACAGCGCGTCCGGTCGCGGACACTGCATTGCGAGAGCCCACCGACCGCCGCCTGGTCTACAACGTCAGCTGCGCAAACGGTGGGCTCGTGTTCGCGACGCCGGAACGCGCCCGGCATATCTCGCGGATCCATGACGCAATCACCAAGTCCTCGACTTGGGAACAGTTTCGCCGGGCCATGCCGCGCGAGGAGTACTCGAGAATCGTCTCGTACTACGACCTCGATGGTGAGCCTCGGCCCAGGGGGTCGGATCCCTTTGATTGTGAAGTGGTCCCCGGCTACTCCGATGGGGATTACCCGGCCTGGCTGCAGCAGGAGATGCGTGAGGTTCTTCCGCGGGAAATCCTGGACACGTACGGCACGGTCGCACACACCGCCTTCAACGGCTCATACGTCCACATCGATCCGAAACACCTGCCCATGATCAAGGCCCGGCTGGGGGAGCTCGGCTATGAGGTGCAGGATGGTACCCACCTGTCGTTCTATTGAGCGCGCGGGGAGCTCGCACCATGAGGTCAGGGTCCGATCCCGGGTTGGATGTCATCGACTTCGTGTACCGCTCGATGAACATCGATGAGCAGTGGAGTGAGCGCAACGAGCGGGGATTCACGTGCTGGGGCCATCGGCTGGCACAGCAGGTCTGGGCCGAGGCCCCGCGTCTGAGCCAGGGCTATTGGGTTACTCGGGTGCACGCCCGCGCCGCAGTGCTTCGGGAGGTTCCCTGGAGCGGGGCGATCCAGGCCCGCGTGTCTGCGCTGAACATGTACGGGTCGCTCAGCGCCTACTGTAGAGAGGCCGACGGCAGGAGGCTCTCGCTTGACTGCAACGTCTACGTCCATCACGGGAACGCGGCCTGGCTTAAGCGCCTGTTCGCATGTGCAGTCGCGTTGCAAGCGGCCGAGGCGGAGATCGCCGCTGATATGCTGTCTTCCCTGGTCGGAGGCGCCCCTGACGAGAGCGGCCACCCCATCAACGGCCCGCGCGTCGTTCCCGACAACATGCTCGACATCATCGCACAGCTGTTCGCGCCCGCTAGTGCGGGTCCGTCCGCCTGCAAACCCGGGGAGTTCGAGCAGGCGCTGGCCATGGCGCCCGAGCCCTGGGTGCTCGCGAGCGGCGATGAGCAGGGGCTGACGGCGGAGTTCCCGTTCACCGATTCGACGCCAGCTGTGGCGGGTGGTCGAGGAACAGCGCTACTCATCGCCTCGGCCGCCGAGCAGCACCCCCGGCTGGGAAGCGGCCTCTTGGTCCGGCTGGCGTTACCAGTGCTTGTGGACGCACTTCGTGGAAACGAGCTCGCCCACCAACTCAATTGGGTCGAGGCCACGCAATGGAACGCGCCCCACTTCCTGGGCGCGTGGTGTCTGGACGCGAACTCTACATTGACGTTCGTGACGTTCGTTCCCTCAGCCGTGTACGCACCCGGGCTACTCCACGCGCTCATCCTGAGCAGTGCAGTTCGAGCTCGGTGGGCGGGCGAATACATCGCCGACCTCCGCGCGCGTCCGACATCTGTAGGGTGACTGCATGGAACGAGTAGGTTCGATCACGCTTCGCCTCTACATCGGCGACTACAGGGATGGTGCCAGCCTGCGGGTCGGGGATCCAGCGCGCATCGATCGCATCGTCAACCTCTCGCGTGAACACTACGACTCCGCGCTCCCCGTCCTCGAGATCGACCAGTGGGACGGAGACCCGGTCGACGCCGAGGTCCTGGTCGGGTTCCTCGCCGCCATGCGCGAGGCCTGGCGGCGGCAAGAAACCGTCCTGGTGCATTGTCGCCATGGGAGGAGCCGGGCGGCTGCCTTTTGCATTGCTCGGATCATGGACCATGCCGGGTGCGATTGGGATCACGCGGAGGAGATCGTGCGACAGGCCCGGCCGGTAATCGACCCCTCGCCCGTGCTCAGGTACTCCATCCTGCGTCTGTTGGCTTTGGGTCAGGTCACCGGCGAGATCATCGCCAGTAGAGCGCGCGACCTGCTCCCATGACATTCGGCGCTACTTCCCTACTTTCCTACATCCCGGGTGTCGAATCGTTACCCCCGACCGTTGAAGGGAACCCACATGAGCAAGCGACTGCTCGTAGTGACCAGCGTTGCTGGACTCGTTCTCGCACTCACGACATGCACGGGCGACCAAGGTCCTGTGGGTCCGACCGGTGCGCAGGGGGCCATGGGGACTCAGGGCGCGACCGGGAGTCAGGGTCCGGCGGGGCCGACGGGTGGCACGGGGCCAGATGGAGCGCCGGGGCCGGCGGGGCCGACGGGTGGCACGGGGCCAGATGGAGCGCCGGGGCCGGCGGGGCCTCAAGGGCCGGCGGGACCGCAGGGGCCAGCGGGACCAACGGGGCCACAGGGGCCCGCCGGCATCTCGGGGTGGGAGACCGTTACGGTCACCCAGGCGTTGTTGATCAACGAGTCCGGCCTCGAGGCTGTGAGCGTCCGCGTGGACTGCCCGGCGGGGAAGCAGGTGCTCGGCGGCGGGTACGCGCACGCGATCGACTTCACGAACCCGGCATTCGGTCCGGGTCAGATGGAGACGACGCAGGACTATCCATCCAGCGCGACCAGCTGGACGGTGACTTTCACCTCCGGGTACGTCATCGCGCGAACGGTGACCGTGTACGCGATATGCGGCTTCGCGACCTGAGGTCATGAAGAGGCGCTAGTGTTGCTCGAAGTCGTGATTCTCTCCCTTGCGCTGACGCTCGCGGCACAAGAACCGGGGGGTGCCTTTCCCCGTGCGATCGGCACTCGGTATCCTTACCCGGCGCCGGTTATGCCTTAGGCGCGCGGAGGCTCGCCACTCGCTGCACCGGCGCGTTGCTGATGCAGGGATGTAGGCCTTCCACCTGGCGCGACCCCTTTCCGCCGCAGTGAGTGTGCGGCGTGGACTGCGCGGCCGGAGGGCAGGTGCTCCGCGGCGGACACGCGCATCGCGTACGCACGTGAAGTCAGAGCGTCATAGCTGCGGCAGCCGGACGGACTCGGTTTGGGTACTGGGCGCGGGGAGTGCCCGGCACTCGAGGCAGGCGAGTCGTCCCGCCTCGGCTTCGGGCATCCTTGGTGCTGTCATGGTGGCGGCATTACGCGAGTTTTTTTCATGCTGATTTTTTTTGGGAGAGAGACCGCTCCCGCAACGTGGTCGCGCTCCACCGGCCCCGTCTCTGCGCGAAGGGGGGGTCGTGGAGAGGCGGGGACCCGTCAGAATGCTCGTCGTCCGCCGGCTGGTGGACATCGGGGCCAGTGAATCCAGTGGAGAGCTCTGGCAAACCTCCCGGCAAAGCGCCTTTCAGCTCGAGGTACTCCAAGGTGTTAGAAGGGTGCAGCGGATTCCCAATCCTTCGCCCGCCCGCTACACGCGGCCGCGAAGGCATCGTGTTGCCCCGGTAGACAAGTCGTGCTGTGATCGGCCGCTATGCACCGGTCAGAAGGCGTCCCACGCGCGTAGGTGATGTCGCGAGCGCGCCCGCCGATGGCGTTCGCTCAGGTGTTCATGCCCCGAGTGAAGGGGCGAGGCCGAGTGACCGTCTGGGAACTGGTGAGCGGTCCAATGCGTTCCCAAGGGAGCTCTAGGCCTAACTGAGCCGGCCGACGTGGACGCCGGAGGACGTCGGACGAACCGACTGCGGACCGGTCAACGTACCGCGAAATCGTTAGGGCTCCGGATTGCCCACGGCCTCCCTCGAAATAGCCGGAGGGAGCACGCCGCAATCGAACAGGCTCAACTGTTCGGTGCGGCGTGTTTCGTTTCTTCGCCTCTCACCCTCACCGAACACGACGCGCGACTAGCACTACCGCGTCGCTAACTGTTCGACACCACGTGACTAGCGTCGCTTGGTGAGTCGCGCGACTCCGATTCGCGCAGTGAGGGTTCTCCGATGTCCCGCCTTCTCTGGCTTGCGGACATGTGCCCGCACCTTTCCAACGCCCGAATCACGCGAGTGTTCACGCCCGCGCGCGAGGGGCTCGAGATAGTCGACCTCGGCAACATGCATGGGCTCGAACGTGCGTGCAACCAGCGGTCCGTGCAGCACGAGGCGCCCAAGGATTGCGGCGGGTGGTTCGCATGAGCACCGCACGCCCGATCCTCAGCCCCGACTTACTGACGCGCGCGAGCGCCTTCACGGGCTCGATGGCCGATCTCGCACAGCTCTATGTAAGCGCCGGGGTACCCGTATTGCCTTGCCATCCGGAGCGCAAGCACCCCCTCATCAAAGGCGGGTTTCACAAGCGCTCGGCCGATCCGGAGGTCGTAGCACGGTGGTGGAAGCAGTGGCCCGGCGCCCTCGTCGGCCTCGTTCCGGCGGACGTGGGGCTTATCGCCCTAGACATCGATTCGACGGACGCCGCGACCGCGGCCCGGGCTGCCGGACTGCTCAACAACCCGGCGCTGATTGTCGAGACGGGTGGCACCAGCAAGCCGTTCGAGATCGACAGGCAGACAGTGTCGCCGCTGCACGTCTACGTGCCCGCAAACGGCACGGTCCCGAAGGCCGACGGGCTCGTGGTCCGGTACGGCAAGGGCTACGTCATCGCGCCGGGTTCCCGGCGCCCGAACGGGCGAGGGTGGCGCGTGAGCGAGACCGGGCTCGGGGAGTGGGCGAACCAGAATTCGGTCCCGGAACTCAGCCCGCCTACGCCGGGTGTCCCGGACAGCGGTAACACGGGAAGTAGGGAAGTAGATCTCCGGGCCCCCGACCTCGATCGCGTGCGCGCCGCGGTCGCGGTGATCCCGAACCCCCTTGAGACTTCGCGCGATGAGTACGTGCGGATGGCGCACATGATCCGCGCGGCCGTCGGGGACGAGGAGGAGGCCGGGCTCGCGATCTTCCGCGATTGGGCCGCGAAGTGGCCAGGCCCCGTGAACGGCGCCGAGGACGAGCGCGTGTACCGCACGATTCAGCCCGCGAACATCCACGCCGGCTGGCCGACCCTGCACCGACTGGCGGCGGAATATGGCTTCGACAACCGCGACGACGTGCAGCGCGAGGCGCAGGTCGATTTCACGGCGGACCCCGAGGCACGACCGGACGAGCAACCGGAGCTGCGGCCGGACGAGGGACCGACGCTGCACGCGCGCCTGCTGGTGCTGCGCGAGGAATTGCGTGCGATCGGGGACCCGCTGGAGCGCGACGCCGTTCGCGCGCAGTGGGTCGGGGCACTCGCATACGACCTTCACATACCGTTCACAGTGGTGCGCGAGCGCCTCGACGCGTTCGACGCCCCACACCGGGAGCCCGTGCTCTCCGTCCGACCCGGGTGCGCGATGTTCAAGCCGCTGGTCACGGACCCAGTGCGCCCGTTGGTAGCCGGTTACCTCTATCCCAACCAGCAGCACGTCGTCTTCGGTGAACCGGCGTCGTTCAAGACCTTCATCGCGCTCGACCTCGCGCTATCGGTGGCGAGCGGGAGAAAGTGGCTGGGAACGATCCCGGTCACGCAGACCGGCGTCGTGTTCTTTGCGGGTGAAGCATCCGAGACCGTGCGCGTGCGCATCGCGGCCTGGTGCGCGGCGCGAGGATTGTCGCCCGACGACATCAAACGGCTCCCGTTCACGCTCGTGAACGCGGTGCCGACGTTCGGCCGTGGAGAAGACGGGTTGAACGACGCGATCCGGCGGGTTCGCGAGGCCGAGCAAGGGACCGGTGAACCTGTCGGCCTCGTGGTGTTTGACAACATGACCCGGATGCTTGCGGCCGCCGGACTGTCGAATACCGACACCGGAGAGTACGGTCGCGTGTTCGGCGACCTCGATCGCTTCGTCCACGACACCCGCGCCGCGACGCTCACGATCTACCACAGCCCGGTCTCCGACGCGAAGCGCCCCGCTGGGACCTATCAAAGTACCGCGAATCCGGACGTCGTTCTCTCCGTCGTGCGCCACAAGAACGAGGACGACGACGACGCGCAGCTCACGGCCATCCTGAGGACCACGAAGTCCCGCGCCGCGAGACCAGCGCCCGCAATCCAGCTCCGGCTCCGCGAGCAAGACGTGCGTCCGTTCCTGCGCGCGATGTTCCCGGCCGCCGGACTGCCGGTCCCGGACCCGTTGAGCGAGCTCCGCGAGCACGAGGCCTCGCTTGTGGTCGACGGGAGCGAGTCGATCGCGGATGTGAAGGAACAAGACCTCGACCGCCGCGTGCTCAACGCGCTCACGCAGGGTCCGCTGTCCGGCAACCGGCTACGGAAGGAGCTGGGCGGCAAGCACGAGAACATCGACCGTGCGCTCGGGCGGCTCGTCGCCGACAAGCTCGTGGACAGGAAAAACGGACCGCGTGGCGCACAGGTCTAATTCGCTCACGAACGCCGGGCGCCAGCAAGCGAGCGATCTCTCAGACCTCACGCACAACGGGGCGCGCGACGGAGCCGCCGGAAGGGAGCCCGCGTGATCCGGGCGCCCGTCATGCGCGTCAGGATGGTGTACCGCCACCAGCGGGGAGTCATGGAGGTCGTCGTCCGGTGCCCGTTCTGCGGAAAGGACCACCAGCACGGCTGGGCCGGAGACCTCGAAGTGCCACAAAGCCGGGTGGCGCACTGCGGGACGGGGTCCTACGAGATCGCGCTCCCGCCCGACGTCACTTTTCCGTCGTGGGAGCGACCCCGCGCGCAGCGCGAGCCGGGGGCCCTTGATCTCGCCACGCGAGCGAAGGAGCCCTGGGTCTGGGACTTGGAGATCCCGGCGTGGACGCACTGCGGCGAGAGCTGGCCGCGACCGGAGTGCGGGTACTGTGGGGCCCCGTTCCCGCACGGCAAGCTCGATTGGTACCGGACATGGTAGGGGCGTGCGTGGGGCAGGGGTGCCCTCGGGCTTCGAGAAAGGCACCGCGCCCTTTTCGAAAAGGTACCTCTCCCACCTCGCCCTGCGGGGGCCCTATAGGGCCCCCCGCGGGCGGGCGAAGTGGGCTAAGGGGCTGGGGCGAAGTCACCTCGAGTTCGCCCCGCGTGCTCGAAGACCGACAAGGGCGGGGCGAAGTCGCGGCGGGCGATGCCTATGTCCCTACTTCCCTACTTCCAGCGTGTCTGGACTCCGGGGACCGGTCGCCCGTCCGGGAGACGGATCGTGAGCGCTGACGGGTGGTCCGGACATAGGGAAGTAGGCCAGTCCGGGCGTCGCGAGGTAGCCCCGTGCTGATCATGGGCTTCTGATCGAGCACAACAGTCGAAAAAACGCAACCATGAGTCAGGGCAGTTTGAAGAAGGACCCAGGAGGAGAAACAGAATGAGCAAGGCAATGAGAGCGGGCACCGAGAGGGAGCAATCGTCGCGGCGAGGTCGCGCGCCTGATGAGCACTTCTTCGACCGTGGTTCACTCCACCCTCCGTGTGCCCGCGCCTCGAGTGGCGAATTGGAGAACGCCTTATGAGCGGCCGTCCTGTTCGCCACCGACTCCTCTCGGACATTGAGGACGCAGGTGGCTGGCCTGCAGTGCTTGAGCGTATAGAGAGTGGTGAGACGATCAGCGCGATTGCGCGCTCGTTCAACGTCTCGCGCGGATTCTTCGCTCGCGTGCTGCACGAGGACGCCGATCGTCACGAGGTGGTATTGCGACTGCGAGGCATGACGCCCAACCCCGCAAGCCTACTCCGCCGCAAGCGGCGCCTGACGACTGACTTTGGCCAGCTCCACTTGGCCGCGTTGCGCAAGCGCGCCCGGCAACAGGAGTTGGCTAGGAGTCTCGCGCGAGCCGCATCTCCGGCCGAACCGGACCAAACTGAGGAATCAACGCCCGACGACGGGGCGGGGGATGGGAGCGCGCTGTGACCCTGCCCCAAGCCCCCGACGCAATCCTGACGCGCGACGAAGTCGCGGACTGGCTCAAGGTGAAGCCTCGCCAGGTGGAACGGCTCGGGGTGCCAACCCTCGATCTTGGACGCAAGACGAAGCGGTACTTGGTCAAGGACGTCAGGGACTGGCTAGAGAAGCAGCGTCGGGGCTTGACGGCGGCCAGTGGCTTAACGCAATGTTAAGTTACCTATGGCTCTAGACCCAGTGCTGCGCCGCGCCATAAAGCGCGCCCCATGTTCGGTGCGTGCCCTTGCGCGTACCGCCGGCGTGTCGCACGTCATGCTCGCGCAGATCGTGCGGGGCAAGGAAGCCGCTACGCCGCGGGTGGCATTGAAGGTTGCGCGCGCACTCCACGCATGGGGTGCCCGGTGCCAGGCGGAGGCCGCCCGCATATGCGCGGCCGTTGAGGGTCGTTCAACCTAACAAGGAGGCAGCGATGCGAGGACTTGGCAGGGTGTTTCGACCTAAGGTGCGAGGTCGACAAACGAATGTATGGTGGCTCGACTACTCGGTGCGCAGTCGGCGGCACCGAGAGTCGAGCGGGACGACCAGTAGGAGCGAGGCCCAGCGCCTGCTCCGCCAGCGGCTCACGGAACGAGAAGCCGGTAAGGTGATCGGCCGACCCGATCGCGTCACTTTCCGGGAAATCCGGAAGGGACTGGAGCGTCATTACGTGCGGGAAGGCAACCGCTCGCTCCGGCGAGCTCAACAGGCGCTCGATCACTTGGAACAGTTTCTGGGTGCCGAGCGGCGGGCGATCGAGATCACGAGGCCCGTCGTGAATGACTACATCGAGCACCGGCTCGAGGAGGGCGCAGCCCGCGGTACGGCGACCTATGAGGTGCGCATCCTGGGTGCTGCCCTCTCCGTCGCGGTCGATGAGGGACTCCTCGCGGTGCGACCGACGTTCAAACTGCCGGCCCTTCACAACGCCCGAACGGGCTTCTTCGAGGACGGCGACTTCGCCGCCCTGCTACTCGAGCTGCCTGCCCACGTCCGCCCCGTCGTCCGCTTCCTGCGCATGACGGGCTGGCGCAAGTCCGAAACCCTCGGCCTGACCTGGGACCACGTGGACCGGGAAGGGCAGGTGATCCGGCTTCATGCGACCCAGACCAAGGGTGGCGATGCCCGCGTATTCCCCTTCGGCCTCGCGCCGGAGCTCAAGCAGCTGCTCGAGGAGCGGTTGGCTGAGCGGGACGGCCTGTTCGTGTTCCACCGTGGTGGGGAGCGCATCAAGAGCTTCCGCCGCGCCTGGGCCCGGGCCAGCAAGAAAGCGGGGCTCGAGGGCCGCCTGGTCCATGACCTCCGGCGCACAGCCGCCCGCGATTTCCGCCGTCGGGGCGTCTCGGAGGGCGAGATCATGCGCCTCTGCGGCTGGAAGACGCGGGCGATGTTCGACCGTTACAACATCATCGACGAGGCCGACCTCGCCGAGGCCGTGGGTAAGCGATTTAACGGCAAACAAGCGGCAAACACTGCCACTCCCACCGCATCACCGAGTCCGCTAAGTTCTTCTCCTGCCTAGCTCGGCCAGGTAGCTCAGTTGGTAGAGCAGCGGACTGAAAATCCGCGTGTCGGCAGTTCGATTCTGCCCCTGGCCACTTGCCGCGCAACGAGTTAGCGCGGCGCAGGTCTCACCGTTTCGCGTCATTGTCCCCCGATTGTCCCCCGGCGACGCGCCGGACGGGCCGCGTGCAGCGCGGCGAGCTTCGAGACGCCGTCCCGGAGATCCCGCTCGTTCACGATGTTTGTAGCGGTCGAACACCGGCCGCGTCTTATGGCTCGTGAACTGCATCGCACGTGTGGTAGGGGCCGGGGAGATGCCCTTGCCGAGGGTTGTCTCGACAGCAACGATTACTGGATGAAGCGGCAAGGAGAAAACGATGTCGCGCGTCCCGCTCGTGCTCCTGCTGGCGATCGCGATGAGCTGTGACTCTGATCGAGCGCCCTCGACCCCGCCCGATGACGCGGGTCCGACCTACGCCATCGTCCCCGATCCCGCCGCGCTCGGGATCGACCTGACGACCCACGTCGCCGGCAGCCGACAGGCCGACGCCGATACGATCTTGGCCGAGCTCCGAACGAAGTATCCCGACGTCCTCCGCACCCTCGAAGAAACCGATGCGTTGGGTGGCGCCATCGTGGAGGTCGAGGATGCGGAGCTCGCCCGGCTCTTGTCGCAGCTCTACGCGATCCGCGACGCCGATGACCACGCGCGGGCGCGCCCGCTATGGGAGGAAGTGGCGCGGCGCCGTGGGGTGCGGGTCGAGCGGAGGGGGCCATGACGGCCCGGGTCGCGCTGCTCGGCCTCGTGCCAGCCGGGCGCGTACAGTCGAGGGGGCGCCATGGTGGCCCGTGCCATCGAGCTGGACTCGTTCCGGCTCGAGATCCTCGACGACAAGCGCAAGCCGAAGCGGCCGGGCCCGCGCGTGCCATCCCGCACGCCGCAGGGCGCAGGGATTGAAGGTGCGGCAGAACAATCCGGACGAGCCCGACCGCTCGCCGCGCGTCGGACACGTGAACTATGCGTTCCGGGGGGAATCGCTGCCGTCCTGGTTCTGGAACGTCCTCAAGCAAGGGCTGCTGGGGGTCGTGATGAAGTGACCACGATTTGCGCTCCGCCGCCCGCGGCGTAGCTTACCCCTGGCCGAAGGCCTGTCCCTGAGCCCAGACCCGGGAGGTCGAATGCGCCACTTCATCGCACTCTCCTGCGCCCTCGTCGCCGCCGCGTGCGGTGGGAGGGAACGGGCAGCAGAACGCGCCGCCAGCGCCGCCACTATCGTGCTGGCCGACGTCGCCGGCACCTGGACCATGCACGCCATGAACGCCGCGGGAGACTCCACCCTCGTGACTTCCCAGATGACCGCCACCGGCAGCATGGAGGGGTGGACGTTTACCCTGCCTGGCCGCGACCCGATGCCGATGCGGGTGGTCGCTGAGGGCGACAGCATCGTCACGGAGATGGGACCGTACTCGAGCGCTCTGCGGCCGGGCGTGACCGTCACCACGCGCTCGGTGCTCCGCCTCCAGGGCGGGGAGCTGGTCGGCACGTTCGACGCGCATTACGTCACGTCGGGCGCGGACTCGGTGCTGATGGGCAAGATGCACGCCGTGCGCGCGCCCTGACCCGACTCGTCCCGGCCCGCTGCTCTCTTATCGTCTTATCGTCGCCCCCGCCCTGGTCGCTCGCGGGGGCGACGCTTTTTCGGCCCGGCGCCCTACTCCGCCGCCGGATTCCGCATCACCCCCAGAAACACGATCGTCCCCGAGAGATTCTCCCGGATCGCGAACAGGAAGGGCCGGTCGATCACGATCGGCATCGGGGCGCTGGTCGGGCCGATCTCGACGGCCGTGACGGCCGCCGCCGTCGTGCCCTCCTCGTTCACGTCCACGTAGGTCTTGTGCTTGACGCGCGTGATGCAGACGTCGTCCGGGGTCATGCGCGAGAAGTCGGCCGTCTCCGGCGGATCGCAGTCGAACGCCGGCGCCATGCCGAGCGCGGTGAGGGTGGAGTTGAGGAGCAGGTCGTTGGTGAGCTTGAACTTGGGCAGGAAGACCTCGCTCGCGCTGGAGTCGAGGTCGGCGACCCAACCGTCCCACTGGTCGAGGGTGAGACCCGCCAGCAGCGCGTCGATCCCCGCCGCGTCGCGCGGCATCACGATGGTCATCGTGAACGCCCGGCCGCCGTAGGGGAGATCCAGAACCTGCACCGCGGGATCCCACCCCTGGCGAACATCCGCTTCAGCGCCGTGCGTCATCATGCTCACGCTGACGGTCGACCCATCGGCCAGGTCGAACGGCTGCGGTGCCGTGCGCCGCTTGTCGAACTGCTGCGTCCAGTCGCCCTTGAAGTAGATCGCATTGATCACGTACATCAGGGCCCAGTCGGGCAGGGGCGTCTCGACGATCTCGGGGATGAGCCCGTTGGTCTCGTCCCTGACCCAGTCGTTGATCGTGCGTGAGGCCGCGGGCGAGCGGAAATCGAGCGCCTCGACGCGCGCGTCGTAGGCGGTGCGGTTCACGTCCAGGAACGCCGACTCCACGGTGAAGTCGTGCCGGTACCAGATCGAATTGGCGATCTGGAACCGCACCCGGGGATCGAGCCCGCGCAACAGGTCGATCAGGCTGCGGTAGGCCGCGTTCACCTCGGGCGTCGTGATGCCCTCGAGCTCGAGGGTCGCCCGCATCGCGGCTTCGGTGGTCCCGGCCGCGCCGTTGTAGGTCATGGCGAGCGCCATCGCGACCGAGAGCGGCGAGATGAACAGGTTGGTGTGCGAAGCCCGCGTGTCGGCGGCGGTCTGGTGTAGGAGCTTGATCGCCAACCGGTTGTCGGCCTGAATGAGGCGTTGCTCGGCCGCGGTGAGGTCGCGCGGCAGGGCCGTGATGACCGGGCCCGTGACGGGGCCATTGGGGCCGCACGTCGCGGTGGCGAGGGCGACGGCGGCGATCGTCAGGCGCGTGCGTGATCGCATGGATCCTCCTGGTGCGGATACCCCCGCCGCCCGATTCCCGTCACCGGCGGCCGGGCTCAGGGCACGTGCTTGAGGACGATGGCCGGCGTGAGACGCTGGATGCCACCTATGTACAGGGCCCCCGTGCCGTCGGGCGCGACGGCGGATGCCTCCTCCTGTGCCCCCCCATCGTAAGTCCGTAGGTCGAGGAACGAGCCGTCGGCAGCGAAGCTGGCCAGGAATATGTCGTCCGCTGCCAGCGATGCGATGCCGCCGAGCTCCCCGTACGTGTAGCCAACGAGATGCACGCCGTTCGCATCCGCGGCCAGGTCTCCGGCGTAGTCCAATCCCCCGCTGTCGATGGTGCGGAGCCACAGCCGCCCGCCCGTGGAATCGAACTTCGCGACGAAGACATCGCTCTCGTCGGGCGGCTGGCCGTACAGGCCCCCCGTAACGTACACTGCGCCGGCCGAGTCCACGGCGACGCCGCCCGCGCTGGCCGTCCCCAACAGGCGCGCCCACCGCATTTCGCCGGAGGCGTCGTACTTGGCGAGGAACGCGTCGCGAGTGGGTGGGACTGCCGTGCCGCCGATGCTCCCCCAGGTACTGCCGATGAGGTACACGTTGCCGGCCGCATCCACAGCGAGGCCGGACACCATGTCGTCCGGGACCGGACCACCGCTCGCGCCGAGTTGGCGGACCCATGACTGATTCCCGGCGCGGTCGTACTTGACGAGGAACGCGTCGCTGCCACCCTGGTTGGGGTTCCCGTCCAGACTGCCGCGCGTCGATCCGGCAACGTAGACCCCGTCCAGTCCATCAACGCCGACATAGCCACCGACGTCCTCGGCGCCGCTATCGATCCGCCGGCTCCACACGATGCCTCCGGTCGGGTCGTACTTAACGACGAAACAATCGGCCCAGGCGCCGGAGGCGACTGAGGCCGCAGCCCCGGCCAGGTAGGCGTCGCCCGCGACATCGCGCGCGACGGCGACACCGGTCGTCATGCTGTCGGGGCCGCCCAACGTCCGGGTCCACAGGACCGCGCCGGCCGCGTCGAGCTTGACCAGAAAGGCTTCGAGGCCCGGTCGAGTCGGCGCCTGGACGCCGCCGGCGTAGACGCCTGCCGTCCCGTCCGCCACCAGCGCACCAACGGAGGCGTACGAGCCCGACGCCCAGATCTCGGTGCGCCACGCCCACCGGACATCCACGGTGACCGTCACGGGGGCGCTCTCGCCGCCGTTCCCCGCCACGTCGAGCGCGCGCGCGGTAAAGACGTGGGTGCCATTCTCGGCCCGCGTGACCGGAACGACAAAGGTATGGGTGATCGGGAGGGTGCCGGTGGCCGTGACCTCTCCGATCTTCGCGGCGCCGTCGTACAGCTCGAGCGTGGTGATGGGCTCGCTCGTGGCGGCGGTGAGGGCCACGGAGCCTGCGCTCGTGATGCGGGACCCGGAGGTCGTGGTCAGGGTGATGCCCGGCGCCGTGACGTCGATGGCCACGACGATGGTCACAAGACCGCTCCTGCCCACGTTGCCGCCGGCATCGTACGCCTCGGCTGAGAGCTGGTGCACGCCGTTGTCGGCCTCGGCGAAGCCGCCGCTCGGGTACGTCGCGGAGAAGGGCGCGTCGACGTCGTCGGCGAACTGCACCGCGACGGGATCGCCCGGGGCTCGCGCGAAGAACGCGACGCGCGACACGCCGTCGTCGTCCGTAGCGTCGGCCTCGATCGAGAGCGAGGTGCCAAGCGCGGTGACCTGGCAGCAGGGCGTCGCGCGCAAGACCACGGTGGGCGGCGTGTCGTCACCGCAGGCGCTGATTACGGCGCTGCACAGGGCGAGGACGGGCAGTAGGCGGCCGCCGAACGGAGTCATGCGCAACATTTCAGGATGGTGGCCCTGGCGTGCCCGCCGCCCTCAGTCCGCGGCCGTGGCCGCCGCCTCGCGCGACGGACCCAGGACCCAGGCCCGGAGCCGATCCGTCGCGGCGGTGAGGACGAGATAGCTGCACGGAATCACCACCAGCGTCAGCACGGTCGAGACCGAGAGCCCGCCGATCACGGTGATGGCGAGCGGCTGCATCATCTCCGATCCTTCGCCCAGCCCCAGCGCGAGCGGCAGCATGCCGAGCACGGTGGTGAGCGTGGTCATGAGAATCGGCCGCAGGCGCACGGCCCCCGCCTCGACCACGGCCCGCTCGGGCGCCAGCCCGCCCGCGCGCGCCAGCTCCACGTACTCGACCAGCAGGATCGCGTTGTTGACGACGATCCCCGCGAGCAGGATCACGCCCAGCAGCACGGGCGCGCTGAGCGGCGTCTGGGTCACGAACAGCGCCAGCGCCACACCCACGAGGGCGAGCGGGATCGAGACGAGAATCACCAGGGGATTGGTCACTTTCTCGTACTGCACCGCCATCACGACGAACACGAGGAACACGGCGAGCAGGGTGACGATCGTGAGATTGCGCTGGTTCTCGCGGATCGCCTCCTCCTCGCCGCCGTACAGCAGGCCGTAGCCTTCAGGCAGCTGGAGGCCCGCGAGCTTCCTGCGTGCCTCGCGTGTGACCGCGCCGACGGTGGTCACGTCGTCGTTGACGTCGCCCGTGATACGCAGCTGGCGGTTCTGCTGGGCGCGCCGGATGCTGGTCGGCCCCATGCCGAGCTCCACGGTCGCCACGTCCCGCAGGTACACGGGCCGGTCGGGCCCCGCGAACAGCGCCACGGCGCCGATGTCCTCGGCGCTCTGGAAGCGCTCGCGTGGGAGACGAACCCGGAGATCGTACTCGTAGGCACCGTCGGTGAAGCGCGTGGGGATGGCGCCGTCGAGCGCGGTGCGGATCGTCTGGCCCACCACGGCCCCGTTGAGCCCCAGGTCGGCGGCGCGCTGGCGATCGATGCGAATCGCGAGCTGGGGGCTCGCCTCTTCGGTCGAGGGCTGGAGCGCCTCGAGCCCGCGGATGTCCCGGAGGCGCGCGATGACGTCGGCGCCGAGCTGCTGGAGCGTGTCCAGGTTCTCGCCCTCGATGCTCACCGCCAGATCCGAGCCCGCCACGTTGGTGCGCAGGCCGCGGATCCGGGGCGGGCGCACGAAGATGCGGGCGCCGGGGATGGCGAGCGAGTCCAGCCGCTGCTGCAGCACCGCCACCCAGCGCGCGGCGGGCATGTCGGGGCGCTCGGGGGCGGGGGCGAGCTGGATGTCGAGCGTGCCGCGGCCCGGGCGCTCGGCCAGCCCGCTCCCGAAGAAGCTGCCGCCCGCCGTCGTGAAGATGTGCCGCACGTAGGGCATCTCGCGCACGACCTCTTCCAGCCGGGTCGCGACCTCGTTGGTCCGGATCGCCGAGGTGCCCGGTGCGAGGGTCATGTTGACCGCCACGTTGCCGTCATCCACGGAGGGCAGGAACTCGTTGCCCAGGCCGCTGGTGAGCGGGAGCACGAGGACGAGCGCCGCGAACGCCGTGCCCAGCACGAGCCAGCGCCGCCGCACGGCCGCGGCGACCAGGCCGCGATAGCGCAGCGTGACGCGCGCGATCAGATCGCCGAACGCCCGGATCGGCCGGGTGCGCGCGATGCCGCTCGTGCGCCGCACCTTGGCGAGCTGGGCCGAGAGCATGGGCACCAAGGTGAGTGCGGTGGCCAGCGACGCCGCGATGGCGAACGAGATCGTGAGCACCAGCTCGCGGAAGATCAGCGCCGCGAGTCCGGTGATGAGCAGGAACGGCACCACGGCCGCGAGATGCGTCATGGTGGACGCCACGACGGCGGAGGTCACCTCGGCCGAGCCGGTATGGGCCGCCTCCTCCGGATCGCCGTGCAGCTTCGTGTGGCGGAAGATGCTCTCGATCATGACGATGGCGTTGTCCACCAGCATCCCCACGCCGAGCGCCAGGCCCCCCAGGCTCATGATGTTGAGGGTGAGGTTCCCCAGCCCCATGATGACGAAGGTCGCCAGCACGGCGAGGGGGATCGACAGGCCGATAATGACCGTCTTGCGCAGGCTGCCCAGGAACAACAGTACGGCCAGCATCGCGAGGCCGGCGCCGAGCAGGGCGGCCTCCCGCACGCTGCGCACCGCGTTCTTGATGAAGAAGGACTGGTCGAACAGCGTCTCATGGCTGACGTCGGCCGGGATGAACTGCGACGCGGCGAGGCGCTCGAGCCGGCGCCCCACTTCGCGCGCCACGAGCACGGTGTTGGCGTCGGGTTGCTTTCGGATGGAGACCCGGACGGCCGGCACCCCGTCGAGCCGTGCCCACAGTCGCTGCTCCCGGCTCGTGTCCGCCACCGCGGCGACCTCGGCGAGCGGAATGCGCCGGCCCGAGCCGCGGGCCTCCAGCAACACGCCGCGGACGTCGTCTACCGAGTGGAATTTCCCCTCGGTCTTGCCGCCTACCTCGTACGCCGGCGACGTCACGCTGCCGACGGCCACGTCCTGGTTCTCGTCCCGCACGGCGGCGAGCACGTCGGCCACGGCGAGGCCATAGGAGCGCAGCCGCTCCTGGTCCAGCGTGACGCGGATCTCGCGCACGAGTCCGCCCGCGACGTCGATGGCGGCCACGCCCTCGATCGTGAGCAGCTGGGGGCGCAGCCGCAGGTCCACCCAGTTCCGCAGATCCACCAGGCTGCGGGTCGGCGAGCTGAGCCCCAGCTCGAACACCGCGCTCTGCGAGGGATCGAACTTGAAGATGGTCGCCGGGTCGGCGTCGCGCGGCAGCCGCGCGCGAGCGCGGTCCAGGTTCTTGGAGGCGTCCTGGAGCGCGAAGTTCATGTCGGTGCCGTAGCGGAAGTGCAGCTCCACGCTCGAGCGGCCCTCGGCGGTCTCGCTCTCCAGGCGGATCACGTTCTCCGTCGTCGCCAGCGCCGTCTCCAGCACCCGGGTGACCTGCTCCTCCATCACTTCGGGGGCCACGCCGGGGTAGGTCACGGAGGCGCGGACCTGGGGGTAGACGATCTGGGGGAGGAGATCGAGCGGCAGCCGCTGGACGTAGAAGACGCCGAGCACCACGACGACCGACGTCACGCACAGCGTGCCGACCGGTCGGCGAATCGCGAGGCTGGGCAGGCCGCGATGCACGGGCGTCACTGGGCCTGCGCTCCCGACTCGCGCAGGTCGCGCGAGGTCACGCGGACCCGCGTCCCCGGGCGCAGGTTGGTGTGACCCGAGACGACCACCCGTTGGCCCTCGGTGACGCCGGCCGTCACCTCGACCCAGCCTTCGGCCGTCAGCCCGAGGGTAAGGGACTGCTGCGCGAGGGTGTCGTCCTCCACGACATAGACGAATGGGCCGGCCGAGGTCACCCCCACCGCGGCGGCGGGGACGGCGAGCGCCCCGGCGCGGCGGTCGAGGGTGAACTCGACGCGCGCGAGGAACCCGGGCCGCACCTGCACGCCGGCGGGTGCCGCCGCGAGCGCGACTTCGACGGGGACGAGCCGGCTCTGCGGGTCAGCGCTCGGGAAGATGCGGCGGATGCGGCCCGCGAGCCGCGTCTCGGGATAGGCGTCGAGCCGCACCGCGACGGTGATGCCGGGCGTGAGGTGCACGACGTCCAGCTCGGACAGCTGCACGCGCACGACCAGCAGCGAGACGTCCGCGAGGTCGAACAGCCGCTGGTTGGGGGACACGGCGCTCCCGGCCTCGACGCGCTTCGCCGTCACGATCCCCGCGGACGGCGCCGCGATCCGCGTGAAGGCGCGCCGGGTCTCCCACAGCTCCGCGTCGCTCAGCGCCACCGTGTAGGCGGAGCGGCTGCGCTCCAGCTCGGCGTCGGTCACGATCGTGCTGGCGTGCAACTGGGAGTCGCGCTCGAACGCGGCGCGCGCGCTCTCCAGCAGGGCGCGGGCGCGCGCCAGCTGGGCCTCGGCTTCCCGGGCGTCCAGGTCGGCGAGCCGCTGCCCGGCGGTCACACGGTCGCCCTCCTGCACGCGAACGGCCAGCACGCTGCCCGACGTCTGGCTGTTCACGCCGATCGTGCGCACGGGCTCGACCGGCGCGGCCACGGCGACGGTGCGGGCCAGGTCGCGCCGACCCACGGTCACGGTCGCCACGGGCAGGAGCCGGCCCCCCCCATCGGGGGCGCGGGCCCCGCCCGCCGTGGCGGCCCCGCCTTCTCGTCCACCGCACGACGCGGGGGCGAGCGCGATCAGGGCGAGCGTGAAGGCGCGACCCGCCGCACTGGCTGGCATCCCGGGAAGGATAACCGTGGGAGCCGCGACCCGCGAGCGCGGCACGCGCCGCGGCCCCGCAACGAAACGCCCCACCGGGCATCGGTGGGGCGCTCCGCAAGGGCGGGGTGGAACCGCAACTCACCCCGTCTCCCACCACGCGATGACGCCGTGGTGGCCACACTCGGGGCACTCCATTTCCTCGGGGTGTCCGCGCAGCCGGACGCGCGAGGCCGAATGCGGGCACACCGCATAGACCCGCCCGGGATCGCCGCGCCGGCCGCTCACCGGGGTCTCCTCCCCGTGCGCCCGATAGACGACCGTGAAACGATCGGGCCGCTTGGCACGCACCTCCAACAGATCCGTGCGCACCGACACCCGCTCGCCGCGGACCTCGAGCACGGCAAAGCTCTCACCGCTGCTCAGCACGGGATACCACGCGCCGTGGCGCAGCTGGGGGTTGAACTCGGGCCGGGTCGCGGGCCACAGGCGGGCCCAGGCGATCGGCTCCGTCACGGCGACGGACAACTCGGCAGTGGGGATCTGGGCGATCGAGCGGTCATGGGGCGTCACCTCCGGCTCAACCTGCCCCTCCGACGGGCGTGGTGCTGTGAGCCACGCCACGTGAGACCGGGCCAGCGGGCAAGTCGTCAGTCATCAGTCGTCAGTTATCAGTCGTCAGTTATCAGTTATGCATGCCCCGTGGCGGGCACGGCGCGGTGCCGCTAGATAAGGCCCCGTGGAGTCGAACTTTGGAGCGCGGGCCGCAGCCGCGGCCCTGCTGCTCGCGGCGGCGGACGGGGCCCGTGCGTCACCGTGTGCAGAACGCGATGAGCGCGGCGCAGCCCCCGACCGCAGCCTGTACTGCATCGACCTGGTGCCGGTGCCGGAGCTGCGGGAGATCTTCGGCACCGCCGAGCTGGGTCGGGCGCGCTCACCGTTCGCCACGGCGGTCACCCGCGACGGTGTTCTGGTCTACGATCTGAGCGTGACGCTGGGGGGCCTGCCGGCGCCGTCCGAGCTCGGGCCCTTCTCCGCCTATGTCGCCTGGGTGACCACGCCCGAGCTCGAGCCGATGGTGCGGCTCGGCGTGGTGACCAACGGGCGCACGACGCTCGGCCCCGTCGCCTTCAACAAGTTCCTGGTGCTGGTCTCGGCCGAGGCGTCACCCGGGAGCGCGGTGCGGCCGGGCACGCTCGTGCTGCGCGGCGGCTCGCCGAGCATGCTCTTGCTGCCACACGACATGAGCCAGCTCCCGGCGCAAGCCCCCCGGCCGGGCGGTCATGGGCACGACACAGCGGGCGACGGCTGGCGCATGCCGCCGATGCACCGCGCGGTGCCCCGCATGATCCCGGGGCTCGAGGTCCTGGAACCGCGGGTCCGGCCGCTCGCCCCCGGCGCCGGCCACGATCCTGGAGCAGTTCCGCTCGCACAGCCGCGCACCCTGGTCGCGCTGCGCGACGGCGACACGCTGGCGCTCACGGCGGCGCCCGTGCGCCGCACGATCGGCGGCCGCCCGCTCACGATGTACGGCTTCAATGGCCAGTATCCCGGCCCACTGATCGAGGTGCCCGAGCGGGCCACGATCGTCGTCGAGTTCACGAACCGGCTCGCGCTGCCGTCGAGCGTGCACTGGCACGGCGTGCGGCTCGACAACCGCTTCGACGGCGTCCCCGACCTGACGCAAGCCCCGGTGCCGCCGGGCGACATGTTTCGCTACCGGGTGCATTTCCCCGACGCGGGGATCTACTGGTACCACCCGCACGTGCGCGAGGACATCCAGCAGGACCTGGGCCTGTACGGCAACCTGCTCGTCCGCCCGGGGGAGCCCGGCTATTTCGCTGCGGCCAATCGGGAAGTCGTGCTGATGGTGGACGACCTGCTGCTGGACGCCTCCGGGCTCCTGCCGTACGGCCGCGAAGCGGCGACCCATGCTCTGATGGGGCGATTCGGCAACGTCCTGCTGGTGAACGGCGAGCCGGACTACCGGTTGACGGTGGATCGGGGCGAGGTGGTGCGGTTGTTTCTCACCAACGCGGCGAGCGCGCGGACCTTCAACCTGACGCTCGCGGGGGCGCGCCTCAAGCTCATCGGCTCGGATCTCGGGCGCTTCGAGCGTGAAGCATGGGTAGAGAGCGTGGTGCTCGCCCCGGCGGAGCGCTACATCGTGGACGCGTGGTTCGAGCGCGCGGGCGAGGTCGTGCTGGAGAATCGCGTGCAGGCGATCGATCATGCGGCCGGCGTGTTCTTCCCCGACGTGGACACCCTGGGTCGGGTAACGGTGCGTGACCGGCGGGCGGCGCCCGATCATGGAGCCGCGTTCGCGCGGCTGCGGACGCACGCCGGCGTGGTCGCCGACATCGACCGCTACCGCCCGGAGTTCGGCCGGCCGCCCGACCGCGAGCTGCTGTTGTCCCTCCGGATCAAGGACCTGCCGTTCGGCCTGATCCAGGTGCTGCGGCTCGACTCGGGGTACGTGCATCCCGTCGAGTGGAGCGCGACGATGCCGATGATGGACTGGCTGGCGAGCACGCGCGACGTGGAGTGGGTGCTGCGAGACGTCACAACGGGCCGTGAGAACATGGACATCGCCTGGCGGTTCCGGCGGGGCGAGGTGATCACGCTGCGGCTGCGGAACGACCGGCACACGCTGCACGCGATGGCGCACCCGATCCACCTCCACGGCCAGCGGTTCCTCGTGCTGGCGCAGGGCGGCGTGCCCAACGACAACCTCGTCTGGAAGGACACCGTGCTGTTGCCGGTGGGCCAGACCGTGGACATGTTGGTCGAGTTGACGAACCCCGGCCGGTGGATGCTGCATTGCCACATCGCGGAGCATCTCGGGGCCAGGATGCATACGGTGATCACCGTTGAATAGCTGTCAGCGGTCGGCCGTCAGCGGTCAGCCATCAGCAGTCAGCTGTCAGTTTCGACAGGAATGTCTCGGGTCAAGGAGGAATCATGAGGGTGGTGTCGCTCACACTGGCGGTGGTGGCCGCGATGGCGGCTCGGGCAGGCGCCCAGCGTCCGACGCTCAGCGCGCTCACGAAGCGCTTCGTGAGCGTGGACGCGCCGGTGGTGGCGCTCACGGGCGTGCGGATCGTGGACGGCACGGGCGCGGCGCCCGTGGATAGCCAGACGATCGTCATCTCGGGCGGTAAGATCGCCGCGATAGGGCGTACCGGCGCGGTGCGTCTGCCCGAAGGGGCGCAAGTCCTGGACCTCGCGGGACACACGGTGATCCCGGGCCTCGTGGGGCTGCACAACCACACGTTCTACACGACGAGCGCGCGCGCCATCCAACTCAACGTGAGCGCGCCGCGGCTGTACCTCGCGAGCGGCGTGACCACGATTCGCACCACCGGGAGCTACTCGCCGTACTCGGAGATCAACCTCAAACGGGCCATCGAGCGGGGCGAGGTGCCGGGGCCCCGGATGTACATCACCGGTCCGTATCTGACCGGGGAGACGGGCGTCGGGGGGATGCATCAGCTGCTGACGCCGGAGGTCGCGCGCCGCGTGGTCGACTACTGGGCAGCGGAGGGGGCGAGCTGGCTCAAGTTCTACACGACGGTGAGCCGGGCCTCGCTCGGGGCGGCGATCGACGAAGCCCACAAGAAGGGGCTCAAGGTCACCGGCCATCTGTGCTCCGTCGGGTTCCGCGAGGCGGTCGCCCTGGGCATCGACAACCTCGAGCACGGGATGTTCGTGAACACCGAGTACGATGCCGAGAAGCGACCCGACGTCTGTCCCCAGGGCAGCCTCCCCAAGCTCGCCGAGGTCGACCTGGCGAGCGACGCCGTGCGCGCGACGTTCCGCGACATGGTCGCGCACCAGGTGGCCATGACCTCGACGCTGGCGGTGTTCGAGCTGTTCGTGGCCAACCGGCCGCCGCTGGAGCAGCGGGTGCTGGACGCGATGAGCCCCGAAGTGCGCACGGAGTACCTGGCGTCGCGGGCGCGGCTGGGCGAGCCGGGGTCGTTCGCGATCACGCCCGCGGTGTTCCGCAAGGCGCAGGAGTTCGACGTCGCGTTCGTGCGGGCGGGCGGCCTGCTGGCGGCGGGCGTCGATCCCACGGGCAACGGCGGCGCGCTTCCGGGGTTCGGCGACCAGCGCAACTACGAGCTGCTGATCGAGGCGGGCTTCACGCCGGTGGAAGCGATCCGCATCCTCACGGCCAACGGGGCGAAGGTCCTGGGCATCGACGACCGGCTCGGCACCGTCGTGACGGGGAAGACCGCGGACCTGGTGGTGATCCGGGGTGACCCGATCGCGCGGCCCGTCGAGATCCGCAACGTGGTCACGGTCTTCAAGGACGGCTTCGGCTACGATGCGGCGAGCTTGATCGAATCGGTGCGGGGAACGGTGGGCGTGCGCTGACGCTGCAGGCTTGACGGCCCGCGGGCGCGGCGGTATATGGCCGCGGGAGATACTGTGGGCCCATACTCTGACAGCACGGCGACCTGGCGCATGAATCGGTGCGCGGGTCGTCGTTGCGCTTGGGGAGGTCGTATGCGACGCCTGCTCGGTCTGGTGGTCTGTGTCGTCTCCATGGTGGCCGCGCCGCTCCGATCTGCCGCCGCCCAGGGCGGAACCATCCGCGGGCGAGTCGCCGATGCGACGGGCGCTCCCCTGAGCGGGGCGCTCATCACGGTCGAGCCGACGCTGCTGCGGGCGGTCGCGGACCAGGCGGGCCGCTACGAGGTGCGCGGGGTGCCCGCGGGCACCTACACCCTGCGCGTGCGGCTGCTGGGATACGTCCTGGGGGCGGTGCGCGTCAGCGTCGCCGAGGGGCAAACGGTGGAGCACGACTTCACGCTCGGCGCCGAGGCGATCACCCTCTCCCCGGTGGTCGTGGGCTCTCGCGCCCGGCACACGGCGGCCGACGAGCTCGCCGTGCCGGTGGATGTCTACAGCGCCGAGCAGCTCGCCCAGCAGGGGACCAGCGAGACGAGCCAGATGCTCCAGGCGCTTGCGCCGTCAGTCAACTTCCCGCGGCAGAGCGTCACCGACGCGACCGACATCGCGCGGCCGTTCACGCTGCGCGGCCTCAGCCCCGACCACACCCTGGTGCTCCTCAACGGGTCGCGGCGGCACCAGATGGCCGTGGTCAACACGTTTGCGTACGGCATGGGCGCCGGCTCCTCGGGCGTGGACATGAACGCCATCCCGGCCAGCGCCGTCGACCGCATCGAAGTGCTGCGCGACGGCGCGTCGGCCCAGTACGGCTCCGATGCCATCGCCGGAGTCGTGAACGTCGCCGTGAAGGAAGGGCCGTTCACGCCGTTCCTGAACGTCACCACCGGCGGCTACGTCGCCGACGACTACCCCGACGACGGGACCACGGTCAACGTCAACGGTGGCTGGGGCTTCGGACTGGGGCGTGGCTCGCTCGCGCTCTTCGGAGAGTTCCTCAACCGCGAGGCGACGAATCGGGCCTGGGCGGATCCGTTCGAGGACGGCGGCACGGGCGTGACCGACTCGATCAACGCCAAAGGGCAGGTGGTCGTGAAGCGGAACGCAGTGGAGCAGCCGAACCACCACTGGGGCGACGGGCTCGAGCGGGATGTGCTCACGCTGGCCAACCTCCGGCTGCCGGTCAACGACGCCGGCACGAGCGAGGTGTACGGTTTCGGGGGCTACAGCGTCCGCGAGGGGACCGGGAACGGCTACCGCCGCTACCCGGGAAGCGCACGCAACTGGCCGGAGATCTACCCCCTCGGGTTTCTGCCGGAGTTCAATCCCGATGTGACCGACTACTCCGCGGCCGCTGGATTCCGGGCCGTCCCCGGGGGCTGGTCCGTGGATGTGGGCGGGACGTTCGGGCACAACGACTTCGAGTATAACCTGCGCAACACCCTGAACGCGTCGCTCGGTCCCTGTCTCGACCCGGCGGCACCGTGCGCGCCGGGCGCCGACAGCGTGCTGGGCACGTCGGACGACTACGACATCGCGAATCGCACGTCCTTCTTCGCGGGTCGCGTGCTGCGCGAGGAGCTCGGCGCGGGGATCACCGCGTCCCGGGAGCTCGAGCTGGGGCTGCCGGCGCCGGTGTCCGTCGCGCTCGGGGCGGCATTTCGCCGGGAGCGCTTCGAGATCACGCAGGGGGACAGCGCTTCGTGGATCGACGGCGGGCACCTGGCCCAGGACTCGAGCGAAGCGCCCGTGGGCTCCCAGGTGTTCGCCGGCTTTGCGCCGACGGACGAGACCGACGAGGATCGCACGAACGTCGGCGTGTGGGGCGAGCTCGAGACCAACCTCACCCCGAAGCTGCTCGCCAACGTGGCTGGCCGCTTCGAGAGCTACAACGACTTCGGCGAGCGGTTCACGGGCAAGGCCGCCCTGCGCTTCCAGCCCTCCGAGCAGCTCGTGCTGCGGGCGGCCGGGAGCACGGGGTTCCGCGCGCCGGGCCTGGGGCAGGCCCACTTCAGCAAGATCGTGACCAACGTGATCGCCGGGGTGTTCGAGGAGATCGGGGTCTTCCCCGTGGCGGACTCCGCCGCGCGCCTGCTCGGCGCGCAGCCCCTGCAGGAAGAGACCTCGGTGAACCTGAGCACGGGATTCGCCGTCAGCCCGACGGAGAACCTGACCATTACCGCCGACTATTTCTACATCAAGATCGACGACCGCATACTCCTTGGAGCAACCTTCGACGACGACACGACGCGCGCGATCCTGGCCCGGGGCGGGATCACCAACGTCGCGGGGGTGCAGTACTTCACCAACGGGTTGGACACCAAGACGCAGGGCCTGGACGTCACGGCCACGTTGCGGGTGCCCGCGGGCGCCGGGACGTGGGAGTTCACGGGCGTGGTCAACTACACGAAGAACGAGATCACCCGGGTGGATCCGCTGCCCGCCGTTCTTCAGAACGCAGACCAGGAGACCGGACTCATCGATACGGTGACGTGGATCGGGATCGAGGAGGAGCGTCCCGACTGGCGCGCCACGGTGACGGCGCAGTACTCGGCAGGCCGGTTCCGCGGGCTCGCCCGGGCCTCCTACTTCGGCGAGTTCTCGTCCGCCCAGCCGGGCTTCTGCGATCTGTGCCGCGAGCGCTATGGCGCCAAGACCCTGCTCGACGCGGAGGTGGGCTACCGCTTCGGCCAGGTGAACCTGGCGGTCGGCGTCCGCAACCTGTTCGACACCTATCCGGACCAGCCGAGCTCGACCGTCGACGTCGACGGCTCCGGAACGCCCGCCAAGGACTACAACAACAACTTCGGGACGTTCCCCTGGGCGGCGGCGTCGCCGTTCGGCTACAACGGCCGCTACGTCTATGCGCGGATGGAGATGCTGCTGAATCCGTGACGGCCCGCGGACTCCTCGGTAGCGCGTGGGGGCTCGCCGTCGCGGCGGCGGCGGGCCTGGGCGCCCAGACCACCTCGGCCCTGCGGCCCGTGGCGACGTACTCGATCGTCGCGCGCGACTCGGTCACGGGCGAGATCGGCGTGGCGGTGCAGTCGCACTGGTTCTCGGTGGGGCCGATCGTGGCGTGGGCCGAGGCCGGGGTCGGCGCGGTCGCGACCCAGTCGTTCATCGAGCCGGCGTACGGCCCGCTCGGGCTCGAGCTGATGCGGCTCGGCCGCGGGGCACCCGACGCGCTGCGCGCGCTCGTCTCCACGGACCGGGACGAGGCCGTGCGGCAGGTGGCGATGATCGACGCCCAGGGCCGCGTGGCCGCGCACACCGGCGCCCGCGCGATCCAGGCGGCCGGGCATCACACGGGCGCGCAGTACTCGGTGCAGGCGAATCTGATGGGCAGGGCCTCGGTCTGGCCCGCCATGGCGCGGGCTTACGAGACGACGCCGGGCGATCTGGCCGATCGCCTGCTCGCGGCGCTCGAGGCGGCCGAGCGCGAGGGCGGCGACATCCGGGGCCGGCAATCGGCCGCGCTGGTGATCGTGGCCGGCCAGAGCACGGGTCGCCCCTGGGCGGACCGCCGTTTCGACCTGCGGATCGAGGATCACCCCGATCCCATCGCCGAGCTGCGTCGCCTCGTGCTCCTCGCGCGCGCCTACCGCAAGCTGAACGAAGGCGACGAGTGGATGACCAGGAACGACCTCGCGCAGGCGATGGGTGCCTATCGCGAGGCGACGACGATCGTGCCGGACGCGGCGACGAACGGCGAGGCGGCCTTCTGGACGGGGATCACGCTCGCTGGCGCCGGTCGCGAGGCCGACGCGCTGCGCTACCTGCGCCGGGCCTACGCGGCGGACCGGCGCTGGGCCGAGCTGGTCGGGCGGCTGCCGGCGTCGGGACTCCTGCCCGCGGACACGGCGCTGGCGCAGCGACTCGTGGCGGGCATGAAGGGTGGTGGCAGGCGGTGACCGGGAGCTTCCGGGTCGGGCCCGGGGCCGGGGCCCAGCAGGTCAAGGGATCGGTGCTCGCGTCGCGCCTGTTGTTCGTCGAGCGGCACTTCGGCCGGGACGCCGTGGAGCGCGTGCTCGCGACCTTCGACGCCGAGGATCAGCGACGCCTGCGGTCGGTGCTCCCGGTGAAATGGTACCCGTTCGATCTGGGCAAGCGGCTGGACGACGCGATCGTGGCCGTGGTGGGGGAGGGCCGGCCTGAGTTCTTCGAGCGGCTGGGACAGGCCTCGGCCGACCAGAACCTCACGAGCCTGCACAAGGCGTTCTTGACGCCCGGCGATCCGCACGCGTTTCTCGCCAAGGCGCCGCAGATCTACGCGCTCTATTACCAGACTGGACGGCGTGAGTACCGGCGCACCGGCGACCGGGAGGGCGTGCTCACGACGTTCGATGCGGAGACGTTCAGCGGCCCCGATTGCCGCACGGTGGTGGGCTGGTATCGGCGGGCGCTGGAGATGTGCGGGGCGAAGCGCGTCGAGATCGCCGAGGAGGAATGCCGCGCGACGGGCGGGGCGGTGTGCCGGTATCGGGTGTCGTGGGGGTGAGGGGGGGCGAGGGAGCCGGGCTTGACAGGCTCTCGTAACTGGCGTATTCAGGCCCGGAGTCGCTCTGTTCGGACTGCGGGCTCACCCTTCGAGCAGGAGGGTCCTATGGTCAGGGTTGTCAGCCGGCTACTCAGCTTCACGGCACTCGCCGCCGTCCTGTACGGCGTCCCCGCGCATGCCCAGACGGGTCGAATCAGCGGTGTGGTGCGCGATCCCGGTGGCGTCGCACTGCCTGGAGCCACGCTCAGGGTCACCAACCAGAGCACCGGCGTTTCCAGCCGCGCGACCACGGCCGCCGACGGCAGGTACGCCGCCGCCGATCTGGCACCGGGCGCCTACACCGTCTCGGCGTCGCTGATCGGCCGGCGAAGGCTGTCCCAGAGGGACGTTCAGGTCGGGGCGGGGGGGGCGGTCGCAGTCGATTTCGTACTCGAGCCGCTTGTGCTCGCACCGATCACCGTGACAGCCATGCTCCGCGAGCAGGAGTTGGCCGAGGTGCCCTTCTCCCTCGC
>Ga0187892_10002507_pt1 | contig 36435 bp, 25 predicted proteins | sample MA1701073metaG_FD_139345 | JGI IMG/M metagenome (GOLD analysis project Ga0187892, IMG submission 139345) | Bio-ooze microbial communities from a basaltic lava cave in the Kipuka Kanohina Cave System on the Island of Hawaii, USA - MA170107-3 metaG ... | reverse complement strand
GGAATTCCAGCGGGGCTAGCCGGCGTCAACGTGCAACGCAGCCAGATCGAAAGTCTGGTGGACGTGGCAATTGACGACATCTGCCACCGGACCAACCCGCGGCCGTGCACACGCGCAGACTTCGCGCGATTTTTCGAGCAGGCGATGTGAAAAAGGCGCGGCTGAAAATCGGCATCTCGGCGTGTTTTTTTCATGCCGATCCGGCGCGACCCATTTTCACCGGCAAGACGCTGCAGTACGTCGAGCAGTCGGTCGCGCACTGGATGCAGTCCGGCGGCGCGTTCGCGGTGATGATTCCGTCACCGGAAGGAACGACTAAGCGCGCCGCCCCCTTTGATACGCCGACGCTCGCCGACTACGCCGACTGGCTTGACGGCCTGGTGCTCGAGGGCGGATCGGACATGTGGCCGGGCAGCTACGGCGAGGAGCCCTTGCAACCCGCGTGGACAGGCGATCGCGTGCGCGACGAATATGAGATCGCGCTGACGCAGGCGTTCGTCGCCAAGGGCAAACCCGTGCTCGGCGTCTGTCGCGGGCTGCAATTGCTCAACGTTGCGTTTGGCGGCACGCTGTATCAGGACATCAAGACACAGCACGCGAACGCGATCGCGCATCGCGAGCCGCGCCTTTATGACGCGAATCTGCACATAATCGACATCGTGCCGGGTACGCGCCTGGCGCAGCTGTACCCGCGCGTATCTCAGGGTGCGGTCAACAGCGTGCATCACCAGGCGATCAAGGATCTGGCTCCGTATTTCATCGTCGAAGCGCGCTGCCCGAATGACGGCATCATCGAAGCGATCCGCTACGACAATGAGCGCGGCGCGGTGCCGTCCTATGTCGCGGGCGTGCAGTGGCATCCAGAGTTTCACGACTGGCGCGACGCATCGTTGCTTTCGGGCGAGCCGCTGCTCGGTGATTTTTTCGGCGCCTGTGAAAAGCGCCGCGACTACGTTCAGCCCCCTCACCCCCAACCCCTCTCCCGCGAGGGGAGAGGGGAGTAAGAATGCTGACGATCATCAATCCCGCCAACGGCAGTGTCATTGCCGAGCTGCCGCAAGACACGCATGACGCGATCGTCGGCAAGGCGCGCGCGGCCCGCGCAGCGCAGCCGGCGTGGGCCGCGTTGCCGATCGCGGATCGACTCGCGCCGATCCGGCGTTTTCGTGCCGCTGTTGTCGCCGAGCACGAGCATCTGGCCGCGGTGCTCACGTCCGAAGTCGGCAAGCCGATCGCGCAGTCGCGCAATGAACTGACGGGGCTACTTGCCCGCATCGATTTTTTTCTCGCGCACACCGAGGCAACGCTCGCCGAGCGACAGGTGTTCGACGAAGGCGGCTTGCGCGAGCGGATCTCGTTTGTTCCGCTCGGCGTCATCGCCAACATCTCGGCCTGGAACTATCCCTGGTTCGTCGGCACCAACGTGTTCGTGCCGGCTCTCGCTACCGGCAATGCGGTGCTGTACAAGCCGAGCGAATACGCGACGCTCACCGGACTGGAGATCGGCCGGCTGCTGCACGCGAGCGGCGTTCCGCAAGACGTATTCAGCGTCGTTACCGGCGCGGGCCGCGTCGGCGTCGACTTGCTGAAGCAGCCGCTCAACGGAGTGTTTTTCACCGGCTCGTATCACACCGGCGCGAAGATCGCGCAGGCGGTCGCGCCCAGTCTCGCGAAGCTTCAACTCGAGCTCGGCGGCAAGGACCCGGTCTACGTGTGCGATGACGCCGACGTGGCCGCGGCCGCTGCGTCACTCGCGGACGGCGCGATGTACAACACGGGCCAGAGCTGCTGCGCGGTCGAGCGCATCTACGTGCATGCGCGGGTGTTCGACGACTTTGCCGACGCCTTCGTCGGTGCCGTGGGTGGCTTCAAGGTCGGCGCGCCCACCGACGAGAACACTTACATCGGCCCGCTGACGCGCGCGGCGCAGGTCAAGGTACTTGAAATGCAAGTCGCCGATGCAAGAGCCAAGGGTGCGCGCGTGCTGATCGGCGGTCATCGCATCGACCAACCCGGCAACTGGTTCGAGCCGACCGTGTTGGTCGACGTCGATCACACGATGGCGCTGATGCGCGAGGAAAGTTTCGGTCCGATCGTCGGCGTCCAGAAAGTGGCCGGCGACGACGACGCGGTGGGCCTGATGAACGACACCGACTATGGATTGACCGCGGGTGTGTATTCCCGGGACGAAGACCGCGCGCGGCGCCTGCTCCAAAACCTGCATGCCGGTTCGGTTTACTGGAACTGCTGTGATCGCGTAAGTCCGCGACTACCGTGGAGTGGCGTCGGTCACTCCGGCGTGGGACTGACACTGTCCACCTTGGGAATTGAAACGTTTACGCGCACCAAGGCTTGGCATCTGCGCATGCCCCCACGCTGAATCTCCCGCGCGGGCGGGGGCGGAAAGACAGGCAGATCGACTACGCTCGGGCCATGAAGTCCGCACACGACGCCCACGCGCTGGCGATGCAAATGCGATCGCGCATCGATGCCGGCGCGCTTGACGAAGCAATCGATCTCGGCCGGCAGTCGCTGCGCGCGCTGGATGCCGACAGCCACACGCCAGTGCTGGCGGCGCTTGCGCAAGGCTACTCGGCCAACGGCCAGGCGCTCGACGCGCTGCGCACGGCGCACGCCGCGCGCGACCTGGCGCACCGGCACGGCGACGTGAAGCTGGAGGCCGAAGCGGTGCTGGTGACCGCATCGGCGTTGCAAGCGATCGAGGATCACGCCGCGGCCATCAAACAGATCGAAGCGGCCGAACAGCTGATCGAAGCGGTCGGCGACGAAACGCTGCGCGCGCAGGCATGGCGGCGGCTCGGCGTGTCACTGTCGGTCGTCGGCCTGCACGAGCAGGCGCTCGGCTACTTGCAACTCGCGTGCGAGGCATTCGCGCGCCTGCCCAGCGCGGCCGATCATCTGGGAGCGCGCAATTCGCTTCTCAACGCGATCGGGCGTCGCTGCGAAGACCTGCCGCCGGACGATCCCGCGCGCAGTGCCGGCAACGAGGAGGTGTTGCCGCAATGGCTGGCTCTGGCCGAAGAGCAGAAGAGTCGCGGCCTGCACCGGCTGGAAGTGATGGCGCGCGGCAACTATGCAATCTGCGCTTCGCAGTGTGGCCGCTTCGACGAGGCGCTGACCGAACTGCATGCGCTGCTGCCGCGCTATCGCGAGTTCGGCATGCGGCCCAACGAGGCGATCGCGCACAACCACATCGGACATATCCAGATGAAACTCGGCCGGCACGCCGCCGCGTGCGCCGCGTACGAGGCCGCCATCGCAATGGATGCCGGCGGTTCATTGCGCGAACTCTCCATTGCATGGTTTGGCCTCGCCGAGGCGCACGAGGCGCTCGATGATCCGCGCGCAGCTTTGAACGCGCTGAAGCAGGCGCGCCGGCTCGAGGCGCAGTTGACCGACGCACAAGCACGGCGGCAGGCCGATCAGCGTGAGCTGCGCCTGGAAATTTCGCGCCTGAACGATCATTGGGGCCGTCTTGCGTCGGAAGATTCGCTGACCGGCCTGCCCAACCGGCGCGCCGTTGAACCGTGGTTTGCAAACGCCCTCTCGCGCGCCGCCGGCGGGGAGCCGCTGTCGGTGTTGCTGATCGATGTCGATCACTTCAAGCGCGTCAATGACACGTGGGGACATGCAATTGGCGACAGCGTGTTGCGCGAGCTGGCGCGACTCATCCGCGCAACCTGTCGTTACGACGACCTGCCCGCGCGGCTGGGCGGCGAGGAGTTTCTGGTTGCTCTGCCGGCCACGCCGCTTGCGCGCGCGATCGAAGCGGCGCAGCGTTTGCGAGAAGCGATCGCCGGGCATGACTGGTCGCAGATCGCCCGCGGGCTGCGCGTGACCGTCAGCGTCGGCGTCACCGGCAGCGAGGCGCTGGACGTCGACGAACTGGCTGCCGACCACCTGCTGCAATTGGCTGACCGGCACCTGTATGCCGCCAAGCGTGCCGGCCGTAACCGAGTGGCGAGCAGAGAGACTGGGGCGCTCGCCGCCGTCGGATAGATACCCTCTTCCCTGACCCTCTTGGAGAGGAGAAAGACATAACGCCGCGCGAGCGGCGTTTTTTTCGCGTCGCGGTCGAGCGCACTTTCATTACACAAGCCGCGCTCGAAATCGCTGTAAGCACTTTGAACTTGCGGCGACTGATTCGCGCGAATTCACCCTCGCATCCATCAGTGCATCGACCTGCGACCACGCCGTCGCCCATAGAGGAGATCGACATCATGTTTGCAAGCAGCAAGAAATTACTCGTCGCCGCATCGTTGGCGGCGCTTTCAGGCGCAGCGTTCGCGGGCGAGTGCCCGGCGGATAAGCGCGTCGCCGACGGCCAGGGCCAGAAGATGGCGACGCACGCGGCCACGGGCGTGACCGATGTCGTGCGCAGTGCGCTCGACCTGGGCAAGGAAGCGCCGGCACTGAAGAACCATATGTTCCGGCTGCGCCAGCTTGACATCGCGCCGGGCGGCATCGTTCCCTGGCACAGCCACGGCGAACGGCCGGCGCAGATCTACATCGTCAAGGGCGAGATATATGAGTACGCGAGCAACTGCGCGGTGCCGATCCTGCACAAGGCGGGCGATGTGGCGCCGGAAGGCAAAGGCACATCGCACTGGTGGCAGAACACGAGCAAGGAGCCGGCGCTGCTGATCTCGGTGGACATCCTTCACGACAAGGCCGGCGCTGACAAGAAGACGATGTAGTCGCAGCTTGCTCACCATTAGCCCTGTCCCGGTTGGACGGGGCTGTTTCCCTCGAGGCTATTGATGAATGCCACCAGCCCGGTCAGCACACAGTCGCGCATCCAAACACTGGCGACCAACAACACATCGTCAGGCGCCGGCACGCTCGGCACGTTCGTCATCGGCCTCGTCGCGTTTCTGACGTTGGTCGATCTGTTCGCGACGCAGGCGATTCTTCCAGCGCTGGCGCGCGCCTACGCAGTCAGTCCTGCGGCGATGGGATTCGCGGTCAATGCCGCAACGATCGGCATGGCGATCGCGGGCCTCGCGGTGGCGCTCTTCAGTCACAAGATCGATCGCCGGCGCGGCATCGTGGCGAGTCTTGCGCTATTGGCGATCCCGACCGCGCTGCTCGCCATTGCGCCGGATCTGAAGACCTTCACCGCGCTGCGCATCGTGCAGGGTCTTCTGATGTCGACCGCATTCACATTGACGCTGGCGTATCTGTCCGAACACTGCAGCATGCGCGCGGCGGCCGGCGCGTTTGCCGCGTACATCACCGGCAACGTAGCGAGCAACCTGTTCGGCCGCCTGCTGTCGGCCGGGCTGGCGGATCACCTGGGACTCGAGGCCAACTTCCTCGTCTTCGCGGTGCTCAACTTCGCCGGCGCGGTGCTGGTGTATTTCTCGCTGCGGCAGACGACGGCGCTCCAGGCCGGCGGGCTCGCGGTCCGCGAGCATCTTGCCGTGCTCGGCGAGCACCTGGGTGATGCGCGGCTGCGCGCGAGTTTCGGCATCGGCTTCCTGATCCTGTTTGCGTTCATCGGCACGTTCACCTATGTCAACTTCGTGCTCGTGCGGCCGCCGCTTTCGCTCGGAATGATGTCGCTCGGCTTTGTCTACTTCGTCTTCCTGCCGTCGATTTTCACGACCCCGCTGGCGGGACGCGCGGTGCAGCGCTTCGGCACGCGGGCGACGTTCTGGAGCGCGCTTGCGGTGGCGGGAGTCGGCTTGCCGCTGCTCTTGTCGTCATCGTTGATCGCGGTCGTGACCGGGCTTGCACTGGTCGGCGCCGGAACGTTTTTCGCCCAGGCGACGGCGACCGGATTTGTCGGACGAACCGCGACGCACGAACACGCAGCGGCCAACGGCATGTACCTGGCGTCGTATTTCTTCGGCGGACTGGTCGGCGCGGCGGTGATCGGACAGTTGTTCGATCGCTCCGGATGGCCGGCGGCGGTCGCCGGAATCAGCATGGCGCTCGCGCTAGCCGCGTTGCTTGCCGCGCGCCTGCGCAGCAACGCGAACGCCTGAGTCGAACGATGAGCCTGCACGAGTGGGTGGAGCGCGCCGGTGATGCGACCGAGATCGCCGGTGTTGTGCTGGTGGTCGGCGGACTGGTCACCGCCGGCGCGCGCGCCGCGATGCTGCGAGCCGACTCGGGACTATCGCGCTATCGCCGCTCTCGGCAGGACCTGGGCCGCGCCATATTGCTCGGCCTCGAAGTGCTGGTCGCCGCGGACATCATCCGCACGGTTGCGTTCGCACCGTCAATGTCGACGGTCGGCGTGCTGGCGATCATCGTCGCTATCCGCACGTTTCTCAGCTGGAGCCTGACGCTCGAACTCGAAGGCCGCTGGCCGTGGCAAGGCGAGCGCGGCGAACTGCACCACACCAACCCACGCGATCGCGCGTGAATCGTCGAAGATCTGTTTCTGTGAAGTTGCCGTTGTCCGCCGGACCAATAGTCCGAGGAGTTTGTGTTGTGAGACCGAGCTGGAGGGGCGCAATTCTTCCAGCGCTTTGCGCGCCGCTTCGACGCTCGCGCCGCGCAGGGTCTCCGCGCGCTCCGCGAGCGGCAGGCGCCGGCCGGCACGAAGCACATGGGGCGACGCGAGGGCAGTCTGCAGAGCGGGCTGCCGTTGGCTCGCAAGCTTCTCCCTTCGCACATGCCGTTCGGCAATTCGCGATGCGAGCCGCCGCTCGAGCGCGGCCCGTCGCTCGCGTTCGCGGCGATCGCGCAGCAAGAGGGCTTCCTCGACCTCGTGCAGACGTCGATCGGCCCGCGCGCCCGCTCGTCCTTTAGCTCGTTCCGCCGCCTTTCGGTGTCGGCAATCCGGTCTCGTTGTGCCTTCAGCGCCGCCACCGCCTCTTTCGCCGCATCTACCAGCGCCGCGGTATTCGCCTGCTCCGCTTTCGGCGCGACGCGCGCGCCCGCGCGTCGGCCAGGCGATCCAGCAGCAGCGTCTTCTTGCCTTCGAGTTGTTGAACCACACTCGCTTGCGCCTGCCATTCGGCGGTCAGCGGTGTTGGTTGTCCGAGCGGTGATCCAGGTGAACTTGTGATGTCGCCAACCTCGTTGGCGGACTTTGCCCGGCGATTCCGTCTTTGCCAATGAGAGCCCTGTTTCCCTTGCCTTTGCGGCAGCGCTGATTTCGCGCGTGTGGTCGGGGCAGGCCGGCTACTACACATCTGGAGGTGACATGGTGACCGTCGCAAGCGCGCGCGCCCCGTTTCTGGATTTCAACAGCTTCAGCCCGGAGGACCGCGAGGAACCGCCGGCAGCGCCGCGCGCGACGCTGCCGGCGCGTTCGCCGTTCCTGTCCGTCTACGAATGGGAGGACGCCGAGAGCAACTACGACGACCCAGTGCGAGAGGCGTACGCCTTGCTGGTGAACGAACTTCACGACGAAGAGTTCGACGAGGCGCTGTTCGAGTTGCAGTGCCGCGGCCGCGCGATGCACGACGAGCAGCTCGCGACGGGCAAGTCGCGCGCCGAGGCCGACCGCCTAGTGACACAGCATTTCTCGCCGCTGATCCACGAGTCGGAGGCGATGGTCGATGCGATGGCACGCGAGTTCGTATCGCGCGAGCAGGCGGGCATCGTCGAGCACGAGATCGACTCTTTCGTCGCAGGTTATGCGCCGTCGAACCCGCTCGATCCGGAGTTCGAAAACTTCTTCGAGAAGTTCATAGGCAAGGTCGGCGGCTTCCTGAAAAAGGCGGCAGGCAAGGCGTGGCAAGGCATCAAGAAGGTCGGCCTCGGACCGATCTTCAACCAGATCAAGCGGGCTGTCCGAGCGATCCTGAAGCGGGTGCTCGAGCGGGCGATCGGCAAGCTGCCGGCGGCCGTGCGGCCGGCGGCGCAGCAACTGGCGCAGAAGCTCGGCTTCGGTCCCGCCAAGCCGGCGGCGCCGAGCGGGGATGCCGCCAGCACCGCGGGCACCGAGCCCTCGATGCCGCCCGACAGCGCGGGCTCGCCGGTGCAGCCCGCGGCCGGCGATGACGCCGCGTCGCCGCAACAGGAATTCGACGAGCGCATCGCCGCCGCGCTGCTGGCGCAGGACGAGGTCGAGCTCGAGCTGGAGGCGGCGCAGTCCGCCGGCCACGCCGGCATTGCCGCGCGGCCCGCATTCGCTGACCTCGAGGATGCCCGCGAGCGCTTTATCGACGAACTCGAATCACTAGGCCCCGACCAGAGCGCCGCGCCGCACATCCAGAACTTCCTGCCCGCGCTGCTGCCCGTATTGCGGGTCGGCATCCGCATAGCCGGCCGCAAGCGTGTCATCGACTTGATCGCTCAGGCGCTGGCCGTGCTGATCAAGAAGCTGGTCGGCCCTCAACAGGCACCGGCGCTATCGCGAGCCATCGCCAGCGCCGGCCTCGGTCTGATGGGACTGGAGATGTCCGAGCCGGAGACGGCCCGGCTCGCGCCCTCGGCAGTCGCCGCGACGATCGAAGAGACGATCAGCCGCGTCGCGTCGCTGCCCGATGAAGTGCTCGACAACCAGGAACTGCTGGAGGGTTACGTGCTCGAGGCCTTCGAGCACGCGGCGGCGGCGAACCTGCCGGCGGTGTTTTCGGAGGCGACCTATCGGCAGCGACCCGATCTGCTGGAGGCCGGCGTCAACGCCGGCTGGGTGCTGCTGCCGTTGCGCGGACCCAAACGCTACAAGCGCTGCACGCGGAGCTTCCCCATTCGCGTGTCGCCGCACCTGGCCGAGGAGGTGGAAAGCTTCGAGGGCGCCTCGCTGGCCGAGCACCTGCAGGACCAGCTCGGCCTCGACGACGGCGAGCAGCTCGAAGGGCAACTGCACCTGTACGAAGCCTTGCCCGGAACGAGCGTTACCGACATCGCGCGCGGCGAACGCGAGACGCTGGGGCCCGGCCTGTCGGACGAGGCGAACGCGGCGCAACTGCATCCGCTGACGCCGCAGGCGGCGGCCACGCTGATCGGCAAGCCGGGGCTCGGCCGGGCGCTGACCGCCGGTTCGCAGGGCATGAGCCTGGCCGCGGGACAGCGGCTGTATCACCTGGCGCTGGGCCGGCGGCCGTTGATGGTGCCGGGCCGCGCGCGGCGCCTGCGGCGCTTGCTGCATCTCAACGTCACGCTCGACGGCGTGCAGGATCAACTGCGCGTGTGCGCCTTCATCAGCGAGGTCAGGGCGCAGAAGCTCGCGGTGCGCTTGCGCCAGGCATCGAGCCACGGCTCGATCAGCGCCGCCTTTCAGCGCGCCATCGGCCACCGGCTCGGCCGCATCTTCCGCGGCCATGCGCCGGCCCGGCTGCGCATCGTGCACGCGGCAATGCGGCCCGGGCAGTCGACGGCGCTCGCATTGCAGAACCTGCCGCCGATCGCCACGCAGACTCTCGTCGCCAAGCTGCAGGCGTGGCTGGTGCAGGCGTTCGCGGAGTTCATCAAGGCGCAGGCGCCGCGAATCATCGCCGCCACCGAAGACGCGGCCGACGGCATCACGTTCGTCTTCACGCTCGAGCATCCGCCCGGGCTGAAAGCGCTGGGCCAGGCGATGGTCGAGCGCGGCGCCGCCGGCAGCGCGATCGCCGAGGCGATCTCCAGGGGCGCCGCGCCGGCCGTGCGGGTCGGCGTGTTCGCGGGGCACCGCTGTGGCTGACGCGCAGCAAGCGCTCGACGTCCAGACCGCGCGGCAGGTGGCGCACTGGGTGCTCGCTGCCGCGCGTCTCGATCTCGACGAACTGGCATCGCCCGAAGCCTGGGGGCATCTGGAGCGCTACCTCGGCGTCTCGCTGCGGCGGCACCTGACGGGCGTGATCGAGCGGCTTGCGGCGCAGGCCCGCGTGTTGAGCACCTTGCAGCGCGAGGCGCGCAGCCCGACCGCACGCGCCGAGGTGCGACGGCGGCTGCTCGAATTCCAGCGCCAATACCTGCGCACCGAACGCACGCTCGAATTTTTCGCCGACGCGATCAATTGCCGCACCAACCCGCGCGTTGCGGCGGCGCTGCGCGCCTGCGACACGCTGGCCCAGCGCAGCATGGCGCTGCTGCTCGATGCGATCGGCAAGACCACGCCGCCGGCGGTGACCTATCTCGGCGAGGGCCGCGGCGCGTCGATCTTGAAGGCGCACCAGCGGCTATGGGACGGCGGCGAGATCTGTCCGGTCGCAGCGATCAAGGTGACGCGCCACAATCTGTTGCGGCCGACCGCGTTGATCCACGAAGCCGGGCACCAGGTGGCGCACATCGTCGGCTGGAACGACGAGCTCGCCGCGGCGCTCGCGCAGGGCTTGCAGCGCGACGGTGCGAGCACGGAGCTCGCGGGCATCTGGGCCGGCTGGGCGTCGGAGATCGCGGCCGACTCTTTCTCGTTCGCCCACACCGGCTTCGCCAGCGTCGCCGCGCTGCACGACGTGCTCGACGGCGACCCGGCATCCGTGTTCCGCCACCTGCCGGGTGACCCGCACCCGATCAGCTACGTGCGCGTGCTGCTGGGCGTGCAGATGTGTCGCCACTGCTACGGCGACGGGCCGTGGGACACCTTGGCGTTGTCGTGGACCGGCACGCACCGGCTGGAACGTGCGCCGAGCGAGACGCGCGCGATCGTGCGGGACTCATCTGCGCTGCTCGGCAGCGTAGTGCGTGTCGCGCTCGAGTCGCCGATGCGCGCGTTCCAGGGGCGTGCGCTGCGCTCGATCGTCATGCCCGAAAGAGTGAGCCCGGCCGCGTTGAATGAACTCGGCGCGCGCATCGGCAATGCGCTGTTCACGTCGGCGCACTGGCTATGGACCGAACCGCTGCGCATCCTCGGCCTGACCGGGCTGCAGATCGCGATGACGCCGCACGAATCCGAACCGATCCTCGAGCTGCAGCGGCAATCGATGCTGCGTCTCGGGGGCGCTTTGCAAACCGCCTGAAAGGGAGCACCCGATGGACAAGAAACCCGCCACGTCGGCGCCGTACCCGAGCGAGACGACGCCCGCGCCGAATCCCGGCCCGGCGCCCGGCCCGAACCCCGACCCGACCAAAGACATCGTTGCGCTGCTGCTCAACGTGCTCAGGAACGTCGATCGTGAAGTGAAGACGGCATTGGAGCTCGACGGTCGGGCGAAAGCGGCCGTGGTGCGATTTCAAGCCATTTCAGCCGACCTGGCGACGCTCGCAGACGGCTTCAACGCTTTGACCGGTGGGTCGTCCGCGCGTCGCGCACCGAAGACCTGACGCGTCCTACGACCGCGCCTCGCCCACCACGTACGGAGAAGCAGTCATGTTCAGACAATTCGCTGCCCTGGTTTCACCCGATCTGTTGTTCGATGCCCACCCTTTCGAGCTGGCCTGGCTGCTCGAGGAGGTTTGGCGCAACCGGATCAATGACGAATCCACAGCCAACAATCGATCGCTCGGTGATCCGGAACGTCGCAGCAACCTCGACGCAACGCCTGCCTACAGCGACGAATGGCCGCCGCTGAGTGCGGGGCTGCTGCCCATTCTCTTCACCGGAGCGGTCGGCGATTCACCGCTGCGGTCATTCCGCTGGGATCACCTGATCTATGCGTACATGATCGAGAACACGCGCGTGTACGAAGTCTTCCGCCGCGTGATGCACGAGTTCGTGCACGGCGAGAAGCTCGGGGCACCCACCGCCGAGAGCCAGAAGTGGCTGCGCAACACCGAAGAGCTGTTCTACAAGGATGGGGCGCCCTTCTTCATCTCGTCGATTCCCAGCCATATTCGCTCCGACCTGCGCGCCAATCGTCGCAACCCGTACCACCGCATGTTCGCGATGGAGCTCAACCACGGCACCGACGACGGCAAGCCCTATCCGTACATCAGAGCCGAGGCCGCAAACGCCGATTTCGTTGCAACCTTCGAAGAGTTCCTGCGCGAAGTCTGGGTCGGCATGACGTACGTGACCGCCAGCGCGAGCAGCAATCCGACCGACCCTTCGAAGATCGCGACCCTGGCGAGCAAGCTCAAGAACATGCTGCTGTCACGGCGCCAGAACGGCAACCTGTCGCGCGAGGAATTCTCCGCCGTTGCCGCGATGGCCTGGTTTCACCTCACGCTCGAATACAAGAACAACAACGACAACGCGCCGATCGTGAGGGCGTTGCGCGCCGAAGCCAACGGCACCGAGCAGCGTTTGTTCAAGGTCGCCGAGCGCGTGGGCCTCCCCGCGCATGGCCTGTCGAAGCACTTCTTCGACATTGCGGACGCCATCTCGCGAATCCTGATCCAGATCGAGACCGGCGACTTCGACTTCGCAGAAGCCGTGCCGGCGCTCTATACACCGGCGCCCGGGCCCACCAGTCCGGAATCGGCGATGCGCAAGATCATCACCCACTGGACCGCGATCACCGGACGCGACGTGAAGGCGCGCAAGGTGGCGGCGAGTTGAGTAGCTGCCTCGCAGTAGAGCCGACTTCGAGCTTCGAGAAGGACGAACCATGTGGCAAATCGACTATCAGGTCTCGAATCTGGTCGCGCGTCACCGGGGCACCTTGCCGGTGCTCATCGCGTGTCCACACAACGGCGACGTCGAGCCCGCCGGCGTGCCCGAACGCAGCGGACAGGCGACGCCCGAGGGCTGCAACTTCGAGAAGAACCGCGATCGTCACACGCGCGAGATCACGGTGAAGTTGGCCCAGCGTGTGCTGGAGATCTTCGGCGAAGCGCCGTATGTTGTGATCGCGGAGTTTCATCGCAAGTGCATCGACGCCAACCGCTCGGAGCAATGCGCCTTCGAGGTTGATGCCGCTCGGCCGTTCTACCGCGAGTACCACGACACTGTGCGTGCTTTCGTGGACGAGATCCGCACAGACAACGGCGGGCTCGGACTTCTGTTCGACATCCACGGCACCGCAGGGATCGCCGGCGATCCGGAAGACACCATCTACCTGGGCACGGCCAACGGCGAAACGGTCGCCCGCCTGCTGGCCGCAGACCCGCAAGCGCTGTGGCGCCCGCGCAGCCTGCGTGGTTTCCTCGAGGCGGCCGGTCATGTGGTCTCGCCGCCGGAGCCGGGCATCCCCGAGACCCCCGCGCTCAGCGGCGGCTTCACGGTGCGAACCTATGGCAGCTCCCACGCCGACGGTCTCGATGCGATGCAGTTGGAGATCGGAGCGCCGCTGCGAGTCGATCCGGATCGGCGTGAGGCGCTGATCGAAGTGCTGGCGTTTGCGATCGGCAACCTCGTGAGCCGTTACGCAGATTCGCACACATTGACCGCGACGGTCTCTTCTCGCGGCGGCGCGCCGAGACGTCGGCCCGGCCCGCCGAGGGAATGTCCCGGCTCTGCCGCTCAGGCAATCGATGTTTGACCTATCGGGGACACCATGGCAACGATTTCCATCACCTCAAACGACGGCGTCCAGGAATCAGCCTCGGCGGTTCTCGAGGTGGTCGCCACCAACACGGAATACAACCAGCCGGCGCTGCGCATCAGGCAGGCAAGCCGGCGCGGCGGCGCAGCCTCGATCAGGATCGACGACCCGAATCCCGACATCGAGTTGGTCGAGAGCGATCAGATCGCTCCGGCGGGCAAGTACGAGATCGCCGTTCAATCGGACAAGCTTCAATTGAACGGCCGCAACGCCAACGACAGCGGCTTCGAAACGATGGTCGTGTTTCAGCGACTCGCGGCGGGTGGCAACGTCGGCATACGCACAGCCAGCCAGTTCGGAAAAGGGCAGGGCGTGGTGGCGATCGCGAACGCCGCGCTCGCTCCATCGGTCAATCCCGCCGGCGGCGGGATCCTGTACGTCGAGGGCGGGGCGCTCAAGTATCGAGGGGCGAATGGAACGGTGACCGTTATCGCGTCGGCTTAGGAGTACTCGTGAGGACCAGCACCGAACATCCCGAATCGCCGTATCTCACCCACGAGCTGCTCCCGACCGGGTCGGATGTCGAGTGGAAGCCCGGCGTGGCGCGACTGTTGCGCGAGAGCCCGTTCGTCCGGCTCGTCGGTCGGGAACAGCTGTTCGACGCCGATCACGCTCAGCAAGAAGACGAGCAACTCGGCTTCGATGACCATGTGGCGAGCGCCAGCGAGTTCGAAGATGAGAGCGCCGCGCTCGAATGGGAAGAGCCGGGCTGCGCCGGCGAACATGCGTCCTCCGACGACGAGGCCGAGACCGAGTGGTTCGATTCGGAAGTCTGGACACGAACTGCCGAGCAGGTCGCATTCCGTGATCGAGTGCTGGCCGCGCATCTCGCGCGCAGTCGAGCGGCGCGCGGTGCACCGAAGCGCGACTGGCCCGCCGACGCGCTGAAGAAAGTGCCGGGCACCCACATCAGCACATTGCCCGATACCGCCGCGGCAGCGGGCCGACTGCTGGCGGCGGCGAATGCCGAACTGGCGACCGCGCAGCAGGCCGGCGATGAGGACGCGCTGCGGACGCTGCGCTTCAGCGCGACCAGTGGCTACCGCGGCAGCAACCACCAACGGGAGCTGTGGCTCCAGTACTTCTCCGCCAAGGGCGGCTACTACGACCAGACGCAGGCCGCACGCGAAAGGCTCGCCGACGGCCCGCATTCCGAGCAGGCGATCGAGTACCTGCTGAAGAACAAGAAGGCCGGCGGATTCGGGCTCGGCGGGCGCATCGCGGCACCGGGCTACAGCAATCACCAGGGCGGCATCGCCATCGACTTCTGGCAAGAACGTCGCAAGGGCCACTACATCGCCAACGACTCGCGCGAGAAGCCGCGCGAGCGCTGGCGTTCGACCTGGTTCCATGGCTGGTTGAAGGCCAACGCGGCGACCCACGGATTCAAGCCGATCGCGACCGAAGAGTGGCACTGGGAGTACCGGCGGGGGGCGACAACCATTGCGCCGGAGCGCGGCCCAGCCGGGCCTGGCAGCGTAAGCGCGCCGGCGGGCGAACAGGTTCGCTTCGCGCAACGCGTGCTCAACGCCACCGAGGGCGAGCGCCTCGCAGACGACGGCGACTTGGGCCGGCTCACGCGTGCCGCGCTGGAGCGCTTTCGTGCCAAGTACGGGCTGGGCGCTGCCGGCGTGCTCGATGCGAAGACTGAACTCGCGCTCGCGCAACGAGCGTTGGAAGAACTCGCGCAGGCGTCGATGTTCGCGCAGGTCGGCGTGCGCGACGCGAAGACCGATCAGACCTTGGTCGCATTCAAGTCGGCGCGCGGCCTGGGTCTCGACGCTGCGCTCAATGCGGCGACGCGCCGTGCGCTGACCGATGCGCTGTTGCGCCGGAAGCTGCCGTCCCGAGACGCCGGCGACGCTTCAGCGTCTGACCACCTTGGCGGCAAGCTGTGGACCTTCACCGCGACGACGCTGCCGCTGCGCGTGGCGGTGTTCTGCCCGAAGGCAGCCTTGTCGCGCAGCGACGTCGAGGTGCTGGTGTTCGCGCATGGACTGCTCGGCGGATGCCCGCGGCCGAAGCACATCCCCGCCGGCTTCATCACCGACGCGCCGTTCCGGCTGGGCCGGATCGTCGATGCGTCGGGCCGACCGATGGTGCTGGTCGTCCCCTTGCTGGACTGGACCAACCCGGGCGGTGAGCGCGCCTTCGGCACAGGGCGCGAACGCTGGCATGCGCTGGCCAAGCCGGCGCACCTCAATGCCGTGATCGCCGAGGTGCTGGTCGAGTTGGGCCGGGTCCGGGCCGGCGTAGCCCCCTCGCTGCGCAACCTCGTCATCGCCGGTCATTCGCGCGCATATGACTTTCTGGAACCGCTCGCGCACTCGCGCTCGGATCCTCAGATGCGACAAGGCGCGCTGGCCAGGCTGTCCGCCGTATGGTCCTTGGATGCGACCTATGCAGGCAGTGTCGCCAACTGGAAAAGCTGGCTTGACGCGAACCCCGACCTGCGCGTCAGCGTTATCTACAGGCCGGGTTCCAAGACAGGCGCCGTGGGCAAGAAGTTCTACAGCCAACGGGGCGGCAGACTCGCAGTCAGTCACGCCCACGAGGACCATTGCGCCGTGCCTGCCGAACGCCTGCGAGAGCTCTTGAATTCCTCCTCTCTCGGCGTTTCCGGGGAAGCCGAGCGGTTGTGGCCACAGGACGAATGGCGCGAGGGCTATTCGGACACGGATGAACTGGAACCAGGGCAAGACGAATACGCCCCACGTACGTACGACGATGAAGCCCCGACGCTTGTCGCGCAAGACAGCGAGGAGGAGCTGGAACCCGAGGAATTCGAACTCGAGGGGTTTGAATCCTTCGATGGGCACAGCGAAGCCTCTTACGCAGAGGCTGACGAGCAAGAGGACGAGCGCGGGCTGGACGAACCGGAATTGAATGAATCTGACTTAGAGAGCGAGCTCGAAGTTCGCGGCGCTATCGACGAGGCCGCGGACGACGAATCTGAATTCGAGTTCGAGGATGAAAACTACGCCGAACGAGCGTTGGAGGAAGAAGCTTCCGACAAGAGTCCCCTGCCCGTCCCCGCGGACAACCCGGTACCGTTCGCGCCGCTGCCGCCCGCCGATAGCTACTGGCCGGTGCGGGCCTCGCGCAATGACGCGCGCTTGGTTTCGTACATGTACCAAGCGCCGAGCGGCATCATCGGCCGAGCAGGCCGCATGTTTCTCGCCGGCCGCAAGGGCATACGCGATGGCAAGCAGGCGCTGCGTTGGCATGTCGGCGTTGATCTGTTCGCCAACATCAAGGACCTGGTGGTGGCATGCGAGGACGGAACCATCGTCGACTTCAGCTTTTTCTACAAGGCCAAATCAGGTCAGCGCACCTACAAGCTGCTGATCGAGCATGAGCGATCCGGCGTCGTCGTGAACTACGGTGAGATCACCGGTGACTCGCTGCGCAAGAACGGCTTGAAGATCGGCATGCGTGTCAAGGCAGGGCAGCCCGTCGGCTGGGTCAGCGACACATCGATGCTGCACTTCGAGACGTATCTCAAGAGCACTACGAGCAGTCACCGTTGGTGGAAGGCGGAAAAGCACCCGCCGCGTGAACTGCTGAACCCGACGCGCTACCTGCTGCACCTGGCCCAGCATGGCCTGCCTTCGGCCCGCTCGCCTTCAGCGCAAGGCGGTGGCGCGCGAACGGGCTCACCGTCGGCGGGTGTGCCGGCAGGCAGTAGCGGCGCGTTCGATAACGCGTCCAGTCACCTGCCTCAACTCGGCGCCGGTCAGACGCCGCCCACCAACCCCGGTGCTTATCGCAAGTTCCGGCTCACCACATATCACGTCGTGGACCAGCATGACGTGCCAATCGGTGCCGTGCGCATCCCCATCCACGACGATCAAGGACGCAAGATCGCCGAAGGTAGCCCGGCGTTTTTCGGCCAGCTTTCGCTGGAGGGCACCGGCCGCCTCACCGACGGGCGCCTTATCAACGTGACCGGCAAGACGGTGAGCGTGTCCCACGATGACTACGCCGAGGTGCTGGCGTATCACCGCCAGGCTTATGCCGCTGCTGATCGCAAGCGGCGCGAGAAACGGAAGAGCCCTACACCCACGCAATACTCCGGCATCGTGGTCGAGAACGGCCGTGTAGTGCGCGCGTTCGCCTTCCACGAGGTCGCGGCGTCCAAGCGCGGTGTCGGTTATGGCACATCGCGCGGCGTGGCGTACACGCCGTTTCGCACGCTCGCTGCCGACATCGGCCACACCAAGTACGCCAAGGTGGACCCGACATGGAGAGGCAAAGGAGGGCTCGTTCCACCGGGTACGCACGTCTACATCAAGGAGTACGACGGGCTGCGCTGGCACGACGGCACGACCCACGACGGATGGTTCATCGTCAACGACACGGGCGGCGCGATCTTTGGCGCGCATTTCGACGTGTTCACAGGCACCCGAGCCCTGCGCAAGCAACTGAAGTTGCCTGCATTCGGCCAGGTCTGGTTCGCCGGCATTGAGCAACGCATTCCACCGGGCTATGCCTATGGCCTCAGTAAATAGTGGCGAGGTTGGGTCCGGCGTTCATTTACTGCGCAACTAGCCGGCGCATCACCCGCTGCAGCGGGGTCACGAAGTGTTCTCCCAACTCCGTATGTGCGGCGTGGGTGGCGCGCGCTTGATCGAGCAGATTGCGCGCACTCTTGCTCTCGCCGAGATCGAGCAGGCAAGCGGCCAGCGCAATCTCGGCGTCCGCGATCCACGGGCTGCGTTCTGCGCTGTGGGCTCGCCGCAGTTGCAGCGCGCGCTCGAAATGCCCGCGCGCCGTCTTGGCATCGCCGGAGTTTCGCAGAGCGAGACCGAGGCTGAGTGCAGCGTCGGCCTCGAGCCATTGAAACCGCTCGCGCAATGGCGAGCCTTCAATGTGCGCCAGTGCCTGCCGCGCTTGATCCATCGACTCGTTGAACCGATCCTGCTGCAGGTAAGCGCGCGCCAGCGCTATCTGCGCTTGCGTCTGCTCGAGCCGCAGCGGCAGCGCGTCCGCGTGCGCCGGTGACACAACGGCGCGCAGCTTCTCAACGGCTGCCGCCGCGTCGCCTTGCGCCAGCAAGAGCTGCGTTTGTTCCAGCAGATACCGATTCATCGTGAACGGCTCGACGGCATCACCGCCAGCCCGCTGCCAGATTCGCCTTGCTTCGTCGAGCGCCGCTGTGCTTTGTTTGTAGCGCCCCACGGCGGTCAACCAGCGACCCTGCAACAGCAGCATCCGCGCCAGCGGTATGGAGTCGGGATAATGCTGCCGCAAGTCGGCGACTTCGGCGGCAAGATGGGGCTCTGCTTCGGCCATCCTTCCCTCATCCAAGAATGCCGCGCCGAGGTTGCGATGCACGGCACCGACCGCGTTGGGGGTCGCGTTGGCCCCGGGTTTACCGATTGCCTCGAGCGCGTTCCGCAGCAGGCGCGTTCCTTCCTCGCGCCGCCCCATCGCATGCAAGAAACCTCCTAGCTTGGCCTGCGTTTGCAGCGTAACGCCGTTTAGGTCGCCGTTGATCGCGCGCGATAGCGACAGCGCTTGCCGCAGATGACTTTCGGCCTCATCGAGCTTGAGCGCCGTGGTTTGCGCTTCGGCAAGTTGTACCCACGGGGTGATCAGCCATGCCGAAGGCGCGGGGTGGCGGCGCTGCGCTTCGGCGATCGCGTCGCGGTGTCCGGCCACGGCGCCCTCGTAGTCGCCCACCCAATAACGCGCCCGCGCCGCCGCCTGCAGCGCGTGAAACAAACTCCAACCGCTCGGGTGGCGTTCAAAGTGCTGCACGGCCCTTTGCGCGTTGACCCGCATCGGGCCGATCGCTTGGTACTGGTGCCAGTTGGCTGCCGTGATCCACACCCAGCCGCGTTCGGACGAAGAATAGTCACCGTTCGCATCGAGGATCGCCGTTGCTTCTTCCAGCGCCGCCGGCACTCGCTCACGCTGCCGGGTGCTTGCAACATCTTCGGCATACGCCAGCAGCGCATTGGCCACACGCACGTCGCGCGCGCCGTAGGCTTGCTTCATAGCGTCGATGCGCAGTTGCCGCATCTGCGCCGCCTCTTCGCGTAGCCCCAACTGGGCGTACATGTCGGCCAAAGTTTCCAACACTTCGTCCTGCGCCCGCGGCGCGCCGCGCAGGCTTTCGACCGCCTGTTTGGCGCCCACGTCGAGCAGTTCGCGTGCCGTCGTCTGACGGGCGCGGATCGGGTCCGGCTGCTGGTTGGAGTTGGTCTTGAAAATGTTGAGCAGAAAGCGCTGCACCGCCTGCGCATGTTGTGCCTCGCGCTGCGCGACTTGCGCTTGCCGGATTGATACGCCAGCAGCAATCATCAGCAGCGCCGCCGCCGCGACGGCCACACCCACTTTGCCGCGGTTGCGCCCGACGAACTTCCGGAATCGATAAATCGCACTGTCGGGTCGTGCCAGTACGGGCTCGCCGTCCAGGTAGCGCTGCAGATCCTGTGCAAAGGCGGCAGCGGTGGTGTACCGCTCGACGGGATCCTTCTTCAGTGCCTTGCTCACGATAGTGTCGAGATCGCCGGCCAGCGTTTGTACAAGCTTGCGCGCGGTGGTCGAGCGCGCCTGCGCGCCGCTGTCGGTGATTGCGCACTGGCTCGGGCGCACCGGCGACGTCGCGAGAATCGCCTCTTCGAGCGCGCCGCGCGAAGCGCGCGGCAACTGGTATGGGCGATGCCCGCACAACAGGCGATACAGCAGCACGCCCAGTGCGTACACGTCGCTTGCGGCGCTCATCTGCCGTCCCGCAATCTGCTCCGGTGACGCATAGTCTGGCGTGAGTGCGCGTCCGTCCAACTGCGTGAGTTCCGTCTCGAGGGCCTCGCCGTCCGTCAACAGTTTGGCGACGCCGAAATCGAGCAGCCGCACGTGGCCATCATGCGTGACGAGGATGTTGGCCGGCTTCAGGTCCCGATGAATCACCAGATTCTGATGCGCGTACTGCACGGCGGACAACACCTGCAGCATGAGTCCGATGCGGGCGCGCACGGACAGGCAATGCGTGTCGCAGTACGTGTCCAGCGGGGCGCCTTCAACGTATTCGATGGCCAGGAAAGGTTGACCATCGTCCGAAATGCCGGCGTCCAGCAGACGGGCAATATGCGGATGCTCCAATGCGCTCAGAATGCGGCGCTCACGCGCGAAGCGTTCCGCGAACGCGCGGCCCCCAGCACACGCATTGACCAGCTTGAGCGCAACCTGCCGGTCGAACAGCCCGTCGTCCCGGTCGGCTAGCCATACCGACCCCATGCCCCCTCTGCCCAGTAGGCGCAGCACGCGGTACGGTCCGAACTTCCGGCCTTCGACCGCAGCCTGCAGCGGAGCGGCACGCGCCACGCCACGCGCGATCAAAGCACCGGTTTCGGCGCGATCGCTATTGGGCGCGGTGATGGAAGTAGCAAGACGAGCTACCACGGGACACAGCTCGGGTTCACGCCGGGCGAGCTCAGCCCGCCAGCGCGTGAATCCAAACTGTTCAAGGTCCAATGCCTCATCAAGGAGCGCCGCCACGCGCTCCGCCTCGATCGGCGTCAAATCACTGAGTCGCACGCCACACCCTGTCGCGGCCAGCGCTGGCGCCTTAGTCCTCTAGCACCAACTGGTGCAGGAACGCGCGCGCCTTCTGCCACTCGCGCTCGATGCTGCGGATGGAAACGCCCCGAATCTCCGCCACCTCCTTGATCGACAGGCCGGCGAAGTAGCGCATTTCAACCAGTCGGTGAAATGCGGGCGCCAAGCGCTCCAAGGTATCGAGCGCGGCATCGATCTGCAACAAGCGTTCGTCATCCAGCACTTCGCCTTCGACGCCGGTGGTCAGCGTGACCAACACGTCATGCCCACCGCGCTTGTCCGCACGTCGCTCACGCACGTGATCGATGACCACACTGCGCATCACGCGTCCGACATAACCGAAGAACGCGGGCCGGTCGGCAGCGCGCAACTGTCCCCGCTCAGCCAGGCGCAGAAAACTCTCGTGCACAAGAGAGGTCGTATCGAGTTCGAGCACTCCGCCGCTTTGCCGCAGCCGGCCGTGCGCCATGCGCTTGAGCTCACTGTAGACGGACTCGAACAACGAACGCGCAGCCTGTGCGTCACCGATGTCCGCCGGGCGCGGCAGACCCGTGATCTGTGCCATGGAGTATCCGGTTCAGCTCTGTTCTTCCAGCTAGGGGTCGGCGCACGATCGCCGTGCCGCCAATGACTGCGGTGACGGCATTCTTGGTTCGGCACGGCGACACGGCTCCGTCCATCAGTGAAGTCCGCGATTCACTCCCTGCCGTGTCACCGCGGAGCAAGTCCGATTACAGGATGGATTCCGCACTGGAGCAAGTCGGAAACTCTGCAAACGGCAACGTGGGAATGCGCTTGACAAGACCGCCGGTCAGCGAAACGCACTATCCGCGCAACGAGCGTTACCAACCCCCAGCTTTCCGCACAACCGATTGCCGATCGGTGCCGCGACGGGGGCAGCGGGAGGGTCATCGCAAGTGGGCTGGAGCTGCTGGAACGGTTGGTCGCGCCGCTGGAGCACCTCCTGCGCGTGGTGGCGCTGTACAAGCGGAAGCACCTGAACGCGGCGCGTAGCCTTGCCCGGCCGTTCGTCTTCTCGTCGAAGGTCGATTTGGAGGCGTCCGTCGCACGCACGCAGTTCCAGGGTCTGGCCAGGTTTCAGGCCGAGGCTTGTCGCACCGCCCTTGGTATGACGATGCGACCGGCGGCATCAATCGTTGCTTTCACCGAAGGTCTACTCCTCCTCCGCCTCCTTGCGCCTGCTCTTGAACTCGGTTGCCAGTAGCTGCTGCACGCCCGGCGGCACGGCTTCATAGTGCGACAGTTCCATCGAGTAACTGCCGTGCCCCTGCGTCATCGCCTTTAGCCGTCCGGCATATCCGTCGAGTTCCGCCAGCGGCGCGACGCCCGAGACAACCATCATTCCTCCGGCCAGGTTGCCGGTGCCCGTGACTTGGCCGCGGCGCGACGAAAGATCGCCGGTGATATCGCCCATGTGATCGTCCGGGGTCACCACTTCGAGATTGACGATCGGCTCGAGCACGATCGCGCGCGCCTTGGCCAGCGCATCGAGCATCGCCTTGCGCCCTGCCGAAACGAAGGCGACCTCCTTGCTATCCACCGGATGGTGTTTGCCGTCATACACAGTCACGCGCAGATCGTGGATCGGATAGCCGGCGACATATCCGCTCGCCAGCACCTCGCGCACTCCTTTTTCCACTGCGGGAATCAGGTTGAACGGAATCACACCGCCCTTGACCTGATCGACGAATTCAAAGCCGGTGCCGCGCGCCAGTGGATCGACGCGCAGGAACACTTCGCCGAACTGTCCCGCGCCGCCGGTCTGTTTCTTGTGGCGCGCGTGGCCTTCGGCGTGCGCGGCAATCGTCTCGCGGTATGGCACGCGCGGCGGACGCGTGCTCACTTCGAGCTTGAACTGCGAGCTCATGCGTTCCAGCACAGAGCGCAGATGCAGTTCGGACAGCCCGCGGATCACCGTCTCGTTGGCCAGCGCGTCGTGCTCGACAACCAGCGTGGGATCTTCCGCGGCCATCTTCGCCAGCACCTCCGAAATGCGGCCTTCGTCGCCGCGCCGCTTCGGTTCGATCGCCAGCCCGTACATCGGCCGCGGAAATTCCAGCGGCTTCATCCGGATGCCGTCCTCGTCGTGCGAGTCGTGCAGCACGCTATCGAAGACGATCTCGTCGACTTTCGCCACTGCGCCGATGTCGCCCGGCACCAGTTGTGAGACCTCGACCGTTTCTTTTCCCTGCAGCGCGAACAGATGGCCGACTTTGAACGGCTTGCGGCTGTCGCCGACGAAGAGCTGCGAGTCCTTGCCGATGCGGCCCTGATGCACGCGGAACACGCCGATCTTTCCGACGTACGGATCGTTGACGACTTTGAACACATGCGCGAGCACGTGCTTCGCGGCATCCGGCTCGGAGCGGAATGACGGGGCATCGGCGCCGTCTCCCCTGAAGAACAGCGGCGGATTTCCCTCAGCCGGATTCGGCAGATGGCGTGCCATCACGTCCAGCAGATCCTGCACGCCGGCGCCGGTGCGCGCGGACACGAAACACACCGGCACGATGTGCCCCTCGCGCAGCGCCTTCTCTAGCGGAGCGTGCAGCGTGGTTGGATCGACACTGCCCTGCTCGAGGTAGCGCTCCATCGCGGCGTCGTCGACTTCAACCACCTGCTCCATCACCTTGCGATGAATATCGGTTACCGACAGGAAGTCCGCGCTGCCGTCGTCGTGATCGAAGCAGTCGATCACGCGAGCACCGTTGTCCGCCGGCAGGTTGATCGGCAACAGCTCGGCGCCGAACGCCTCCTGCAACTGCGCCAGCAGCCCCGGCAGGTTGATATTTTCGTGGTCGATCTTGTTGACGACCACGATGCGGCACAGATTGCGGTTGCGCGCCCAGTCCATCATGCGGCGCGTGACGAGCTCGATGCCGTTGGTTGCGCTGACCACGACAGCCACCGTCTCCACCGCGTCGAGCGCGCCGATGGCCTGGCCGAGAAAGTCCGGATATCCCGGCGTATCGATCAGATGAATTCGCGTGACGCCGCCGTTGCTTCCTGCCACGTCGCAATGCAGGACCGACGAGCGCAGTGAATGCAGCGCGGCTTTTTCGAGTGGATCGAAATCGCTGACCGTGCTGCCCCTCTCGACGCTGCCCGCCGCGCCGATCATTTTCGACTTGACGAGCAGTTGCTCCGCAAGCGTGGTCTTTCCTGCTGCGCCGTGGCCCACAAGGGCCACGGTCCTCAGCGCCTCCGTCGTGAAAGTGGCGTCAGCCATGTTGTCGTCCTCCTGGATGCTCCGAAATGTAGCGCTACTCGGTCGCACGCGCGGGCCCCGGTGCGGCACAATCGCGACCCGTCCGCACACTTGCGAACCCTGAATGCGGCATCTGCCGATCGTTTCCATGCGTGCTCGCGCCGTCGCGCTCTGTCTCGCAATCTGGATCGGAAACCTCGCGTTCGCCCATGCAGCGGTCGATGCGGTCGAAGCGCGCCTGCAGTTGATCGAGCGTCTGGCGGATCGGCACCCGACCCGTGCCGCGCGTGAATTTCAAGCGTTGACGGCGAGCGGCGCACCGCTCGACGAACGTGCACGCCTGCGCATGGACGTCGCGCGGGTGTGGATTTCCGGCGCACTTGACTCCCCCGGCGACACGCTCGCGATGATCGAACGCACGCTACCGGCGTTGCGCTCGGCGGACGACGCGGGCCTGCTCGCGAAGGCGCTGGTCGTGCAGGCGCGCACGCTGGATTTTCTGAATCGCGGCGCCGACGCGCTGGAGGCCAGCGCCGCGGCATACGAGCAGGCCCAACGTGCGGCAAATGTCGAAACGCAGATCGAAGCACTGGTCGATCGGGCCGGATTTCTCGCCGCGCGCAGCGATTTTCGGGGCGCCACCAGCGCGCTGGAAAGCGCTGAACAAATGGCCGCCCGTGCACCCAGCCAGCGCGCGATCGCGAACGTCGCCTATTACAACGGGTGGCTTGCGGGTGTGATCGGCGATCACGGCCGTGCGGTCGACATGTTCCGTCTTGCGGTCAGCGCGTATCGCGCCGACGACGATTTATCCAACGCGGCGGATACACTGGCCGGTCTCGGCATCGCGCTGATCCGCAATCAGCGCTCCGGAGAGGCGCTTGAGTTCTTGTCCGAGTCGGTGCGCCTGTTCGAGCAACTGGACGATGAGCGCGGGGTGGCGATCGCCGAAGCTCCGCGCGCGGTGGCGTTGGCATCCGCCGGCCGCAGCACGGAAGCGCTGGCCGCGAGCGACCGGTCGCTGCGCATCCTGCGCCCACATCGCAGCGGCGAGGAACTGCTGTTTGCGTTGCTGTGGCGCGCGCAGATGGCGAATCTGCTTGCCCGCTCGCAGCTTGCGCTCGACGCGCTGGCGGAAGTCCGGCCGCACGCGGAGAAGACCGAGAACGCGTTGGCGCGAATAAGGTTTCTGCGCGAGTCGGCCACCGCGCTCGCGGCTGCCGGGCGCCATCGCGATGCGAATCTCGCTCTGGAAGACCTGATGCGACGCGAATCCGATTTCAACGATCAGCGCCTGTCGCGGCAACTGGCGGCGCAGCGCGGCCAGCTCGAAAGCCAGCGTCTCGCGCAGGAGGTTGAACTTCTGCGGCGCGAGGCCGACGCCGGTAAAGAGGCGCTGGCAGCGGCCGAACGCGCTTCGCGCCTGCAGGTGGCGGTGATCGTGCTCGGTGCGGCGTTGATCGCAGCTGCGCTGTATGGACTTTGGCACCAGGTCGGCGCGCGCCGCCGCATGGCGGCGCTCGCCGCGCTCGATCACCTGACCGGCACGCTGAACCGCCGGCGCATTTCCGAGCTCGGGCAGCAGTCGCTCGCGGCGTGCCGCGACGATGGCCGCGACTTCAGCGTGCTGCTCCTCGATCTCGATCACTTCAAGCGCATCAACGACCAAAGCGGGCACGCCGCGGGCGACCGTGCCTTGCAGGTCATCACGACTGAAATGAAGAAACACCTGCGCGAAGCCGATCACCTGGGTCGCTACGGCGGCGAGGAGTTCGCGGTCGTGCTGCCCGGCGCCGACACGAATGAAGCGCACGCGGTCGCCGAACGCCTGCGCGTTGCGGTGGCGGCGCTGCCGGCGTCGGCGTTCGGCGCCGACAACGGATTGACGTTGAGCGGCGGTATTGCGGTCGCGCACGCCAATGATGCCGACTTCGCCGCATTGATCGAACGTGCCGATCGGGCGTTGTATCGCGCCAAGGATGCAGGGCGCGACCGCATCGAAGTCGCGCAGCTTGCCGCCGCCTATTGAGCGTTCAGGTAGTGATTGACAGTTCGAACGCTCAGCCCCCTCCCCACCGCTCTGCCACGAAGGGAGAGGGGAACTTCGCGCAGCGAGTGGCCGTCAGCCATTCGCTGGAAGATCGATAGGCTTGCATGACCGACGTTGCGCCACCGCCGCTTCACGCGCACGTCGCGATCATCGGCGGCGGCATCATGGGCGCGAGCGTCGCTTATCACCTCGGCAAACTTGGCGCACGCGATGTGGTGCTGTTCGAACAGGGCAAGCTCACCTGCGGCACCACGTGGCACGCGGCCGGCCTGGTCGGCCAGTTGCGCAACCACGAAAGCCTGACGCGGATCGTGCGCGCGTCGACGGATCTGTACGCCAGCCTGGAAGCTGAAACCGGTTTGGCGACCGGCTGGAAACAGTGCGGCTCGCTCGCGGTCGCGCGCACGTCTGATCGAATGATCCAGTTGAAGCGCACGGCGGCTATTGCCCGCGCGCAGGGCGTGGAGTGCGAAGTACTTTCGCCGCGGCAGGCAGGTGCGCGGTACCCACTGATGGAAATTGCTGATCTGCATGGCGCCGTGTGGCTGCCCGGCGACGGCAAGGCGAACCCGACGGACATCACGATCGCGCTTGCCAAAGGCGCGCGCAATCGTGGCGTGCGTATTCATGAAGACACGTGCGTCGAACGTGCGACCGTCATCGACGTCGCTGGGCGTCGCGGCGTAGGGCGCCTGCACTGGCGTCACAAGAACGGCGGCAGCGGAGAAATCGCGGCGGAGGTCGTCATACTGTGCGGCGGCCAGTGGTCGCGCGCATTCGCACATTCGATCGGCGTGGCAGTGCCACTGTTTTCCTGCGAGCACTACTACATCGTCACTGGAACGATCCCCGGCATCACGCGCGATGCGCCGGTGCTGCGCGACCCCGACGGCTACGTCTATTTCAAGGAAGAAGTAGGCGGGCTGCTGATGGGCGGCTTTGAGCCGAACGCAACCCCATGGATGCAGTGCGCGCGTTCGCGCGGAGGAATCCCGCAGAACTTCGAGTTCCAGTTGTTGCCCGACAACTGGGACGCTTTCGAAGTGCTGATGAACCACGCGATCGAGCGCGTGCCTGCGCTCGTCAGCGCGCCGATCAAGAAGTTCTACAACGGGCCCGAGTCGTTCACCGCCGATAACAACTTCATCGTCGGACCGGTGCCGGGCCTTTCGAATTTCTGGGTTGGCTGCGGCTTCAACTCGATGGGAATCGCCTCCGCCGGCGGCGCCGGCAAAGCGCTTGCGGAGTGGATCCTCGAAGGCGAACCATCGCTCGATCTGTGGCCTGTCGATGTGCGTCGCTTTGCGCCATTTCAGGCGAACGAGAACTGGTTGCCGTCGCGCGTCAAGGAGGTGCTGGGGCTGCACTACAAGATACCGTGGCCCAATCGCGAGCTCGAATCAGGGCGGCCGCAGCGCCGCTCCCCGCTGTACGTGCATTTGCGCGAGGCCGGCGCGTGCTTCGGTTCGAAGATGGGCTGGGAGCGACCGAATTTTTTCGCGCCCACTCCGGGGCAGGCGCGGATCGAGTACGGCTGGGGCCATCAGAACTGGCACGGCTGGGTTGCCGCCGAACATCGGGCCTGCCGCGAGAGCGTTGCGATCTTCGACATGAGTTCGTTCGCGAAGCTGATCGTCAAAGGACGCGACTCCGAATCTGCGCTGCAACGACTGATGGCCAACGATATCGCGGTGGCCGAAGGTCGCACCGTCTATACCGGGTTGCTGAACGAGCGCGGCGGCTATGAGTCCGATTTCACCGTCACGCGTTTGACGCGCGACGAATTTCTGATCGTGACCGGCAGCAGCCAGGCGGTGCGCGACCGCGACGTGCTCGAGCGCTCGGTCGACGCCCTACCCGGACCGAGACCGCATTGCGAAATCGTCGAAGTGACCTCGATGTTCGCGGTCCTCGCGGTGATGGGTCCGCAATCGCGCGCGCTGATGCGGCGCGTATCGACCGCGGATTTCGACAACGCATCTTTTCCGTTCGGCGCGTCGCGTGAGATCGACCTTGGTCATGCCGTCGTCCGCGCTACGCGCCTCACTTACGTGGGCGAACTCGGGTGGGAGCTGTACGTGCCGGTCGAGTTCGCCGTTGGCGTCTACGAAGCGCTGCACGACGCGGGCCGTGATCTCGGGGTGCGCAACGCCGGCTATTACGCCATCGAATCGTTGCGGCTGGAAAAGAGCTATCGCGCATGGGGACGCGAATTGACGCAAGACGTGAATCCGATCGAAGCCGGGCTTGGTTTCGCGGTGAACTTCGACAAGGAAGACTTTCGCGGGCGCGCAGCCTTGCTGGGAATAAAGTCGCGCGGCGTTCAGCGGCGCATCGTCTCGCTCGTCGTCGATGCGCCGCAAACGAACCTATGGGGCAACGAACTGATTCTGCGTGACGGTGTGCCGGTGGGATTCGTCACGTCGGCCGCTTTCGGTCACACCATCGGCAAACCTGTGGCGCTTGGACTCATCGCCAATCCGCTTGGCGCGGCAGATTCGGCGTGGATCGCCGGCGGTAGTTACGAAATTGATCTGGCCGGCGAGCGTTTCGCCGCCGAAGTGGCGCTGCAGGCACCGTACGATCCGCGCGGCTTGCGGGTCAGGGCATGACCGTTTGGGGCGAAAAATGCTGGTAGGCGTTCCGAAGGAAATGAAGGTTCACGAGTATCGCGTCGGCTTGACGCCGTCGTCGGTGCGCGAGGTTGTCGGGCACGGGCACAAGGTGCTGGTCGAAGCAGGCGCCGGTAGCGGCATCGGCGCCGACGACGACGATTACCTGCGCGCCGGCGCGCAGATCGTCGACTCCGCGGTCGATGTGTTTCAGCTCGCGGAGCTGATCGTCAAGGTGAAGGAACCGCAGGCGATCGAGCGCGCGGCGCTGCGCGAAGGTCAGGTGTTGTTCACGTATCTGCATCTGGCACCGGATGCAGAACAGGCGAACGACCTGCTGGCGAGCGGCGCGGTCTGCATTGCGTACGAAACGGTGACATCGGCCGCCGGCGGACTGCCGCTGCTGGCGCCGATGTCCGAAGTCGCCGGCCGCATGGCGGTGCAGGCAGGCGCATCGTGCCTTGAGAAAGCGCGCGGCGGCATGGGCGTTCTGCTGGGTGGTGTTGCGGGGGTACCGCCGTCGCGCATCGCCATCCTCGGAGCCGGCGTGGTCGGCACAAACGCGGCGCAAATGGCCGTCGGCACGGGCGCGCAGGTGATCGTCATCGACAAATCGATCGATGCGCTGCGCCGGATCGACGCGATGTTGGGCGCGCGTGTGATGACCGTGTTCTCCAACCGCGACAACGTCGAGCGCGAAGTGCTGGACGCCGACCTCGTGATATCGGGCGTGCTAATTCCGGGTGCGGCGGCGCCCAAGCTCGTCACGCGCGAGATGATCAGCCGCATGAAGAAAGGTTCGGTCATCGTCGATGTGGCGATCGACCAGGGCGGCAGCACCGAGACCGCGCGGCCCACCACGCACGCAGATCCCACCTACACGATCGACGGCGTGGTGCACTACATGGTCGCCAACATGCCGGGCGCGGTGCCGCGCACATCGACGTACGCACTGAACAACGCAACCTTGCCTTTTGTGCTCGAACTCGCCGACAAAGGCTGGCGCCAGGCGCTGCATGACAACCCGCATCTGAAGGCCGGACTGAATGTAGCCAACGGCAAGATCACCCACAAGGCGGTCGCGCGGGCGCTGTACATGACCTATTCGCCCGCCGACGCGCTGGTGCTCTGAGGGCGGTTGGGCGTTGAGCGTTCAGCGTTGAGCGGCCGCGCAAACGGTCACGCTCAACGCCCAACGCTCAACGCTTAACGTCCGCGCAATGAGTCTCTCGGTCACGCTCGCGGTGCTGCTGGCGGCGTTGCTGCACGCGTCGTGGAACGCGATGATCAAGGGCGGGCGTGATGTGCTGCTCGAAACCGCGTTGATCGTTGCCGGCGCCGGCATCGTGATGCTGCCGCTTCTCGCATTGGTGCCGCTGCCCGCGCCGGCAAGCTGGCCGTTTCTATTCGCGTCGCTCGTTTCGCACGTCGCTTACTACGCGCTGATGGTGAGCGCGTATCGCAGCGGCGATCTATCGCTCGTTTATCCGTTGATGCGCGGCGCGGCGCCGCTGCTGACCGCGGTGTTCGGCGTGCTCTGGCTTGCCGAAACGCCCGCGACCACGGGCTGGATCGGTATCGCACTGATTTCCTGCGGGGTGGCGGCGCTGGCGGCGCGTGGTTTGGATCATGCGCCCTCGCGGGCCGCGATCGGGTTCGCGTTGTCCAACGCGGTCGTGATCGCCGCCTACACGGTTATCGACGGCACGGGCGCACGCCGTTCCGGCAATCCGTGGTCGTACATCGCGTGGCTGTTCGTGCTCGATGCGATTCCGTTCACGCTGTGGATGCTTGCGACCCGCCGCCAGCAGTACCTCACTGCCTTGGCGAACGCGCCAGCACGGACCCTGGCAGGGGGTGGTCTGTCCGCTTCGGCTTACGCGATTTCGGTGTGGGCAATGACGCAGGCACCGGTTGCGCTCGTTGCATCACTGCGCGAAACATCTGTCCTGTTCGCGGCGCTGATCGGTGCCCGGATGCTCAAGGAGAAACTCGGTGCGCGGCGCTGGCTGGCTGCGGCGGCCATTGTCGCGGGCGCCGTGTTCCTAAAAGTCGGTTAGATATGGTTGGGGACAGAGCACTTCGTGGTCTGTCCCCAATAAAGAGAAAAGAAAAAAAGGGCGGCCGTACGGCCGCCCTTCGTTCCGCAGGCTCGCTATCGCGCGAACCGGCGGCGCGATATCGCACCCAGCGCAACCAGTGCCAACGCGAGAGAGGCCAGCGTGCTGGGCTCGGGAACACCGGTCACCGACTCGACATACAACACGAAGTCGTTGAAGTCCTTGTCGCTCGAGTTGTATGCCAGGTCTTCCCACGCAAGAATGAAGCTCGACGAACCCCAGATTCCGGCCGGCTTGGCCGGCAGTTTTATCTTGTCGCCGTCGCCCTGGAAAGCCACCATCTGGTCCGCACCGCCGGCGTTAAGTTGCGCTTGCGAGTAGAAGATCTGCTCGCCGACTTGCAGGTAGTAGCCGAAAAGATTGGCGGCAAAGTCGATTCCAGTGTCCGAAAAATTCTTGTAGACCGACCCGGTGTCGTCAAAGCTGAGCGCGACGGTGCTGCCCTGGCTTGCGGCGCCGTTGAACAGTTCAATCCGATGGGCGGCGTTGCTCACGTCGTAGACGCCGAAGCGGTTGGTACTCGAAAAGCCGGAAATTTCGATCACGAGGGTCGCGATCGAAGTGCCGGAGGCCTCGATCGCCCACATCTGATCCTTGTCGTACTGGTTGGTATTGACGTTGGGCGCGCTGATCGGGTCGGAACAGGTCGGGCATGCGGGGCTTTTGTAAAGCCCATTGATGATCTGCTGCAGCGTCGTTTCGCTGCCGGTAAAGATCTCGGTTGCACCCACAGATGAAGCCGCAACCAAGGCCAATCCCGCAACGAAGCTTCGTAGTGCTTTCACAAGTAACTCCCTGTTCGAGTTCCGGCCCGTAGAAGAGCCTCCCGCTTTTATGGGAGCAATCACTGTGCCACACAATACTAATCAGCTGTTTACAAGATCCTATCGAGTCCGATGTAAAGCGAAGCGACACCACATTAACGTGATGTCAATCCGATCGCCTTAGCTGCCTCTGCGATGGCGACTACAACATTGCGCATTTCATTGCTGTCGATCGCGCCGATACAGCCGACCCGAAAGGTCTCACGCTGCGTTAGTTTGCCCGGATAGAGGATGTAGCCGCGAGCGCGCACTTCTTCATAGAACCGCTTGAAGTCGTAATTCGGATCCGCCGGCGCGTAAAAAGTTACGATAATCGGTGCCTGAACCTCAGCGCACAAAAACGTCCTAAAGCCGAGTCCGAGCAGGCCTTCGATCAGAGTCTCGCAGTTGGCGGCGTAGCGGGCGCCCCTCGCCGGTTGCCCGCCTTCTACCTTGAACTGATCGATCGCGGCGCGAAACGCCGCAACCACATGCGTCGGCGGCGTGTAGCGCCACTGCCCCGTCTTCTGCAGGTAGCTGTACTGATCGACGAGATCGAGCGCCAGCGAGTGAGAGTTGCCGGCGCTCGCAAGCAAGCGGTCCTCGCGGGCAATCACAAAACCCATTCCAGGCGCGCCTTCGAGGCACTTGCCGCTGGCCGCCACCAGCGCGTCACAGCCGAGCTGGCGTACGTCGATGGGCAGGGCGCCGAACGAACTCATCGCATCGACGATCAATCCCTTGCCGCGGCGTTGGCAGATCTGCGCGATGCCGTCCAGATCGTTTAGGACGCCGGCGCCGGTCTCGCAATGCACCTGGGCAACGTGCGTGATCGCCGGGTCGGCATCGAGCGTCTTGTCGACGATATCGGCGGTCGCTGGCGCGTCTTCGGCAACCGGCAGATCGACGACCGGCCGGCCAAGCACTTTGCAGATCCGGACTATGCGTGCGCAGTACGCGCCGTTGTTCGGCACGAGTACGCGGCCGGTTCGCGGCACCAGATTGCCTATGACGGCTTCGACGGAAAACGTGCCGCTCCCTTGCATCGGCACGCAGACATAGTCATCGCCTCCGTTGGCGATGTCGACGAGGTCGCGACAGATCGATGACGTGATCCGGTTGAACGCCGCGTCCCACGATCCCCAGTCGCGCTGCATTGCCTGTTTGGTCGCGAGAGAGGTCGTCAGCGGACCGGGCGTCAACAGAACAGGATCGTTGCCAACAATCATTCGCAATTCCTAAATAGAGTGCCTGCGCCACGCCTGCGTACGACGGGCGAGCCACCATTCGACCGCGAAGAAAATCACCGAAACACCGGCGGAAGTGACAACGATCAGCGTCGCCATTGCGGCGGCAGCACCCACCGCACCCACCTCGTCGAGCTGAACGATCGAGATGGACGCCAGCGTTGTCCTCGGCGAATACAGAAAGACGACGGCCGAAATCGTCGTCATCGCATTGACGAAGTAGTAGCGGCCGATGTCGGCGATCGCCGGCAGACACACCGGCACCGTCACGCGCCAGAACGTCTTGTAGAAGGGAACCTTCAGCGACGCCGAGACCGATTCGAATTCGCTGTCGAGCTGCTTGAGCGCCGTCACCGCGGTCAGGTGGCCGGAGGAATAGAAATGAACGATCGTTGACAGAACGAGAATAGTCATCGTCCCGTACAGAAATCCGAGCGGATTGGCCGGATGATTGAAGAACAGGATGTAGCCGATTCCCAGCACCAGCCCGGGCACCGCCATTGGCGTCATCGCCTGCAGCTGGATCGGCGGGCGCAGGTAGTCGGCGCCGCGCGTTTTTTCGAGCCAGTAGGCGCCGGCGAAGGTACCCACAGCGCCGGCGAACGCGCACCACAGCGCCATGACCACGCTGTTACGCCAAGCGTTGTCGACTCCGTATTCTTCGAAGCCGTAGGTGTAGTGATGCAAGGTGAACGACAAGTTGTACGGCCAGACCTTGACGAACGAGCCGAACACCGCCATGCCGATCACGAGCAATAGCGAAATCGAGACCCCTACGACATAGATCAGCAGCGCCAGGTCGCGGCCGCGCGCGGGCAGCGGTGAGTACGGCACGCTACGCGCGGTAAGAAGCGACTGATTGCGTTTGCGTACTGCGCTGTCGACGACAAACGCGGCAAGCACCGGCAACAGTAAAACGATGCCGACCACCGCGCCCAAATGGAAGTTCTGCTGGCCGATGACCTGCTTGTAAATGTCGATCGCAAGCACGCTGGTGTTGCCGCCGATCACCTTCGGCACGCCGAACTCCGACACGGCCATCGTGAAGACGACCATCGTCGCGGAAATCAAGCCATAGCGCGCCCCGGGCAATGTGATCGTCAGAAACTTGCGCCAATTGCTGGTCGCCATCGAGTCGGCCGCCTCGTACAGGCGCCCATCGGTCAGCGCGAGTCCGGCCAGCAGAATCATCACCGCGTGCGGAAACGAAGCGAAGCTCATCGCCAGCACCATCCCCGGCATGCCGTAGATCGTCGGAAGGCCGAACCCGTCGAGCACGAATTTCAGCCAGCCCTGGTTGCCGAACAGGTAGATGAACGAGATCGCTGCGAGGAGTGACGGCGCGAGAATCGGCAGCAGTGCAATGCCGCGCCAAAGGCCCTTGAATGGAATGCAACTGCGCTGGATGGCGTAGGCGAACACGAATGCGAAGGGAACGGTGATCGCGGTCGTCAGCCCTGCAAACGCGAGCGTGTTGCCGGCCGATCGGGAGAATGCGGGCGAGCCAAGGTAGTCGACGAAGTTGATCAGCCCGACGAAGTGACCCGCGCGATCTTCGACGGAACGCATCAGCAGAGTTGCCAGCGGCAGGGTTAGAAAGACGAACAGCGCCACGGCAAGAATCAGAAGTCCGCCGCGCGTGGCGATTGCCTCAACGACCGGCAACGTGGTCCGAGGCGCAAAGCCGGATCCGGATCGGACGCTTGCGTTCATTCGGCCGGCGCGAAAACGCGCACGCGTTCGCCGCGCACCGCAAACCTGATCGACGCGCCGCCGCGCACACCAAGCTCGTGTGACTGATTCAGCGAAAAATAGATCAACAGGCTCTGTCCCTGGAACCCATCGACCTCAAGCTGCGCGAGGCAATAGGTGCCGAGAAAGTCGACGTGTTGAACACGCCCGCAGCATGCATTCGGCATCGACTCCACCGGCCCGGAGTCGGCGAGCACGCGATCTTCGGGGCGCAGATAAAGCCGCACCGACTCACCGGCAGCAACACCATTGGCCGAGGTCGCGAGTTCGATCGAACCGACCCGATAGCGTCCACCGCCAAGGCTTACCGCATTCAACACATTGACCTTGCCGAGGAAGTCGGCAACGAAAGGTGTCGCGGGCTGCTCGTACACCTGGAGCGGCGCACCGACCTGTTCGATTCGGCCACGGTTCATCACCACCACGCGGTCCGACATCGACAAGGCTTCTTCCTGATCGTGCGTGACCATGACCGTGGTGACGCGCAGCCGGCGTTGCAGTTGGCGAATTTCGCCGCGCAGCCGGTCGCGCTCCTTGGCATCCAAGGCAGACAGCGGTTCGTCGAGCAGTAGCAAGCTCGGCGCGGTGGCGAGCGCGCGCGCGAGCGCGACGCGCTGCTGCTGGCCGCCTGAACACTGCCCCGGAAACTTTTCGCCGGAATCGGGCAGGCCGACCAGCGACAGCAACTCTTTCACGCGCGCATCGATCTGCGCTCGCCCCTTGCGCCGGTTGACCAGCCCGTAGGCAACGTTGCTTCGAACACTGAGGTTGGGAAACAACGCGTACGACTGGAAGACGATTCCGTAGTCGCGCGCAGCGGGTGGTGCCCGCGACACATCGCGCCCGTCTTGCAACACGCGGCCTCGCGTTTGCGTTTCGAGACCGGCGATGATCCGCAGCAAGGTCGTCTTGCCGCAGCCCGAAGGACCGAGAAAGCAGACCAGTTCGCCGGGATGAATCTCGAGGTCGATCGAATCGAGCGCGACAAACGTACCGAAGGATTTGCTTATGCTTTCCAGCAACAGCGCTGCGGCCGCCACATTTTTTCCTTGCTCAACGACGCTCCGGCCCCAACGCCGCGTTGAGCCGCGGCGAAGCTGTCGGCTCGAACGCGGCGAGTTATTCGCGCAGCGCGAATAACACTACTTCGGCGCCGCCTTCGACTCGTAGCGCTTGCTCCACTCCTTGAGCACGCGATCCCGGTTCTTCGCCGCCCACGCAAAGTCGTTTTTCACGAGGCGGCTCGCATAGTCGGCGGGAATGTTGGGCAAGGCCTTCGCGAGCGCGGGCACCGCAACGATCGCGAAGTTGTTTGCATACAGGCTCATCGCTTCGTCCGATGCGGACCAGTCGGCCAGTTTTTGCGCAGCCGCCAGGTTCTTTGTGCCCTTGTAAATGCCGATTGCTTCGAGGTCCCACCCGAGCCCCTCTTTTGGAAACACGAGGTCGATCGGCTTGCCTTGCGCTTTCTCGCGGTTGGCGCGGTATTCGAACGAGATGCCGGCGACGTATTCGCCGTTGGCGGCCGCTGCGCAGGGGCGCGACCCGGAGTGCATGTACTGCGCTACATTTTCATGCAGCGCGTCCATGAACTTCCAGCCATCGGCTTCGCCCCACATCTGCAACCAGGCCGATACGTCGAAGAATCCGGTGCCGCTGGAAGCCGGATGCGGCATCACGACCTGCCCCTTGAACGCCGGACGGGTCAGATCGCGCCAGCTT
>Ga0187892_10002506_pt1 | contig 36472 bp, 30 predicted proteins | sample MA1701073metaG_FD_139345 | JGI IMG/M metagenome (GOLD analysis project Ga0187892, IMG submission 139345) | Bio-ooze microbial communities from a basaltic lava cave in the Kipuka Kanohina Cave System on the Island of Hawaii, USA - MA170107-3 metaG ... | reverse complement strand
GTTGACCACGACCACGTCGAACTTCTGGCCATAACGGTGGCAACGGCCGATGCGTTGCTCGATTCGCTGTGGATTCCAGGGCAGGTCATAGTTGACCACGAGATTGCAGAACTGGAGGTTGATCCCCTCGGCAGCCGCTTCCGTAGCGATCATGATTGCCGCATCGTCGCGGAAATGCTCGACCAGTGCGGCCCGCATGTCGGCGCCAGGGGAGCCGGAAATTCGGTCGGTATTCTGATGACGGTCAATCCAGCGGCGGTAGATTTCTTTCGATCCCGGGTCGGTGTTCGTCCCGTTAAAGACCATGACCTTTCCGGCGAACTCGGTCTGCTGGAGGATGCGGAGCAGGTATTCCTGCGTCCGTCGCGATTCCGTAAAAATCAGGGCCTTTTGCTGGATCGCGGCTTCGATCTGACCCTGCTGCGCTTTGGCAGCGGCGGCAAAGCCGCGGCGGAGCGCCGTGAGCAGCACCTCGCCTTTGGAGTTGCGGGCGATCGATCTGGCGAGCGCGTGGAACTCGCGGAGCTTGGCCGTCTCCTTGCGCATTTCGCCGAGTTGTTCCGGCGTGTAGTGTGGCTTCTCGCTCGGCGGCCCCTCCTCATCGTCCGGGTCCCACTCGTCGGCGAGTTCGTCCAGTTCTTCCCAATCATCAACCAATTGCTCAGGGGGCGACTCGACCGTCTCGGCCTCGCGTGCGGCCGATTCGAGCTTGACGGCAAGGCCATTCAGCGTGTCGGAAATGGCGTAGGTTGAGGAGGACAGCAGTTTGCGGAGAATCAGAGTCATCAAGGATCGTTGGCTGGCCGGCAGCGCGTAGAGGGTTGGCTGCTGGAGATACACGGATACAAGGTCGTAGAGCCGTTGCTCCTCGGCGGTCGGAACGAACTCCTGCACAAGCGCGTGCCGGTTCGTGTACTTGACGTATTCGAGAACCTGTTTGCGAAGTGTTCGCTTGCAGATTGGCTTGAGCCGCTCCTTCAGATCGTTGAAGTCGTCGTCGTTGCCGAGCCGCGTGAAACGCGTGCGGTACGTCTTGAGGTCGCCAAAAGAAAACTCGTCGATGATGCTGACTAGGCCGTAAAGCTCAAGAAGCGAGTTTTGCAGCGGCGTCGCAGTGAGCAGAACCTTGCGGAACGGGGCAAGTGACTGCTTGATCGCGTTGGCGATCTTTTTGGTCGGCTTGTACACGTTTCGGAGCCGGTGGGCCTCGTCGATGACGACAAGATCCCACGGTGTCTGCCGGACGTAGGGTTCCATCTTGCGGGCAAATTGGTACGAGCAAATGACGATGGCGCCCTGCTGGAACGGATTGAGATTCCCGGTCCGCACGCATTCGTTGAAGGTCCGGCTCTCCAGGATAACCGACGGAAGAAAGAACTTGTCGGCGAGTTCCTGGCTCCATTGTTTGCGGAGGTTGGCGGGGGTGATGACAAGCAACCGGCGCTTCGATTCGGCCCATTTCTGCGAGGTAAGGAGCCCCGCTTCGATGGTCTTACCCAAGCCGACCTCGTCCGCCAAGATCGCCCCGCGGGATAGCGGGTTACGGAAGGCGAAGAGCGCGGCCTCGATCTGATGCGGGTTCAGGTCAACCTGAGCGTCGGAGAGTACGGCCGTGAGCTTCTCAAGGCTGTCCGACGCGCATCGCCGGGTCAGCTCGTGGGCGATGTACTTGGCGTGGTAGTCGGTCAGGTTCATGCAAAGCAAACCGTCGGCCATCGAATCCGCCTTCACAGGCGTCGGGAGCCGTTTTGAAGGCGGATTGTACCTGTTCGCGGGGCTGCGTACAGGCGCAAGGCAGGTCGGCTTCTCCGGCGCTCTTGTGCCGCATCAGTCGCCCACTTTGTACTTCGCATCGCGCACGCCAAACGCCCAGCGAGTGCCTTCGAGCACGTCGGTGACGTAACGGCTCATCGCGGGGTCCTCCAGAGAGCCGGTAGTGTACGTAATGGTGTTGTTGTTCGTCTTGTCCATGCTGGCATGAACGACTTGATCCGCATCGCACACAACGGCAAGATTCGGGTTGTGCGTCACGATGAACACCTGTCGGCGCTTTCGCGCTTCCTTGATGCATTCAACAAGCACCTTGGCGACAGTATGATTGTCGAGGTTCCCCTCCGGCTGATCGATAACGAGCGGCATATCACTCTTGTCAATGAGTAGGTAAAATACCAGTAGCAGCGTGCCGCGCTCACCGGGAGAGAGCATCGACAGATCTTTCCCTTCCCAGCGAAGGATGTACCGTGGCCGGATGTACTCCAGGCCGTAGAGCAAGTCGAACACCTCCTCCGGCTTCCTCCCCTTTGAAAGCTGGTCCTTGAGTTGCACGTCGCCCCTTAGGCCTTCGCGTTGGTCAACGTGCAGCGCAGTGTCTACGGCGGCAAGGAACTGTCGCGCTGAGTCTACGTCTTCCCACTTCGTGGACTGAACGAGAAACTCGGCTTTGGCACGTCCCTCGTCAACGCCCAGAAAGCTTCCCTTGCGATTGAGCGCCAACAGGGCGAGAAGGCGTCCGGTGAATCCTTCGTCTGTCAACTCAGCACGGAACTCCAACTTGAGTTTGTCCTTGGCCAAGACATGGGCATCGATGAACCCTTGAACAGATCCGTAAAGGGTGCGGTATACGGCCGCCTGCGCCACTTTCTCGGAGTGAATCTGAATAGCCAGAGCCGCCTGTTCGTCTCTGGCGATCGCAATCTTGGCAGGCAGTTGGTCGAGTGCTGCCAAGCTGTTCTGCAACCCCTTTAGTGATTCCACGTCCTTGTCAGTGCCCTCGATTGTCGAGCGCTTCGCTTGCCATTCGGCCAAAGCCTTGAGGTAGGCTTGGTACGCGCGGCTCGGCGCGTCGAGTTTGGATTGGAGTTCAGCTATCTTCACTTCGGCGATGGCCAACTCCTGGCGAAGACCCGGTGGATCGGTAAAGTCAAGCCGTTGCTTAGCCGTCGTCACCGCCGTTGCGGCCGTATCCCGCACGCTGGTGGGTTTGCTCCTGGTGACCGCAAGCGTCACCAACTCGTCAGGCGTCAACCCGAGTTCTGTGGCGTCTTCTTCCAACGATGTCTTGAAGACATCGAAGTCCTTCTCGAAATTGTCGAGCTTTTCAAGCAACCGTTTCGCGACGGCGTGGCGACGCTCAGCAGTCCGAAGAACCTCGCTCTCACGCGCGATCTGCCCGCTCAGGCTCGTCTTCGCCGTTTCTGCGGCGGCAAGTTCTTGAAGCAACGCCGAGTCTGGCGCTTGCGCATTCGCAGACGTGGCGGGATCGACAACTGCGATCGGCTTACCCTTGTCGTGGGCTTCAAGCTCTAGTCTGCGCCGAGTAATCTTCTCAAGCAGCTCTCGCTTCGCAGTGGGATCTGCCTGGGCTTCAAGAAGCGCCCTTGAGCGACTGGCTTCACGGAGTTGCTTGATTAGCGAGTCAATGCGCTTTTGCTTTTCGCCCGTTTGGAATCGAACTAAGTCGTCCAGGGTTGCGTGGCCGAGTCGCTCTGCGTCGGGTACATGGGAGAAGATGACGGCCTTCAACTCCTGCTCAAAACCCTCCTCTCCGAGTGACGCAAGTTCGTTGCAAACGGTCTCGACGTGATCTTGAGGTAGATACTTGAGCCGCTCTACCTCTTCCGGCTTGATCGCGTCGGCGAGGCACTTCGTTGTCGAATCACCAGATTCCCATTCCAGCGTTGCATCGAAGTGTCCGGCGAGTCCGCTGTTCGGATGACGGAATCGCTCCTTGCTCAGGAATGAGAAAGAATCTCCGTTCTTCGTCGCGCCGAGTAATCCAAGCATGTCCGCGAGCGCACTCTTCCCGCTACCCTTGTTGCCGACAATCGCGACCAATCCCGAGTTGAACTCAACGCTGTCGCTGAACCATTGTTCGCCGGCCGGGGCACCGGGCTTTCGCTGGAATGAAATACCGCGGATGTACTTAGTGCGATTCTGCTCGACGCGAATCAGTTCAGGCGGGCGGTCTCCGATAAAGACGCGCTCGCGCGGTTCCCGAAGTACCATAAGCAAGCCTCGGAAAGTCGGGTTAGCGCGCAACCACAGGGGTGCCTTGGTTGAATACTCAGTAACCCTGTGGTTGTCCGAGCACAGGACGAGCGGCTTATCGAGTCCGGTGACCGGAAAGACGGTGTTGAGATGGCTGGCGATGTCCTTCAGTTGGCCGATCTCCATCAAGTCAACGTGTTCCTTGGTAATGTCGTACTTTAGCCGCTGCTGAAACTGCTCCTTGTTGCTGATGCCCTCAATGGAGTTACTCTTCGCTCCAGCGTGAATCGACACGACGCCGCCGAGCTTCCGCGTCTCGCCAGCACCTTTCTCGATGGGAACGTATAGCTTGTCGTTTCCGCCTTTCTCGGCGATCGCCGCGGCGGTCAAGCCCAAACGACCTTGGAGTGTCGTCCACACATGGTCAAGGTCACAGTCTTCTGGAAAAATGCAAATGTAGTGGATCGGATCGCCGCCATGATCGTCCCGAAGTTCGATGCCAGGGAGAACGGTCAACTTGTCGGAACCCAGAGCCTGCAACTCTTGAATTCGAGCCACGTCCATCGTATGGTGGTCAGTAATGGCGACTGCTCGTAATCCGATCTGCACGAGACAATCCACAAACTGTTGGTTCGTGATGCCCTTCTCCGCGTAGTCGAACGAAGTCGGAGTGTGGAGGTGCAAGTCCCAGCGGTGCCAGAGTGACCCACGAGGTGAGTGTGCCATAAGTCGTACCTCAATCGATGCTATGCTGGATCGAATGGGTCATTGCGCAGAGTTCACAATGTTGGACGGCTCTGACACGGGAGAGAACGCCGGGAGCGCCAGCCCTTCGATCTCCTGAAGTGTCTTGCCGGCAATGCCTTGGAGGTCGCCGTACATTCCAGCCGTCGATTCGATGACCCCGCGTATCTGTTCGTCGCGTTTGGCCCACAGCCGCGTCATGGTCTTGCGCTCCTTGTCGAGGTCGTCCTGCATGTCGGTGAACTTTTCTACAATCGCCTGAACGCGCAGCCGAAAGCGCGGGCCGGTCAAGTACTGGTAGACCATCTCCATCTTGGTCTGTTGTCCCTCGCCGGCTTTGCGGGCGGCGGCGAGTTCCAACAACGAATTTCGAAGCGCTACGGCAACCGGGATGGCGGATCGTGGCGATGTGACCCAAACGCCGTCGATCAGGTCGAATGTCTCGACCTCCTTGGGGAGCACCAGCGACACGACGACGGCGATTTCGGCCTTGGCCGCACGTTGGTCCTCGCGGAGTTTCGGTAGCCATCCGTCGCTCCAGTTCTTCGTGCGTTTCGATTCCCACAGGATTGTCCCGCAAGGCTGGCCGAGCGGACCGAACACTCGCTGAAGCGCATCCCCCCCGTGTTCGCCCTTGGGGACCGGCTCGATCGTGTCACGAGGAAACTTTTCGCGTAGCAGCGCCTCAAGTTCAAGCTCTTGAACCTCGCCCTGAAGTTGCTGCGACCCTTGCTCCGCCCGGCGTTTCAAGTCCTCGATCTGTCGCTGCATGGCGGCGATGGTCTGCTCTTTCTCCATCACCTTGAGTTTGAGACCCTCCTCGGCTTCCTTTTTGGCCTCGTCCCGAATAGGAGTCAGGGATTCTTGAACGCGTTTTTCGATCGTAAGCTGCATCTCGCGCTTGGCGTCGTCCAATTCGCGCTGCTTGCGGATGAGTTCCGCTTGAGCCTTCTGGGCCTCGGCCAGTTTCGTGTCTCGCTCCTTGAGAACCTCTTGAAGGTCCGCAACTTCTCTCGCTCTTTGGTCCAGATCCGCTCCGAGCGAGAGGCGGGCCTTCTTCGCTTCTTCGGTGGCAATAGCTGCTCGCTCAGTTCTGAGCTTTGCCGCAACTTGTTCGTCGATAGACTCCTGAGCCTTGGCCAGCGCCGCCTGCTGGTCCCGAACGGCGGCCTCACGCTTGCCGACCTCTGCATCTTTCTGTGCGATCCGCTGCTCGTACTGTCGCCTGGTCGATTCGATTAGCGGGGCCGCCAGAGACTCGGTGAGCTTGATCTCGGTCTTGCAGTTTGGGCAAACGATCGTCGGTTCCGTCATGCGTTACGCATTCCCATTTACAGCGTCGTGCCTGGAATCGTCTCGACTTTCACGCGGAACATTCTCACGGCCTCGCGACGCTCATCCGCCGTCAAACCGGCCGCATCGATTAAGCGATTCCAGTAGTTTCGCAGGTCGGTGAGGCTGTGCACGCCATCGAACCCGACACCGCCGACCTTGCGGATGTAAACGAGATCCTCCTGCTCGCTCACGGTGATCTCGGCGATTTGCGGGTCGGTCCAGGATTCGTCGAGGACGTACGCCGTGATTGCCGCCATGAACGGCGACATGTCGGAGAACCGGTCCGGGTGAAGCTTCTGTTTTAGGCTCGACATCCGCGATGGCGCTCCTTGGTCGTCAGGAAGCACATGATGCCGCGCAGCGCTTCATGGGCGACAACCGCCGCAGGTCAACATCATACCGCGGCGGCGGACAAGATAAACACTTCTCGCGGCGGTTTTGGCAGGTTTTGGTCAGTAGTTCGCGAAGAAGGACGCGGATTTTTCGGGGTTGTAGCCCCGACGGTCGTAGAGCTTGGTCGTAGAAGGATCGCGGTGGCCGGCGGCCCGTTGCACATCTTCAAGGCTGGCGCCGTTGTCGAGGGCGGTGGTGATGAACGTGGCCCGCATGGAGTGGGCGGAGTAGCCGCGATCGAGTCCGATTCGGCTAGCGAATTTACGGACGATGCGGTCGATAGCGTCAGGGTTCATGTGGCGGCGGCCCTCCCGTTGCGCGCCGTTGTTGTGCAGCGGGCGAAACATCGGGCCGCCTAAGTCGTCGGTGTGCCCGGCCGCCGAGAGGTAGTCGCGGATTCGCTGGGCCGTTTGCGGATTGATGGCAAGCGCATCCTTCTTGGAGCCCTTCCGGATTATGCGAAGCGAATCGAAGCCCCGGTTCTGGTGTAGGTCGCCGACCCGAAGCGCCGCGACCTCGGCACGCCGAAGTCCGACCTGCAACCCGACTGACAGGATCGCTCGATCGCGGAGGCCGGGAATCGTTTCCGCATCCGGTGCGTCAAGAATCTTGCGAGCCTGAGCTTTGGAGAACGCCAGCGTCGAGCCTTCGCGGCGGTTGATTTGCGGCCGTTCGATCTCCCGCACGGGGTTCCGGTCAACGGCGTCGTAACGAACAAGATGCGCGAACAGGCTTGATAGCGCCGCCAGGCGCCGACGAATCGTTGAGGCCTCGATGCCCTCGACCTCGCGCATATATCGTTCCCAAGCGATCACGGCCTTGTGGTCCACGCAACGGAGTTGGTCAGCACTGGTGATGCCGACCGTTCGCATGAAGTGCCGCACGTCGGCCCGATACGCCTTGCGGGTTTGCGGGCTTTTGCGCTGGCCAGCCAAACCTGCTCCTCGGGAATGGCCGCAAGCGCCTCGACGCCGAACGCAAGCATGGCCGAAGCAGCTTGTTTTGCCAGCGGAAACGTGCAGGAATCGTGGTGCTTCTCCGTCTCCATCCTCTACGTCAAAATCCAGTTTATCACGCGCAAAGAATGCCATGAAACGGATGGTGTTAGCAAGGCTGTCGAACCTCCATCCGACGAAACACAGATGAAAACCAAAAAGAAAGCCGCCCCAATGCGGAGAGCATCAGGACGGCTGGTACAACCCCCTCAGATCGTTTCGGAAAAGGCCAAGCGGAGGTTATCCGCCTGACCATAATCCGAATGAATCGGAAGACGCGAAGCACCGTTACGGATGCTTCACGAACTTCCTCTGCCTCAGTTTGCAGCCCTTTCTCGGATCTGTTCGTAACGACGAAGAACGTCAGGGTTCATCGCACAATCTGAACAGAAGTACCAATCGAAGCACACGGCGTACGAAAGCTGCTCCGGTGGAACAATTTTCTCGCAGTTCATGCAACGTGGTACTGAGTTAGGGTGCAAGCGCCAGTAATCCTGGTCGAGGCGGCGCTTTACCTCCGGATCAGTTTCACACTTGTCGCAGACGTAGACGCCTCGATATTCGCGCGGCAAGGTGGGCATCATGTGCCACCTGTTCTCGCGACATATCTCGCATCTGTCCGGTGTGTTGTCGACCGTGATCCTTCTTATTTCCCAGCCAAGTATTTGCACCATATTCGTTCCCTCTCAATCATACGTGGTTTCTTAACTCGCAAGTCGAGACTCACCTTGCACCACGCGAGTTTGTCTCGGTCAGGCCGCTTGGAACGGCTTCAACGAAACAGAGAGAGATTGATTTGCCCCGATGTCCTTTTTGCGGACGTAGAAACGGGCAAACGCGTATGGATGAAATTCAGGGTTGGAAATGGTTGGAACCAAGGACGGTTAGTGAGGTAGGTTGTGTGCCGCTGGGGTATACGTCCGTGCGGCGAGGGACGTGGACCGAAGTTAATGTCCCGGTCCAAGGGACACATCCGCGTCGCGTCCAAGGCTGCCGCGAGGATGCGGCGGGCGAGAGGACGCGAGCGAAGCGGAATTCTTCTCGCGGAACGATCTCGATCAACTTGTCAAAGAGCCCGGTTTATTCGCGACGGCGGCGCATCGTTCGCCTTAAGAACCTAGTCGGTCGAGAACTTCCGCTGCGCAGCGCCGAGCGGCCTACGCAGAGTCTAGGCGCCTCGGATACGCGACTCAACGGGCGGTGAGCGACCAGGCGCCCAGGTCGGCTCGGACCCTCCCCAGTTGGACGGGGATCCGAAGGGGGGTTGGCGGGAGCGGATGTTCATGCTGCCAGTCGCACGCGTGAACCCTAAATATGGGTGGCAGGCACCCCAGCGCAGAGCGCGCCGGGGATGCCCACCACACCGGGGGGGATCAAACCGCTTCGGCGTAGGTTGCCGATTCTGCTTCTTGAAACGCCGTGGAACTCGCCGCTGGGTCCGACTCATCGGCACACGCCGACGTTTCTGAAGTCGGGGGTGTGCGTTCTTCGTCGAGGCCCACCCAGCTTTTGGGCTGAGGAATGGCCCTGACGGCTTCGGCTTCGATAGCCGCGAAATCCAGTCCGAGAAGTTGGCACATTCGCCGGGCGTCGGCGGCCTGGGCCGTCACCGTGTGGCTGCCCTGGATGTTCAGCCGCTTGATCCAGACTTGAACGACGGCGAGCAATGCCGCCGCGGCCTCCTGGGTCGTTTCCGACTCGCGGAGCGAATCGTATTCCTTCCACGCCTCGCCGCCGTCCACGAAATCGGCACGTTTGGTGCTGCCGAAGGCCGTCAACAACGCTACGGGATCAAACACCGTCGCTCCGGCTTCGCGGGTGATTCGCCTCTGTGTCTTGGGCGACACGATTTCAAGCGCGTTTTCCGGCGTGAGGTTGCGAAGGAACTCGTGGACGTGCTTGACCACAAACGCATCGCGCCGCTTCTGCAAGCGCGCGCGTCGCTCGGCCATTGTAAGCGGCACGACCTTGCCGTCGGCACCCCGCGGTCGCTGTGAACGGCCGTTTCCGTTGGCGCTGACGGACTCGCCCATGTCGATGAACATGAGCTTGCCCGCCTTCGGGCCGTCCACCTGCATGACCGCAACGCCGTTGGAGTTGCCGGCCTTGACCAGTTTCGGGGCGTATAGCCGTTCGACGCGGTCGCCGAACGCTTCCTGAATGGCCGGACTCGATGTGCCCGCGCCGATTTCGACAAGGCGCAGGTTCGGATGGGCGGCACGGTGCTTGTTTTCGCACCGCTGCACAAGCCCGACGTGTTTGCGATCGAAACAGGCGGGATCGAGACAGCGATCGTTCTTTTCGGCCTTGCCGTTCTTAGCCGAGTCGTCCTCGGGAAAGAGCATTGGCGTCTGTGACGATCGCTTCGGGCAGTTCGTGCATGAGCCGGCCTTGGGGTCGAGGGTTTCGTCGCCGGGGTCCCACGGCATGACGCCCAGTGAGCGCAGTGTGCCGTCGATTACCCGCCGAAGCTCGTCAACCGTGGGGAATCCCCGTCCGAACACCGGCCAGGCGTCGCCGTCGGCCAGCGCGTCTTGCGTGGCTTCCGGAAGCCGAGCGATCAGTTCGAGGTGCGCCGCCGACAGGCGATTCGCCTCGGAGTTGGGCTTCATGACCTCCGCCCGCCAAGCCTTCGACAGCTTGGTCAGCGAGGCCCGCCGCGCCAGATAGCCGACGCTTTTTCCAAGCCGCGAGGCGATGGCCTTGAGGTCGTACTCGCGGTCGAATGCGAGTTGAATGGCCTCAGCTTCCTCCAGCGGATGCAGGTCCTTGCGTAGCAGATTCTCCGCGATCGTGACCGCGAGCGCCTGTTCGTTGTCCAGCTTCCGTACAACGACGGTTACTTCTTTGAGTCCGGCGAGTTTCGCGGCCCGCCAGCGACGCTCCCCGGCCCGAATTTCGAATCGGTCGGTATGCGTCGGGTGCGGGCGAACGACGATCGGTTGAAGCAGACCGTCGTTCTTAATCGAGTGCGCCAGCGACCGGACCGACGCGTCGCTGATCGGCTTTCGCCGGTTGTCGGGCGTCGGCAGCAATTGGTCGATGGGAACGGCCTGCATCTTGGCAGGCGCGCTCCGCTCCTTCTTCTTCGTGGGCATTTGGGTTTCTCCTTGGGCAAAAGTTAGGGAATCAGCCCGGCCACGCGGCCGGGACAGATCGATCGAGCGGATTGGTACGCTGCGACGGATGACGGAAGTGTTTGAATCGAGGCCTACGTTGCCGGAGTTGAAAAACCTTCAACGCGTACGACATGGCAGCGTGGGAGGCTTTGCCTCCGAGCGCCGCCACGCGATGACTTCTGCCCGTTACTGAAGGACAAAGACCGAGTGGTTCGGCCAGAATCTCATGGAATCGGGTGAAAAAGCAACGGTGGGGCCGATGGTTAGCGTCTTCGCACGGTTACGAACGCCAAGTAAGCGAGAAGGACGCATGCACCGGCATCGGGATTGGATACCAAGAACCATGCGGCTGCGAGGAAAACGGGGAAGAGTTGCATGGGGCCGAGTCTTACACACTTCAACAGGGAACGCACGAACGTGACCGATCGGACCCTCCCCAACCGGACGTATCGGTCGCGCGGTTTTTTATCGCGACGACGTTGATCGGAAGATTCGGGCGGGTATGATTGTATGAGGTTGCTCTCGTGGCGGCCCGGCTCTTTGTCAACCGAAACGCGACATTCCCCCTTCGGGGGTTAAGGTGCCCTGCCGGCGGGCCACGAAACAATAGCACGGCATCGGCAAAACCCGTCCCGTTTTCCTGGGCGCGGCGATTCATCGCTTTGCCGACCCTCTCGTTCCAACTCCTTTCTTGTGACTGGACTTCAATCATCCATACACCAACGCGCCCTGCATCGGGGGCGTGTCTCGTGTGGGTGCTTGAAAAACGATGCAACAAGAAAAGGAGGAACGAACATGGCAAAGACGAAAAGGTCGTGCTTGGGAGAGCTGCTGCTCTGCATCCCGAGAGCGGCGGTCGTTGTGGGCCTATACTACTACGCAACGTGGGTGGCCCACAACGTCGTTGAGCTCATTCGCATGCACGGGCTGTTGATTGGGAAGTAAGGTTTTGTCCCTCGGTTTTGACCTCGGAGTGATGTTTCCCTGACCTCTCTCCGAGGTCTCTTTTTTCCAATCCCCGTGTTGATCGAACGCCGTTCACCGGAAGAAACGCAATCGCGCGGGCGAGAGCCGGCCTTGTTCGCGCATCGTTGCGAAAGCGTGCATCGCCTGCGTGATCCCCGCCAGAAACGCACTGGTCGTCCCATCGGCAGCAAGGGACGTTTCATCGCGCATGGCGCTGAGCATCTCCAGCACAAGGTCCAGGTTGTCGTCAAGCATGGCGTCGAATTGGGCGCGCTCGGCGGGCTGCAACGGTTCGCAAATCTCCAACATGTAGCAATCGTGCCATAGTCGTGACACCAAAGTCAAGCAAATTGGTTTCCGAGTTAAGTGTACGGTCTTGGCCGTTCCCGTGGACAAGAACCTCTGGCCGCGTCGGACGGCGAGAACCGTTCCAGCGGTTAGTCCGCAGCCGGTTCTTGGCAATCGGGCGTGAACGGCCGAATCGAACGCCTTCGTAACGTGGCTTTGGACTGCGTGACTGCGCTTGCTGGACTCTTGATGAATCAGTAACTTTCGCTTCCGCGGCAGTGTAACCGCCTGGTCACCGACTTTCTGAATGGAAGCGATGCGGAGCGCGTGTCATGCGAAGAACGGGCGATTTTTGCGGGAGGTTGATTCGCATCGGGGCGATCGTTGTCTGGTACACCATCCCCCCGGTGTCGTCCGCGGAGGAACGACCAGCCTTGCCGTCCGCTCCATCGATGCACTTGGATCCCCGGCTGGATGGTCAAGTTGAGTTTTCTGGGCTGGTGTATGATCTCAGGGACCAAACGGTTCATTCGTTACCCAAGCGCCTAGCCGTGGACCCCGAGACCGCGAGAATCGAAGGCGAAATGGGCGCTGAGTGGGCCGACGTGCAACAGAGAATGGATTATGCATGGGTAGGCGCGCAACGAGAGAACTATCCTTATCGCACCGCGGTGCGCATCTGCACCAAGCAGCCTTCGGGTGGATACTGCATTGGTTCCGGAGTGATGATCAGCCCAATTCACGTTTTGACCGCTGGGCATGTTGCAGCCCCAGGTGTGGGTTGCACGGGTGCAGCTTTTCCATCCGGAATCGACGTTTGGCCCGCATTGTGGGACGGTCTCGACATTGCTACCGGAAATCACGAACCAGAACCCTTCGAGGAATCCCCCTTTGGAAAATCCCAAGGAATCTTCCTCCATGTGCCAACGCCTTGGCTGAACCAAGGCGATTCCCGATTTGATATTGCCGTTGTCACTTTGGACCGGCCAATCGGGGCGTTGACGGGTTGGGTCGGGCGGCTCTTTGAAGGAAACGACTATCTGTCTGGCCTGGTCTGCAGGAGCAACGACTTTTTCACGACGACCAGTTTCACGATGAATTCATTCCCCGGTGGATACAACCAAATGCGGAGCTGGTCGGGGACTTTCGATTACCTAGGGCCGTGGATCAGTTTCGATCAAGGATTTTTCGCATACTTCCTGCACAGCAACCCACCTGAGCATGCCATCGGCGGCGAAAGCGGCAGCGGAATCTTCAGCTACGTTAATGGCACGCCTTTCGCATCCTCGATACTGATCGCCCACACGGGTGGCGGCCTCGCGGATGCGTTTTGTTACGTGTCTGGGGATATTCACAACGTTGCGTTGAGGATCGATCAAGCGAAGTTCGATTTCATTAGCGCCAGCATCGCGCTTCCAGCCGCTTTCGATGCTGTACCTCTCAACGTCAGAGTCGGCGAGATGACACTTCCGAAATTAGGACCCTCTTCCGCGTGCTTTCCAACCGGCCAACCTTCTTTTCTCGACGTCAAGGCTCGGCAGCCTCTGCCGCCGATATCGATGTGGATTGCGAATCGTTCCAGCGCATCGTGGAGCGGGCTTGTTCCTTACGAAGTCTACCTCTCTTGCGATGCCAGCATCGACCCCAATGATCCCGACGACGTGCTCTTGGACCAAGGTGTTGCCGCTGTTTCGGTGGGTGGTTTAGCCTCCGAGCATGTCGTCCTGCCTTCGCAGCCTCTGCTTCCTTGCGTCGCCGGGGCGAATTCCGCCGACTTCTACCTTGGCGTACATTTGCTCCTATCTGACGGTGATGTTTCCAACAACTCGACCTCAGGCTGGGATGCGATGCCGCTCCGACTGACCAACTCGGCGGACTGCAATTGCAAGTACGCTAAATTCGAGGTGCACATCGATCTGGACGACCACGCCCAATTGGTGCAATGTATGCTTGGCCCCGATGTTGTTTCGACGGGCGCCGAGTGCCAGGCCGCCGACCTAAACGGGGATTCTCACGTGGACATATTTGACTACTCACTGTTCTTGGGATGTTTCGGAGCCGTTGGCTGCCAGTAGAAATCCTGACAGTCGCATGCCCATTTCAAAACCTGATGAGACTGTTCCAGACGCGGTCTACTGAATAGAGGCCCGGTGGTGCTTCGAACCTCTCTTGATACACAGTTGCTGGGCGTCGTCATCCCACAGCGGCGGCAAGCGGTCGAGCGCTGCGGGTGGGAGTAGCGTTTTCGCTTGCCAATGCCAGGAGTCGTCCTGCCTTCTCATCCGTTTCGGCGCGGTCTCCGGCGTGGGCGATCTTGGCCGAGAGCCGCGTGAGCGCGTCCACCACGGCGAAGATCGTGAAACCGCCGTGGCGACGGGCGATTTCGACGGCCTGCTTGGCCAGCGTCTTGGTGATGCCGTGCCGCTGAAGCACCTGCATCACTTCGTCGCCGGTCGGCCCCAACTTTTCCTGACACGCCCTCTTGATGACCGTCGCGAAGGCATCGCGGCGTTCGTCACGCTTCTCGACGAGATTCAGAATGATTCGGCGAATCTCGTTTAACGATTCATGGACGTTGGCCGTGTGCTTGCGCGTGAACTCCACGACTTCGACCGCGTCCCACACGATGTGATTCGCACAAACTTTTTGGAACCAGAAGGTCTGCACGCCGACCGATCGCCTTCCGACCTCGCTGTTCCAAAGGAAGAATCCGGGCGCGAAGGCCTCGCCGTTGATCTCCGTCCAGCCGAGCGGATCGATCATGAAGACGAACATGTCCTGCTCGCCACTGTACAGCCCCGTGCCGTGCCGGTCGGCGGGTTCGGGATCGGGGTCGAACGGGATGTCGTCGAGCGAGTCTGTGGAATCGCTACGATCGATGCCCGCTCGCTGCGGCGGCTGAAAATCCGTCGCGAATTCACGGAGCATCGTGAGCAAGTCAACGTCCCACAGGCGCGTGTAAGCCACGCCGTGAATGGACCGGATCGAGTCACCCGTGGTCAGAATCTGCACGGGTTTCTCCGACCCCGGAAGCGTTTCTTCCAACGCGCGACAGGCCGTCTGAGGCGACAGGCGGTTGATCGTGTCCTTGCTCACGTTGGCCAAGCGGCAAAGCTGGGCGAACGACCAATCGTTCATGGCGAAGGGCCGATCGCCATCGAAGGCCAGGGCGATGCGTCCTTCGGACACGTGGGGACGCAAGTGCTGCGGCGGATGCCAATGGTCCAGCGACGACTCGCGTCGCTGGTGACAGTGGTCCCAGAGCGCTTGCATCGACGGGAAACACTCGTCGGGCGTTCTGCGAAAAAGCTCGTTGCTTGCGCGGGTTAAGTTTTGCATCTGATCATCTCCTTATCTCCTTTGGGGAAAAATAAAACCTCGGGTTGCACCACCGGGCTCTCTGGCCGGCACGCGAAGCGCGCCCGCGAGAGTCGGTGCGGAGTTGTCTACCGAGAACCAGCTTGGAAAAGATCGACTTAGGCAGGCCGAGACCCGAGCCCAACGGCCCACGGAACTGCGGCTTGCTGCTCAACGAATCAAAAGAGGGTGGCGGGCATGCTGCGGGTTCCAACCTCTTGTCAGGCTTCGTCCTGTGCCCGCTGATGAATCCAGGTGTGGGCCATATCGGCCACCTTGGCCACCAGCGGCAAATCCTCGCGTCCAAACGAATCGGACTGCTTCCACTCCTCGCCGTCCTTGTAAATGCGGCGGACCTGCACGTTGTGCCGGAATCCGCCGCCCTCGATCTCGTTGCCCCAGATCACCGCCTTGATTCGTCCCAGGCGGATCTCGTGGGCGGGTTTGTCCTTGGCCATCATAAGCCTCCTTTCGGTTCAAGGGCCGGGCGCAGGGTTCGAAAACTCGCGACGCGCGTGAATCGAATACCTGGCCCGACTTGTTCAACAACCTGATGCAGCATGCGCCCCCTCTGGACGCCCCCGCGGTCGGCGGGCGTACAGACGGTCGGCGGGATGAATCTCTTCTCGTGATTGAAGGCGGAAACAGCTTTGAAAAGAACAACTCGGGCACGTGTAGCACGTTTGTCCCGTGGCGGTCAACTTGAGGGCTGTGGGGTGTCGGAGTGTACGCACGGCGTTCACCGGGAAGGCATGGTCGCCGCGACAAAAAACCAGTCGCGCTCTTGAAACCCCGAAAGTCGATCCATAGCATGGTTGTGTACGCTCCGGGGCTGCGTCCGAAGCGTGGCCGTGCTCTTTGCCAACCGAATACGCCGAAATCCCCCTCGCGGGGTTAAGGTAGGGCGCTCCGGCACGCCCCAGACAAAACTAAGCCGGAACATTCACCAGTCGAAGGCTGCCTCCTGGAAAACCGCTAGCTCGGCGGCGATCGAACGATCGCCGGCGCGGTGGTGGTGTGGTTGTGGTGAGGTGCTTATCAAACTGCAACAACCCCGATGGAGGGAACATGTTAAAATGGCTCATTCGCTTCTTGTATGTCGTGCTCTGGGGAAAACCCACGGAATTCAAGACGCCTCAGGTCTTGAGTTCGAACACGATTCAGCGGTTCACTTTCGGGCACGTGATGGTTCAGATATTTCTGAACCACTCGCGGACCGGGAAGCCGTACTACAAGCTGCAATTCCAACGACTGGTGAACGATGGGAGGAATCGCTCGAACTCTTTCTTCGTGGAGGATCTCGCCGATGTTGAGCGCTGTCTCATTCGCGCGAGAGCCTGGATGCACGATAGCAAAGTAGTTGATTGATTCACTCCCCCACCCTGGATATGACCTATCCAGGGTTTTTTTATGCCACGATCGCGCGAGCCTTGCAAGGGCGATCCACGCCACGCGGGTCGCTCACGGTTGAAGCAATCCCATTTCGACCCAAATCGGCGCCAATTGTTTGAATTGCTTGAGAAGCGGCTCAAACTGCTTCAAGTCTTCTTCGCGCGTGGGATAGCCCCAGCGCGGGCGGTCGTTGAACGTGAACATCCCGACCTTGCCGGCGCCCGCGCGAGCGAATTCGTAGGCGCCATTCAACGCGCCCGAGTTGTGCAGGACGTTCAGAGAGACCGGACGCGGGAATTCGTTTTGAGACCATCGCGGATTACTCGCGCAGTCGTTGTATCCCTTGGCCAGAAAGGGCTTGAACTTGGCCTGAATGGCAGGGTCCTTGGCCATGTCCTGCAACCGCTTGCGTTCCGCCCGCTCGGCGTCAAGGCTGAGCTGCTTCTTCAATTCCTCGGCTTTCGCGGCGGTCTCGGACTCAATCTGGGCCACCCGTTGCTTGGCCAGCTTGCGAGTCTGTTCGGCCAAGGCCTGAGCTTCCAATTCTGCGGCTTCTCGTTGGGCCTGTTCCTGGAGACTTGCCGTTTTTTGAGCCATATCAAGGGCAAACCCACGGTCCTCCTTGTCCATCGCCTCGGCAAGCGTGTAGGTCGCCTTGTTGCCCAGCGTCTTGGCCTGTTCGAGAATCGCCGAGGCCGCGTTGCGGGCCTGCCTGAGATTCGATAGCGCGTTTTGGGCGAGTTGTTGCTCCTGTTGAATTTGGGCGGCCAATGTCTTCTTGTCGTCGTCATCAGGATTGAACAATGCGCCGCGACCGCCCAGCGCGTCGTCGAATGGGCGCGAAAGCTCCGCGACGCGACTCTTCGCCGCCTCCAAGTCGGCCTGCTTGAAGCGCGGCGCTCGATACGCCGCCGCGAATCGCCGAACCAGGTCGGGCTGTGCCGCGAGGAACTGGCCACGTTCGTTCTTCACGCACGGTTCGATCTCGTTTTGCCAAGCCGCAATCTGCTCCTGGAGGCGTTCGTGGATATCCGAGGCGTCCTTCAGTTGATACTGGTAGCGTCGTAGCGCCGTTTGCGCCGCTTGACGCGCCGCCTCCAATACCATCAGCGGACCGGGATCGACTATGATGGATTCCGCCGGTGGCAGCCCCGTCACGATGGCGGCGGTGGGGTTGGCGCCGCGAACGGCAAGGATGACGATCGTCCCCGCGGGAATGCACAGCGCCGCTAGCAGAATCCAAGCGCGAGTGCGGTCGCGCACCAGGGCCTCAAACCATGAAGGCTTTGTCGGTTGCGGCGGCGTCGTTGCTTGCTCGGGGGTCACGGGTTGTTCGGACATTTCTCATCTCCTTGTGGTAGGTTTGTTTGCTGTTCTCATTGCGTTACAGGGTTGGCCGGTTTCTCCGGTTGCGTTCGGTCCGATCCGCGTCATGGCCTGTCGGGGTCCGCAACTCTGGATCCATCATTCTGGCGGTGGTCTCGAAGGACGCGGGCCTCCGCGTCGCGCGCTTGGGCGTCTTTCTCGGGGGCGTCTGGCCGGCTCTGCACTTGCAGACTCGTCGCCGCCCGCGTGGTTACCAGCGCCCAGGGGGAATCTGGATCCGCGGCAACCAGGTCCACCAACGGGAGCGGTGTTGCCTTTGACTCGCGGCCTCGAAGGGCAAGAATCGGAATCGCCACGGCGGGGATGCAAAGGGCCGTCAGCAGAATGCACACTCGTTTGCGCCGGCCTCCCCGCGCGTGAAACCACGAAGGGTGCGTAGCCCTTGCCGATGTCGTTGATTCGTTCGTCATTTCGCTTCTCCTTAGAGCTGGTCAATCTGTCGTTCGACTTCCGCAAGAGGGCCTGTCGCTGCGCCCGACGCCGATGGTGGTGCGGATACCGGCCTGGCGGGTTTGGGTTTGGCCGCACCGGCATGGGTTGGCGATGCGCCCGAATCCATGATTGGGTGAAGCGGCGGGACGATGGTCCCGGGGTGATCCTTGGCGCTGGGCCAAGGCGTGAGTTCGCGACGCTTGTATTCGTCGGCCGTAATGTGGTAGAGCGAGCGAATGGGGAAAAGGAACCCGCCATACTGGCTAAGCCCGCCGTCACGCGTGACCTGAACCAGGCTGTGCATCTCCTGGCTGCTCGCGGCGAGAATGTCGTTGCGTCGCAGCCTGGGGCCGATCTCCCCTCTCACATTGAAGACGGTCTCGTCATTCTTCGCGACGATGGTGTCCAACGTCTCATTCATGCCCCAGGAGAGCATGTGATAGAGTGCATCGCCCGAAGCCTCGATCAGCATTTTCTGGTGGGCGACGTCCGACGCGGAGAAGATCTGGCGGAATCGCGTGTTGCCTTGAACAATGGGAATCAGGTCAACCTGATTGTCCTTGAGATCGCTGAGTGTCTGGTTGGCGAGAATGGTAGGGATGCCGTGTGACCGGGCCTGCCGGAGGATGATCTCCACGTCCCGTGAAATGATCTGCTGAAACTCGTCAATGACCAGGTAAACGATATGGTCGCTCGGACCCCGTTGTGTTGCCGCGGTGAGGAGACTGAACATCGCCAGCTTGGCGATCTCGCGGACCGAAGCTTCCTCGACCAGGGAGTGCATTTTGAAGAACACGGCGGATGGTCTGCGAACGACATGGGACATGTCGATGCACCGATTAAGGACGACTCTCGGGAGCGCGTCGTCCCGCGTGACGTTGAGGGCGTCGAAGGAAGCCAGGGAGCCAATGACGTTGAACAGGTGCATGGACTGCTCAAGCATGTCCCGCGAAAGATGCAGGTCTCTGGTCCTGTTGGGCAGCACGTCGGTCACGTAGCGATGGAGCTTGCGGAATGAATCCGCCTCGGGACAGTCCTGCAGAATCGTGCCCAGCATGGCGCGGTGGATGCTTGAAAAGTAGGACGGACCGTAACCCTCCCCATGTTCCATGCCCAAGCTCTTGAGGAGAATCTCCATTTTCTGGTGCGGGCCGGCGCTACGCATGTGCCTCTGGAGAAACATGTTGAAGACGTGCGTGGATCGATCCTGCATGTTGGTGAACCACTGGAACCGAATGAACCGCTCGGTTCGCGCGGCATTTGCCTCCTCCACGGCGATTCGGGTGGCTTCGAAAAGGGTTTGGTCGCCTTTCAAGTCGAGCACGACCACCGAAGTCTTCGGACGTCCGATCAATTGGGCGATGAGCGGCGCCAGCGCCAGGGACGTCTTGCGCGAGCCGCTGTCGCCGGTGACGTGAGCATGTTCCCTCATGATGGGCTCGTGGATCAGAACGGGGTAGTCGCCGTTGAGGCTGAAGCCAACGAGGAGATGGTCTCGCTCGCGCACGGGGCGTCCCATCTCATCGGGGGCTGAATGCGCCGACTCTGCTAATCGGCGAACATAGGCATGCCAGAGCGACGGGCGCGGATTCAACTGGTACAGGCCCGGGTCTTCCAGGGTAACGCGGTGGTGAATGAGTACCCGGCTGCCAATGGCGAAACAAATGGCGAGCAATAGGATCGGCGGTGCACAGGCGCACGCGACGACAGCGAGGACGATGGATCCGATGATCCGCCAGTCAAAGTTGGCAAGACCGCGAGCGTACACCCATAGTGAGGTCTCCGGTCGGCTGTTCAGATCCCGGACTGCGTTTTGGAGATTCGCCTGCCAATCCCCCTGGCGTTGTCTCGCAACGTTTTCTCGACGGCGGGTCTGGTCTTCGATCAGCATTCTGGACGCGGCGCCGCTCCGGACCGGGGGTGGCCTGTCCGACGTGGATGGCGCGCGAGCGGCGCGATCACTGGTCCGAGAGGCCCACGGCCACGGTTCGGCGGCGGCGCGAACCCACGGTGCGGGGCCGAAAGCGAAGATGCCTATGGGGAAGTACCAGGACGCCGGAAGCACGACGATCGCGGTCCAGAAGATGGCTGCCCAAAGCGTACGCCGGCGTCGCTGCGCGAAACCAAAGGGACTTTGAAACACGCCGGCCGCGCGGGTGTCGTGGGCGTTGTACGTCACCCAGGAGATCACGCTCTCCCAGAAAGTCCTGAAGACACTGCCGACGGATGGCTGCGACTCGTGCTGCAGGGCATTGACCAGGCCGAAGGGAACGACGACGGAAACGAAGGCCAGCACCGCCCAGGTTCCTCGTGTCAGCGGCGCCCCGTGCAAGAGTAAGACCAACGCCGCGAACACAAACGCCAGCAGAACGACGGCGAAACCCAGCCCGTAACGAGCGCGCTCCGCGGTCTCTTGACGTTCCACCGGATCAGCGGGAGGGTCGGAGGGCGTTGTGCCAAAGTACAGGAACTCAAGCAGGTGTTGCGGCCAATCAGGTACACTCCACACACGCCACCAAGTCCGTCGCGTCGTCCTGCCCAGAAACGGATTGGCGTTCATCCAGGCCGCGTGATGTCGCGTTACGCGGTGTCCAAGGTTGAGGCTGACGACGACCGCCCAAAGAAGCAGGGCCGCGTGCCAGCCGGTGGTCGACGCCACGCTCAACATCCACAGACTCGGCCCGAAGGCGACACGGATGAACGCGTCGTAGGCCGATTTGGTGGTGATGTAACACCAAGCCGCCCAGGCCACGCCGACGAGGCCGGCGATCGCGAGAAACAGCGGGGAGGAGATGTAGACGGCGAAGATTCTCATTCCCAGCGTGAATGAAAGCGCCACGAGGGTTCCTGCCACGAGGCTGTACACAGCGGCCGCGTGGCAAGCGCGCTCGCTCCCACTGGTCGTGCGATAGTCAAGTTCCATCCCCGTGGTGGAGGGAAGCGCGTGTGCCCGCAGCGGGTCACGGCTGGTTTCGACGGTCGGTCGCATCAACATGGGGGGTCCTCAAAGGAACGACGAATCTCAACTCTTCACGAACTTCGATGCGCAGCAGCACGTTGCGCCGAATCGGATCCAGTGCGGCGCGTAAGCGGTCGGCCTTGCCCTCGGCGGTGGTGACGATGCCGATGACGAACCGGCGGCGCTCAATCAGTTCGCGCCAGGAACGAAACGCAAGCCGCTGGCTGATGGACTTGCAAAACCGGGCGACGATGTCCCGAACCCTTCGCCCGGAATCGACGATCAGGTAGCCGATCCGTTTCATGGCCGGGTTGGCGTCGTCCTGATAGTCGGGGTCGTGGTAATAGAACGTGCCGTCGAGTTTCGCGGGGGAGAGGTCGGGGAAGCGGGATTCAAACTCAGCGGCGGGAATCTTGCGGAAGGTTTTCTCGCCCAGAAGGGAGAACGCGAGGATGCCGAAAGCCTGGGCCAGGAGGAACGGCGAGAGCGGCCGGGCCAGCCGTTCGGGCTGGTTGCCCACCCGTGTGGCGTGTTCCGTGAGATAGTAATACTGGGTGTTGTCGTACAGCGGCGCCCCGGCGATCAGGCCGCCTTGGGTCATGCGACCTACCCACTTTTTGACCGCGTCAATGGGCCGATCCGGCCAGTAGCACCGATGCAAGGCGCGGTAAGTGCTGACGCGAAAGCACGGAAAATGCTCGAACAGAATGGTCAGGTCCATCGGCGTGAGGCGGATGGTCTTGTCGGCGCCGGGGTCTACCATAGCTCGTAACTCCTTCCCCGCTTGGCGCAATCGAGGTGGAACGCCCGGAACCGGTCGGTGTCGTACTTGCCCCCGAACTCGACGACGTGGAGCGAGCCGTCCGGGTGTTCCAAAATGGCGTCCGGGTCTTTGAGCCGAAAACCGGACTTGGGCCGAAGGTCCTCGCCGACCCAGAACTCGGCCTCGTCCGGTCGATGACGAAGGAAGTGCAGGTAAACGGCCGAGACGTGCAGGTCGTGGGTGACTTGGTCGATCTTGACCGCCTTGGGATCATCCGGGCCGCCGTACATCGAGTTGGTCCGTGCGGAGTTCCGGTAAATGGTCGTCGGCGTGAGCGGTACCTGCGGCCAACGGCTCTGGAGCCGCCAGCTTACCGCCCCGAAGTCCGGGTCGGGTTGTCCCGGTTGCCAGCTCAGGAGCGGTGCCGCAAGGTCGAGCATCGGCCCGGTCATCGGCGTCAACCGCTCAATCAACCCGTCGAGCACGAGTTGGCGAAGGCCGCGCTGGGCAAGAACCTCGGGTTGCTTGGCGTCGGGCCACCAACACCCGGCGATCTGCCGGAGTGAGAAGTATCTGACCTTGAGGGCCAGGGCTCTTTGAATCTGTTGGTCGCGAACGGTGCGTTTCATCGGGAAGCCCCAGGAAGCGGCGGTTCTCATGGTGACCGCCTGTTTCTGCCCCTTAGTCGTAGCTCGCGCCGCGGTGCGCAGGATGTGCGGACAACTCCGTGTATCTGCGGTATCCCCGGTATTCTCGTAATTGGCTTGTTTTCCTGGAGTTATCTCTCTGCATGATGGCATTCGACCATTCACTTGGGGGGCCGGGGCTTGGTGCGGGGGCCGGTGCGGCGGGTGAAGGGCTGGATGAGGCGTGGCGGCGTGGAGCGGCGGGCTGGACGGGTGCGTTGTTGCGTGGTGGGTGTGGCGGCGGAACGGCGGGTGCGGAGTGGCGTGGCGGGTGGGTGGACGGCAAGCTGTGGTAAACGGGATAAACCCAATCCCGTTTTCCATAGCTTGACGGGTGGGGAGCGAATTTTGAGCGTTTCGGTAGGAAATCACCCCCCGCGTTCCAACCGAAAGGATCGCGGCGAGTTGCGGTCGTTCCCTTTCGACTGGGGCAAGGTGGTCTCGACCGTTTGCGTTTCCGAACGGAGCGGGCATGGTCCGGGGGGCCGGGCCGGCTTGCATCGCGTCGGGGGAGGGCGACGCGACGGTTGCTCGAATTCAAGTCGTGGCCTGTTGTGGATTCGGTTTCGAACCAGCGAGACCGGTCGCAATCGGGCGGGGGAACGTGTGGGGCCGATGCAATCGAGGCACGCGGGCCGAAACCGGGCGAGATTGGTGGCGGAGCCGGTGAATTGGCGACCGATGCGGAAAATGGAGACGGGACGCCGGTGACCAGCGGCCAGCGTGCGGTTTGGCCGTCGTCCCAGGGTCGGACGGCGTTGAATGGTGTGTTACTTAAACGGTCGGGCTTTTCGCCTGGGCGGGTGAAAAAACCAGGTGAACAGGCGATCGGCGACGTCGAGGCGGATATTACGCCGCGACCGGTTCAGGAACTTGTTCAACGTGGATTGATCTACGCCGGTTTTTCGGGCGATGTAGTACACGCTCAGCCCGCTGCGGACGATGGCACCGCGGAGGTACTCCGACAGTGAGGCAATGTAGATGGGCGAGGGTAGGCTCGCCCGCTTGCTTATTCGCTTAGCCAATGGTCTACAATCTCCAGCCAGTCAACCTCGCTCAACGCGGCGCCGAGAAGGTCGACGTATAAGCTCGCTCCTTGCAACGGCGAGTCCTCGGTTACTTCTTCCTTGAGCTGGTTCGCAAGGCTGCATCGTGCCTCTTGTTCTTCGGTCACGATTCCGCGTCGGACCGACGATGATTTTGGAGCTTCCCGGCGATGCCGTGCGACTTCCTCACGCCAATAGAGATAGCTCCCTTGGTCGTTGTCGAGCCAGAGGCTCACCGCCCAGGTCTCGTAATTGATCCATCCGTTATAGCCACGTTCCTCATGCGTTTTTTCCATGTCCCTCCGAAGTGTTGCGGGGTCCCCGGTGGACCCGATGAAGAGCACTATAGGGCAATCGCCCTATAGTGTCAAGCTCAGGTGCAGACCGCCCGCGGAATGTTGGCCAACCGGCACAACGCTTCGGTTTCCTCTTCGGTCAGTCGTCGCATGAAATACTGCCCGCCTCGGCGGAAAAACAGCGTGTGCGGGTCGAACCCTTCGGCGAAACTGAACAGGTTCCCGTGCATGAAGGGCACGGGCAATGCGTCCAGAAAGTGATCATAGGTATCTTCGTTGGTCTCAAAGACGACGCCGGTTTCTCTTGGCAGGCGCGCGATGCCCGCCTCAGTCGCTATCGGTACCGGCTCGGTTGCAGTCAACTGCTTGAGGAGACTCCCCAACGATGCTGTGCTTCCGTTCACCTCACTCACGCTCTGCGCCGGGTAGTTCGTGACGTGCTTGTCACGGATGATCTCGCTCGCAAGCTTCGGCTGAAACTCGAAGTCGCGTTCGACAGGACCGAAGTTCGGGGCGGGATTGGATTCCAGTTCCGAAAGGCTGAAGTAAGACCACGATAGCCAGCGGCCATCGTCTTCAATCACGCCGTACAGCCACTCGTCGCCATCGAACGCCGAGACGTACCACGCCCGTGACTCCGAGGGGGCCACGAACTTCACCAGAAATATCGGGTTCGTGTCATCGTTGAGCTGCACCGGCTTGGGCAAGCGCTGGCGGATTTCGTCGGGTAGAAGCCCCCGACGCCGCGATCGGTTTTGGGCAATCAGTCGGCTGTCGACCCGACTCGCAAAATCCGAAATGAAGTCCGGATCTCGAACAATGCAGAGCCCCTCCGGTCCCCGGGTGGTTTCAAGTTCCTTGAGGCTGAAGAAACACCATTCTGTCCCGAATCGTTCATGCAGACCATAAAAAATATCCCGTCCGTCGAACTCCGATGCCCACCAAGTCCGACGGCTCCACGGTGCAAAAAACTTGACGTGCAGGACCGGATCCCTGTCGCTCGTTGTTGCGTACAGCTTGGGCAACCGCTTTCGTATGTCGCTTGTGAGTAGTTCCATTCTCCCTCCCTATCTGCGTGTGCCGGCCGCCCCGCGGCCGGTGTGGTGATTATTTTCGCTTCGCGCTGAGGTGATGCCCGTCGATCTCGCTTGCCGGCGTAGGCTCGAAGTAGAGATCACGCTCGATGCGAATCCCGCCGGGACCCCGGACGGATTCAAGCTCCTTCAGACTGAAGGAACCCCATTCCGTATCCAGCCCTTCCACCAGGCCGAAGAAGATATCTTCGCCGTCGAATTCCGACGCGTACCAGGTCCACGAAGTCCACGGCGTGAAAAACTTCACTTGTAGAACCGGGTCCGGGTCGTTCTGTGTTGTGCAGAGCCTTGGCAATCGCTTGCGCATTTCGTTCGTCAAAAGGTCCATGTTGTTTCATCCTGATACAAAGACCGCCGGACAAACCCGGCGACCGTGTCTGGTTACAGCAAGTCAAAGTCTTCCAACTCCGCGGCGAAAGCGTCGATGTCGTCGCCCAGCACCTCGCCGATGGCCTGAATCGTGTTCAACCGTTGGCGTTCCTCGTCGCTGAGCTTGACCGGTTTTCCTCGGCAACAAGGGCAACACAGAATGACTCCTCCCTCCCGCTTGAATTCCTCGGGCTCATCGTGAATGACGTGGTGCATGTCCCACGGTTCCCCGCATCGCGTGCAAACAAGGTCCATGTTCGTTTCCTCCTCTCCGTCGCACGGCTTGCAGCCGCACGAGTTTGTTCAAGTGGTCTACGCCGTGATTCTCTTTGACCGCTACCCGATATGTTAGCTATCACGCTAACACGACAAGTCCGCTTCTGTCAACGCCAAGTTTCCGGGTTGCCGGACTGCGGTGCCCGGCTAAAGCTGAAATCAACGCTCTTTTCCCTGCGGTATTCGGCCGTCGTCGTCGGGTCTCACCCCACGCGTGGACCCGACGCGACGGCCCGATGTCGCGGGATTCACCCTGCGGGTTCGGTTCGGAGTCTGAGGGCTCTTGCCGTGGCGTTCCGCGGGCCGTCGGCAAGGCGCGTGCCACGCTGCAAGGTCACTCCCTGCACGAACCCGGCGTGGCACGAGCCTTGCGGCCCGTTTTTCAATCACATGGGGTCAGAATCGGAAGAGCTACATCGGAGCCATGTCGTGAGAGCGGCCTCGACAATGGCCTGTTGCGTGAACGGCTCGACGTATTCGAGGGATCGTTGCATGGAGACCCGGCGTAACGCCTCGGCGGTGGAGGCTCGCAGTCGCAAGGTGACGGATCGAAGCGGTTCTGGCCGATTGGAACGAGCGGCGATGGCCTGGTTGCGGTTTCGAGCGCGGCGTGGCAACGAATTGGGAGCAACTCGCGGCACATTGGCGGAGGGCGTGCTTCCGCCCTCGTGAAACTCTTGAGTTTCATGCACCTCGACGCATTCCGGCAAGGTCAAGAACGTCCGTTGAGCCGTCGAAAGGGACTCAACGATGTTACGCCTCTGCGTGCCCATTGGCGTACAGTTCCTCAAAGAGTGTTGTCATTTCACGTGCGGCGTCCGTCGCCCGCCGTCCCATTCGCCACACGACGCTACGTTGTCCGGGTGAGTCCGCGACGGCCTCGCGAAGGCGAATGACGGAATCGCAGACCGGAACGCCGAGTGCAGCGGCGGCCTGCTTAGATTCGCGGGTCAACACGAAACGATCGCTTCGCAGTCGATTCAGGACCAGTCGTCCGGCGGGTTGGTTGCCGGCCCGCACAAGCTGAGCACTGCGTAGAATCCGAAAGCTCTGGGCCGCCGCTTCAAGTTCCGGCAACGTGGTGCCGCACGGGACGACGGCGAGATCCGCCACCAAGAGCAACGCCCGCGTCGCCTCCGCCAGATTCGCGGGGCCGTCCCCTACCACGGCGTCGTGCGTTTCGCGGAGGTTGTTCGCCTGTTCGATAATGGTGTCCGCGTTCGATTCCGTCACGATCGTGATGCCTGATTCCGCTTCCTTGACCCATCGGGTGGAAGCGGCCTGTCCGTCGGCGTCAATCAGGGCCACGCGGAGGCCGCGTTCGTGCAGCCAGACGGCCAGGTGCACCGACAGGGTCGTTTTTCCGACGCCGCCCTTCTGGTTGACCACGGTGATGAACATGTTCGGACGATGACCCGAAGGCGGAAATGGCACAAGAGGTTTTCTTGCAAGCCTGTCCGATGGCTTGCGTGGCCGCGGCGATGTTTGCATTTCCGATTGCTTGCATGCAAGCATGCACGCTTCATTTCAAACAACGGCGAGGGCAACCCGCTCAATTGGGCGAATCCAGTTGCGCATTTGAGTGAATCCGATATGGTGGCCCGGAAGAAAGATCGCCGCGTTCCGCCCCGGCAGCGACTCGAATCCTGAGGAGCGGAACGTGGGAAAAGGGAGGAAACGAACAAGTCCAGCGTTGAACTGCGAACGGGCGATGTTCTTGCGGACAATGGCTCGTTCTCGTAACCGAGCGTCGTGATTCTCGGCGTCAACATCGAGAATCCTATCACGTTCGTTGTTCAAGTCAACGGCTAAAGTGCCAAAACTTTGGCACTTAACTACTGAGGATTCGCGTTCGACTCCCGATATGGCGGGCGGACCGCTGCCGTCCGCGTCACGTTTGGGAGGCTTATGAATGCGATTCAACGCAACAAAAACCAAGTTCCTCGCGTAGTGTCCAAGCCGACGGGCGGGTTTCGCCCGATTTCGGTGCTGCAAGTGTGCATGGCGTGGTGGGCGTACAAGTCAGGAATTCTCTCCCGGTATCTCGATTTCCGGGTGTATCTGGCTCTCCACGAGATTGATGAACGGCGACTCGCTGCGTCCCGTGTGCGGGCTAGGGCCGGCAAGGCGACGCTGAATGCCGTGTTACCGTTTCCGAAGTTGCTTGCGGAGGTTCGCACGCTGATCGGCGGGACTAACGACCGTCTCATCCGCGACGCCCTGCGGCGTCTTGAATCCGTCGGCTTGGTCACAATTACGCCGGGTGCGATTTCCTTCGCCACGAGTGTGGATGCCCTTCGCGTAGACGGGAATCCCGAGTTCGCGGGGATGATTCGGGAGCTTTCGCGGCGGGTCGGAATTCGAGAGCGCCGTTTGCCGGTACCGCGTCCGATGCTTCGCTACCTTGCCCGTGGGGCACCGGCTACCTTTGCCGCGACCGTTTTCGGATATCTGATTCGATGCGTCTGGTGGCGGGAGCGGGAGTGTCACATTGCCGGTTCCTGTACAGCAAGGTTCATTTCCGACCTGTTCGGTGTCGATACCCGCTCGACCAAGCGAGCTCGATCGCATTTAAGGACCATTGGCTGGCTTGCACCCGAGTCAACCGATGCTGACACGGGGTCGCACGGAGCGTCCCTACCGAATCTGCATTGGGGGGGTTCACCTCGGGGTAATGACGATCATGTGGCCCGTTGTTCGCGTACCAAATTGTCACCCCTGTCACCCGATCGCGGCACCAAATTGTCACCCCCTACCAGATCTATTCAACTCCCTCCGGGATCCAAATACCAGCAACCAAGGCCGTGCCGGCTAGCTGGGATTCACGGGGGAAGGGCAGGGGAAAGTCGCCCGCGGTTGTCGAACGTCACGCCGGCGGACCTCAACAGCATCGAACGGCTCGACGTGCTGTTCGACGAGGCGGCCTCCCGGGGGCTCGTGAAACGAACCGAAGCCGATCGGTTGGTGTTCTTCGCGGGAGCGGAGCGAGCCAAACGCATTGCAACACGCAACGTCTGCGGTTTCTTCGCGACGATCGTTCGTCGCGGACTTTGGGGGATGGTTTCTCATACTGACGAAAGTCGGGCCCTTTCGCAACTGCGGCAGAAAGGGGCTTTAGCGATTAGGGGAAGCCATTTCGAGTCGCTCGTAGCAAGTGTGGTTGCTTCCTGGACGGGTCCCGGAACGTCGCAGACTGGTTGCGTCGTAGGCGGACCTGAACGCTCCTTGGCGGGGCAGTGCTTGCGGAAGTGTGTGCCTACAGGATCGACGCGAAGAGTGAGCGGCCCGCTCCCCGAGTGCGTAAGATCAGGCTTGCGGCGCATAGGAGAAGCAAGAGCATTGCAAGCATTCCCCATTCGGACACAGCAGGAATAGGCTCCGGGGCCATGTCACATTCGTCCGGAACGCCGTTGGCGTTGGCATCGGCCGATGCCCCCTCGGCGATGTCGCAGTGATCCGGTACCTGATTGCCATTGCAGTCGGCTTGGCATTCATCCGGTACACCGTCATTTCTACAATCATTTGCGTGCGTAATCGTGACCGAGTCGAGGCCAACGTAGTAGCCGTTGGGGCCTTCCGGGACCCACGTCGCGTTTCCTGCCGCATCCGTGACGAAGTGACGGAGGGCAAAACGACCCGTACCGGTTTGCCCAAGGGCGGATAAATCGACGTCGTATTGCGTCCATGTCTGCGGAAATCCTCCTTGGGCAAGGGTTGGATTGATTGACAAGAGAAGATAACCAAAGTCACCCACGTCGGTAGCGGAAACGCCTACATTGGTGCTATCGCCTTGGAAGCTCACTCGTACCTCAAGGCGATCGGGGTAGGTGCTGCCGGAAAGAGTGCGCGTGTAAAAATTAAGCTGGGTGGCCGGATCCAACCGAACCTCGGGAGTTATGAGCCAATTGCTGAGTGTACCCCACTGTTGGCCGTCGCTGTAGGTACTGCGAACGTTCGAGGCGATGTAGGCGTAGGTCGGGCCTTCAAACGCGGGAAAGTAGCCTGGATAAACGTAGAACCAATAAACGCCATGCGCGCGAAACCATCCTGAATCATTGCCGAAGGTTGGCGAACTGCGGTTGAGCATTTGCCAGCCACGGCCTGTCAGACCGCTAACGTCGTCAAAGCTCTCGTGTTGAAAGGCGAGCGGTTGCGGTTCACATTGGTCGAGTAATCCGTTGGGTTGACAATCGGCCTCGGGGCTCGAAACGACTTCGCAGACGTCAGGAACGACATTTCGGTTGCAGTCTGCGTGGGCCCAGATAGCAACTTGATCCAAGCCGACGTAATCGCCATTGACGCCGCTCGTTCCTGCGCCGGTTACGAAGTGTCGGAAGGCAATGCGGCCGTTCCCTGGAGCGCCAAGTGCCGAAAGGGAAACATCGTAACGAGACCACGCACGCGAAAACCCGTCTTGTTCAAGATTGGGGTTGACGGACAGAAGCAGCGTGTCGAAATCGCCGACGCTTGTCGCCGTGGATCCCACGTTCGTGCTGGCGCCGGCCAAGCTGGCCCGGACCTCAAGCCGATCGGCGTGATCAGGGCCCGCTCGAAATGCGCCATGCCGCGTGTAGAACGTGACTGTGCCGTTTGGCGACAAGGGAATCTGAGGAGTGAGGAGCCACGTGCTGATCGTTCCGGAGGACGTTGATGTGTAGTTTCGGGCGTACAGATATGAATCGTCCGGACCATGGTAGTCTAGAAACGGGGAGGTTAGACCGCCCTTGGCCCAAGTGGAGTTGGACGGGGAGCTTCGGGCAATGTTGGCCCAACCCGCCGCTGTCAGGTCAGGAAGTGATCGCTCGAAGGACTCCGACAACGCAAGCGCGGACACTTCGCACGCGTCGGATGTCATGTCGCCATCGCAGTCTGCATGAGGCGGAGTAGGTCCGGTCAGAGTGACATTGTCGACGTACGTAGCATCCGGGCCCGTCTGCCACTCGGTGAGAATGTATAAACCTCGAAGGTCGGCCAGGACTTCGGCCAAGTCGCGGCTGGTGGCCGGGGGTCCGTCCCAGTACCAATCAGAAAAGACCCATCCGTCTGGAGTGAGCGGAATGGTGATGTGGGTCCATGTGCTGAGGGGCGGCGGCGAGAGGATGTAGAGCAGCGTCATGTCGCGACCCTCAAGAGCCACAGCGGGGTAGGCAGCGTTGTCGCTGGTCGTGATAAAGATGTCGTAGTCGAGAGCGCCGCCCTGCAAATCGCAGCGATTGCCGAGGAAAGCGGCGGGGGCGGTTACCCAAGTCCAATAGTAAGTATCGGGTGCGAACAACGCACCTGGTGGTAGGCCAAACGTGTCGGTCCAAGTGGCGGGCGATGAGTTCCCGTTTTGGTTTCCAAAGTGGGATTCTGGCGTGGGACCGGCTAACAGCCATCCCTCGGCGTCGGCATCAAACGTGCTGACCTGGCCACTTGCGACTGAGAGTAGTAAGGTGTTAAGCGCGACGAAAACGACGCCACAGTTCGCCAACCAGGAACGGTGCATCATCTGTTTACCCTCCGGGATGGGTCAACGCCGGTACTTGCGAAACCTTGGGTGGGTCGGCGATGACCCAACACGCGTGTACCTACAGTGAGGATCGAGAGACCGAGTACGAGTACACCCCACGACGACACGGCGGGAATGGACGAGCTCGGGACATTGAACACGTACGCCGAGCCGCAGTCGTTACCAGACGGGCAGTCGTCCCGGGGCGAGCCGACGACGATGGTTTGAGCATCGACCGAGACGGAAGTTCCAAAGAAATCGCTCTCTGTGCCGTCCGAATGAGTCAGCTTGGCGGTTTGGGTCATGTCGCTCCAACCTCCGCCGGGCCTTGCGAAGAAATAGGCAGAGCCGCAATTGACGCCAGCACCGCACCCGTCGCGGTCGGCCCCGACCACGATCGCGTCGCCGGCGATAGCCACGGACCTGCCGAAGAAGTGGCCCACCGCCGCATCTGAGGGCGTCAGTTTTGCCGTTGCCGCCGTGTCACTCCAACCAGCTTCGGGTTTCACGAACACATAGGCGGAGCCGCAACGGAAGCCCGCCGTGCAATTGTCGTGCATGGCCCCCGCCACGATTATGTCACCGCCGAGCGAGGTCGAGACGCTGCTGCCTGGACCCTGAAAACTCACTCCGGCCGTGAGCTTGGCGGTCTGCGTAATGTCGCTCCAACCAGTGACGGGCTTTGCGAATACGTACACCGCCGGGCGGCAAATGGCCCCTCCGGTGCAGGCTTGACTGAAAGCGCCAACGACGATCGTGTCCGTCGTACTAGCGACTGAGTAGCCTAGTTCGTCGAAGTTCATTGCGTCCGAGGCGGTCAGCTTGGCTGTTTCCGTCATGTTGGCCCAGCCGCTGACTGGCTTTTCGAACACATATGCCGCTCCGCGAAGAGACGGGCCCGCGAGAGGCGCGCCGACAACGATCACGTCGTTGCTGATGGAAACGGAACGGCCGAACTCGTTGAATGCGTCGGCATTCGAAGCGGTCAGCTTGGCGGACTCGGTCATGTCGGTCCAGCCGCCAGCTGATTTGACGAAAACGTAAGCCGAACCGCACCTAAAGCCAGCCGTGCATTCGTCACCGTGGGCGCCGACGACGATCGTGTCACCGTCAATTGAAACGGAATTATTGCTAAATCCTGTCAGATTCGTGAACTGATCACTATTTTCTGCGTCCGACGCGGTGAGCTTGGCCTGTTGAACCCAGGAACCGGATACAAAGTTGTAGATGTAGGCTGCCCCACAATTCACGCCGGTGGCACAATCGTGGCCCGGTGCTGCGACGACCATCGTCTGTCCACTTAGGGCGATCGAGTACCCAAAATTATCGCCGGGGTCGGCGTCGAAGGCGGTTACCTTCGCGTCTTCAATGTACACCTGGGCGAGAACGGTTGCGTCAGCGAACGCGAGTAGCATGACGCTTGCTGCTGCCAAGGCGCTCGCAAATGTGCGTGGATACTGAAGGCTGCTTGGCGATAGTACGATAGGCTGTTTGACTGCTTTCATTGTTACCCTCCAAATCCCATAACCGTTGCCCACAATCGAGCCTTGGCTGTCGGGACAATTCTCCGGTTTCCATTTTCATCGTTAGGTGTCGTCTTGCGACACGCCTACCGTAGCGTCGCGTGAGGCGCGCACTGTCCACGAACGAACGATCAAGCGCCGATTATCGTTGCGGCGCCCATGCCGGTTCAATACGCACAACTGGGGAGGGTCGCCTTTCGTGCGAGCTACGGAATCCCCCGCCGCGTCAACTCCCGCTCCGCGAGCACCAGGTGGACCGGGACCCCCATGCGTTGCCGAATCGCGAGCTTCTTGAACAGTTCCCGGTTGTGCATGCGGACCGTGTCGTGTTTCAAGCCGAGTTCCCGTGCGATGCCCGTGTTGGAGAAGCCCAGGCAAATCAGGCGGGCAGTCTCTTTTTGCCGTTTGCTCAAGCGGAATCGTTCCGCCAAGGCCGCCCACTGCTCCGTCGTGAACAGGTCGGGTAAGGGCAGGCGGGGCTGGGACGGCGACACGCGGTGGTTCCTCCTGATTGCAGGATGTCCGTTCGAACTCGGTTGTCGGAAGTAAGTCGGGCGAAACCGTGGACTGCGCAGCGTGGCCCGTGTATGTTTTGTGGGTGCCCGTCGCGTGGCTGCGGGCGCTGGGCTTTACGCCTTCGTATGGGTTTCGCCGACGTAAGGCCGGACTTCTCGCTAGGCGAGTGAATGGAGCCACGATTGCAGGCGGCCGATCAACGTGGCCTTCGGCTTGAGGACGTTTCTTTCGGCCTTGCGGGAAGGGGCTTTCTTCGAGACCTTGGATTTCGGTGTGGAGGCGATCTGCATCTGTTTGGAGATCGCGGCGTTGATGAAGGCTCTGCTTTCGTTGCCAAGTACTGTTGCGATGGCGGCCGGTTCGATTGGCCAATGACCGGCGCGGCGCAGGAGCTTGACGATCGTCGCGGCAATCTTTATCAGGCGTTCGTCCGCGTTGAAGGAATCCGGTAGCTTGCTTCCGTTTACGTCCGGGGTATCGCGAAATCCTGGTCCTTGTGCGAGCATGCTCCGGACCCATCGAACGCTTTGGGACGTGGGACGCTCGCCTCGTTCAGCCAGCATGGCCGCCAGGTGCGAGTCAAGCTGCGACCATGCCGTAATGCGCCGTGCGTGACGGGCGAGAATCAGCGAAAGACAGTGCGCGGCTGGCACGAGCAAGGCGAAGTCCAGCGTCTGAAAACCGGCCTTCTTCAACGTTTGCTGATACCGCCTGCAAAGCGGTGCTTGTGCGGATGATGGCGGTGATTCTGTGTTTCCGGTCTGGGGCCCTACCGAATCGGCGGACGGGTGGCCCTTAACCTTGCTGACATTCCGTGAGCTGGGCACTTTGCCTTTAGCAATCGCCGCTTGCGTTGCGCCTTCGGACGAGGCATCGCCTTTCGGAGTCGTGGTGGTGCGCCCTCCTCCTCCTGACGATTGACTGGGAGTCTGCGGCCTTCCTGGCGCAGGTACTTGAGTCCGGTGCCGTATCGACACGGCGCTTGCCCCGATTGTTTTCCCGTTGGTCTTGCACGCGACGGTGCTCGGAGAAGGCAATGCGCTGCCCACGACCGCCTCGTAATCGCGGAACACGCTGCACGCTTCGCGCCAGTAGGCGCTCGTATGGTCCTGCACGCCAATTCCGATGATCTGGCGTCCGGAGCCGCGGACCTTCTGGGCAAGCGGGAGAAAGTCGCCGTCGCCGCTGAGGACCATTACGTGCGTAATCCCTGGAAATCGCGAGAAATCCTCCATGATGTCGGTGACTAGGCGCATGTCGGCGCTGTTCTTTGCCCCGGGGCGCGTGAGCGTAAGGACGGGTTCGAGCGAGGCGTCGAGAAGTGCGCGTTGATAACATCGGAGCCGGCCCCAGTCGGCGTATGCCCTGCGAACGACAACCTCTCCCAGCGAGGTGGCATAGGCCATGACGGGGGCGAAAGTGACCAGTTCCGGATGGCGTCCCCAGTGGCGGCGGTAGGCGCCTTCGCCGCCTAATCGATCCATGAGGGAGGCATGGATGTTCTCGAAATCCCAGTAAACGGCGACGCGGTTTTTCGGACCCTTCTTGCTCACGGTTCTTCTCTCGGCACTGGCGCCTTTCGGACGAGCGACGTGGACTGCGACCCCCGCAACGTCGGGGCGGCCCGGTTCGGCCATGCGGGCTTGGTTCGCGCCACGAACACCTCGATGTCCCTTTAGTCGGCGAACACCCCCGACTGCGCAGGTTTGGTTCCGGGGCTGCCGCACTTGGCTTGAGAATTCGAGCCGGCGGGCTGGCTCCGACGGGGCCGGAACGGGCTGCGACGCGGCTCACAAAGCTGCGTGGATGCGCGCTTGCCCTGATTGGCTCCTGTGGTGACGATAGGCGGGCCCGGCTCGGGACGTGATGGTGAATCAAGGCGGTAGGAGTCAACGGTTATGTTCTACGTGAAGAAAGGGGCTTGGATTGGGGTTGGCTTCGCCGCGTTGATCCTATCGCTTGGCGGACCTGCTCCCCTGGCCGGTTCAGGAGGGAGCGGACGCACCGACGGGAACAATGGACCGCGTGTGAAGCTGCCCAGCGCCGACGCGCAACAAGTCCAGCGGCTCGCTCAGGAAATCTCGGAACTGCGGAAACAGGCACGTTACGGCGACGCGGCTGAACGCGCGGAGGAGATTGTACGCATGCGGCGCGCCGCGGGGCAACCCGCGGATTGGTGGGAGCGCCTCGAAGCCGAAGTCCTTGCCGGCCATTTGCGAAAAGCCGCCTCACTCTCAGCCGAGGCACAGAAGGAGCTTGCCGAAGCGGATTCGATGGATTCGACGATTGAAAGCCTTTGCGTCTCCGCGCAATACGTGGATGCAGTGCCCTTGGCTCAGCGCCAGCGAGGGGTCCGCGAGCGGTGGCTTTCTGCACCCGACCCCGGCTTGGCGGCGTCGCTCAACACCGTGGGTCAACTGCTTACGGCGCTGGGGAAGAACGAGGACGCTGAGCCCCTTGTCCGCGAAGGATTGCGGATGCGTCAAGAGCTGTTCGGAAGCGAGCATCCTCGGATCGCGGAATCATTGAACAGCCTGGGCACGTTGCTGCGAAACCTCGCAAGGTTGGCGGAGTCGGAGACGTGCCATCGCCAAGCCTGGAGCATTCACGAGAAGCTCGAACTCCTTGACCCGTCGGTCATTGACAATCTTGGTAAATGGATTGCCTGCGTATCCACCCGCGGTGACGCGGCGGAGGCAAAACGCATCTGCGATATCGCTTCGGCAATAATTCAGAGAGTTCCCGTGGATGAAACGGCGGACAACCGGGAACAGGTGTTGATTGGAAAGGCGGAAGTCATAGTTAATTGTGCAGAATCGGTACAAGACGTGAAAACCGCGACGGCTATGTACCTGGAGGCACAGCAACTATTGGAAAAAGCCACATCGAAGCCGCATCCGGGTAAGGCGATGATCCTCATGAGCCTGGCCTCCTTCTCCTATTGGGACAAGGACTGGGCCACGGCTGAAGAACGCTACCGTGACGCGATTCGGATGCTGGAGGGGCTTTATCCGGATGGCCACGGGGAACTTGCCTTCATCTGGTACAACCTGGCTTGC
>Ga0187892_10002505_pt1 | contig 36505 bp, 32 predicted proteins | sample MA1701073metaG_FD_139345 | JGI IMG/M metagenome (GOLD analysis project Ga0187892, IMG submission 139345) | Bio-ooze microbial communities from a basaltic lava cave in the Kipuka Kanohina Cave System on the Island of Hawaii, USA - MA170107-3 metaG ... | reverse complement strand
CTCGCCACCATCCGCTCGTCGCGCGGGCAGGCATCTAACAACCCTTAACACAACCGGACGATCGCGTTACCACCGAAACGGACATTCGTTAGACCGGAGCAAACGATAAACAGACGACTCTAGTGGAGTGGATCGCCTGGCATCGTGATACAACAAGGAGGCGAACGATGACCACACTGGACCGAGCTCTGCACCGTACTGCTCCGCCACCGCTGGGTGCATACCGCGAACAGCTTATTGCCGTTATCTACAGTCTTCTCCCAAAACCACCCGGTGACATCGGCCGTGACGGGGATACCGAATCCGGCCGCCAGGCCGCTGGCTAAGGCAAAGAAATAAATTAGTCGCGTCACACACCTCCAGTATGAGGCAGAAGGTAGCGGCGAGCGCGTGCGAGAACAAAAGTCGGTGCAGGTTAATAAAAATGGCGGACCGCGTCTAATGCCACCCCCTGCCTCTCATGACTCGTTCTCGGCCTGTGGGTGCCTACATGAAACGCCTTTACGTTAGTTCCGGACCGTTACGCTCCAACGCCTCATTCTTGCACTCCTAAAAAGCACTGCTAAACGATGCTCGTGCGTCATTACGCAGTTCTTGCCCGATCGCTTGGCTTCGTAGAGAGCCTTGTCCGCTGACTCAATTAAGGGAAGAAAAGAATCCCCGTGTCGCGGAACTGTCGGGTAATTTCATCGGATAGACGCATAAAAAACCCTAAAGTATAAAAGCGTGCGGTCTTTCCTGCTGTGAAAAAAGTCACAGCGACATAGCGTTTCACCCATCTATACTTAAATCAATGCATCGGCGGTCCATTCACAGGATCACGACCCGACGGAGAGAGGCTCGGGTAGAGCAGGCAAACGCCTACTCTTACTTTGTCACAAGTGGATCAGGGATCTCGTGCGAGGCGGCATCGGGCGCGGAAGCGGAGTTTACACGGCGGTAAATGAGCGTTTCGAGCCCGACGCAGGGCGCCCTTCAGCGGGTTGCGGCACACTAGGACTAAGCATTGGCGATTTAATTTACGACAGCTTGCATGGAGGGGGGATTTATGCACGCGATTGTTATCCGTCAGCATCTCCGCGCATGGGCACTGGCCGAGATCGCGCTCTTATGCGTCACGGCTAGCTTACCGGCGCGGTCCGGATCTTCATTCACGTTATTCGAAAGCGGTCAGGTCCGTCCACTCGCACTCTCGCCCGACGGCGAACACCTCTATGCCGTTAATACTCCCGATAACCGACTCGAGGTATTCCGGATCCGTCATCGCAGTTTACGGCACGTCGATTCGGTACCGGTTGGCCTCGAGCCGGTAGCCGTAGCACCACAGTCGGATAGCGAAATTTGGGTTGTGAATCATCTATCCGACAGCGTCAGCATCGTTAAGACGGATAAGCACCATAAGGGTCGCGTGGTGCGTACGCTGCTGGTAGGCGACGAGCCGCGGGACATCGTGTTCGCAGGCCCGGAGAAGACCCGGGCATTTATTGCTGCGGCGCATCGCGGGCAGAACACGGAACGGGATCCCGAGCTAACGACCCCAGGTGTGGGCCGTGCCGACGTCTGGGTTTTCGATGTCGACCAGCTGGGGGACTCGCTAGGCGGTGATCCGCTCACGGTGATAACCCTATTCACCGACACTCCGCGGGCGCTCGCCGCAACGCCGGATGGAGCGACGGTATACGCGGCAGGATTTCACACCGGCAATCAGACCACGGCCATCAATGAGTTCTTAGCCAAAAAGGCCATTCTCACTGCGCCCGATCCGTGCACCGGGCTGATTCGCAGTTACCCCGGCCCGCGCACCAACCACGCCGGCGTCGTGCAGCCGGAGGTGGCGCTCATCGCCAGGTTCGACGGACTGCATTGGCGCGATGAGCTGGGTCAGTGCTGGGACGATCAGGTACTCTTCTCGCTGCCCGATACCGATGTGTTTGCGATAGACGCTCTCGCCAATCCGCCGATTGCGGAGGGGAACGGGGCCTACAGCGGGGTGGGTACGGTGCTCTTCAACATGATCGTGAACCCCGTAAGCGGCCGTGTGTATGTCGCGAACACCGAGGCTCAGAACCAAATTCGCTTCGAGGGAGCCGGACTGTTTTTAAAGGATTTGGACCCGAATCGGCGCAGCGTGCGAGGTCATCTGCATGAGAGTCATATCACCGTGCTGGAACCGGGCGGCAGCGTCTTGCCTCGGCACCTGAACAAGCACATCGATTTCAGCAAGTGCTGCGCGCCGATTCCGAACGACGAGAACGCGACCAGCGTGGCGTTCCCGCAGGATATGGCGATCACCAGCGACGGTTCTACGCTTTTCGTGCCGATGTTGGGCACGAGTGAAGTCGCAGTGTACGATACCCAGGAGCTGGAGAACGGTACCTTCGTACCCGATAAGGGCGACCAGATCCCGGTCAAGGGCGGCGGTCCGAGTGGGGTCGTGCTAAATGAGCCCGGCGGACTACTCTATGTGCTGACGCGGTTCGATAATTCGATTTCGATCATCGATACCGAGACCCGCAAAGAGATTAAACGCCTGGCGATGTTTAATCCGGAGCCGCGGCATATCGTCGAAGGGCGCCGGTTTCTCTATGACGCTTCGTTTACCTCGAGTCACGGCGATTCGGCCTGCGCCAGCTGCCATGTTTTTGGCGATTTCGATAGTCTGGCCTGGGACTTGGGAGACCCCGATCAAGATCAGACTGATAATACCGGTCCCTTCCGGGTGGACCAAGGGATCGGTTTCTTTCTCTTGCGGGCTATCAATCTGCAAACCGGCGAGTTGCTGCCCAATCCCGTGAACCCACACTTTCGGCCGATGAAGGGCCCCATGACGACGCAGAGCCTGCGCGGACTGGCCAATCACGGCTCGATGCACTGGCGTGGCGACCGCACCGGAAGCAATCGGGACATCCTAGACGAAGATGCCGGGCCCAACGAGCAGCCGAACGGGGGGTCGTTCGACGAGGACCTCGCCTTCCGCAAGTTCAACGTCGCCTTCGTGGGCCTGAACGGTCGCGATGCATTCATCCCCGAGGCGGACATGCAGGCCTTTACCGACTTCGCCCTAGACATCACTTACCCGCCCAACCCGATCCGCAAACTCGATAATTCCCTGACCCCGGAGCAACAAGCGGGGCGGGATTTCTACTTCAATTCCAGGCCCTCAGACACCGTCTTCGAGTGCAACGGCTGTCATGTGCTCGATCCCGGTGGCAACCCGGAAGTCAAACACCCGGGTTTCTTCGGCACCGATGGCCAGTTCTCGTTCGAGGGCGAGTCGCAGTTCTTCAAGATCCCGCACCTGCGCAATCTCTACCAGAAGGTCGGCATGTTCGGTATGGCACCACCTCCACGTGAGCCGTTTGTAACGCCGGCGCAAGCCGCTCAGATCGCGCCCCTGGGCAGCCTCACGATGTTACCCTTCGCCAACGATGGCTTCCTGGGGCCGCAGGTCCGCGGATTCGGTTTCCTGCACGACGGCAGCGTCGATACCGTGTTCCGCTTCATCAGCTCGGTGGTCTTCACCCCGCGGCCCCCGGGCAGCATTCCGATCCTGGACCCGCGCACGCCGCCCGAGCTGCTCGACCATGGTCAGGACCCCGGCAACGTAGGCGGATTGCCTATCCCGCCCAACGATCACATCACCCCGCGCAGCAACCTCGAATCGTTCTTACTCGCGTTCGATAGCAACTTGGCTCCGATCGTTGGCCAGCAGGTGACCCTCACGCGGCATAATGCCACCGAGGTCCGGCCGCGCATCGACCTTCTGATTGCGCGGGCAGAGGAAGATGAGTGTGATCTGGTGGCGAAGAATCGCTGGGGCGGTTTCCTCTATGTCGGCGAGGGGGAGTTCCGGGTTTCACGCAAGGGAATACCGAAGATCCCCGATCCGCTCCTGCGCGCGACGGCATACCTGCCGAAAGGGGAAATCACCTACACCTGTGTGCCGCCGGGCTCCGGCACCCGGATTGGCCTCGATCGAGACGATGACGGTATTCTGGATGACCAGGATCACAATTCGGGGTGAGAACCAAGGAGGCATGGTAGCTAGCCCTCGCCTACGGCGGAATTGGCCCGTAGTTTATCAGCGCCGGATTGCCATCGACTCAATTCCGAGACCTTGTTCTTGAATCGTATTCACCACGACTTCGACGGGTTATTTTGCTTATTCCACTTATTGCGTGGCCAATGACCGAAGCGGAAGTTTACCGATGGACGGATGAACAAGGTTAATGTCCATTACAGCGATAAGCCGTCAGTAGAACCATCGTGGACTGCTGTGTGCTGAAATAGGGCGAACGAACTACCGGATCTCTTCGACCTTGACGAATAGGCCGCGCGCTTCCGTACCGTAACGGCGCGTGTGCGTAAGATTCACTCCGGACTCATCACGATACTCTTGATTGACGCCGCCAAGATCGATCCATTCCCCGAGCTGTCCCGTGACTGTTGTCTGCACGGATTGCGTGTCGATGGCACCGTCGCCGGTAGGGTCGAGGCGTTCACGCTGGGGCGATATGGAAAGCGTCACCTGTCCGTCGTTCACGCGCGGCACGGCATAGAATCCGGAATTAAGATCCCGATACTGAATACCTTCGGTGACGAGAACGCCCGAAGCGCCATAGGTAATAGTTTGGTTCGGTGCGGGTATGGACTGGCCGGTACTGATGAATGCGGGCTGCCCTTCGATGGCTTGCACGAAATGCAGATTCCGCTCGTCGCTGCCCTCTTGGGTGCTGTAAGTGCGGTAACGCACCTCGTTGCCGTTACCTGCGGAAATGCTGAGTCCGTCACGACCGCCGGGTACTTCGACGCCTACTTCGCCGGAGCGGTAACGACCGGACAAGGATTGCTCGCCGACTTGGCCGGTGCCTGCCACATCCTGACGCACGTATATTTTAAGCCGGCGCGCCGCCTGATCGATCCGCGCCAGGACTTGCTTTAGCTCCGCAAGATTGGTCTCCGTCGTGCGGACAATGAGTTGATTGTTCATGCCGCTCAACGTGCCGCCGGGCGCCACTAAAGGTTGCAGCACCGGCAATACTTCATCGGTCAGGCGGTGCCTAAGGGGGATGATTTCGAGCTTGAGGTCTTGAGCGTGCCCCACGATGTTGTGGAGCAACAGTATTAGCGACAGCAACAATAGTCTAGCCATTTACCTAACCAGCGGAAGTTGGGATCAGGGTGGGCGCGCGTCAATGAGTTCGGAGGGTTTACCCAGAACGTATTGGTTTAGCTTATCCACTCGCACCTTCGTCCCTATAAGTAGATGCATAACATGGAACATCAGATATATCAGAGGCCCAGTGCATAAGCTTTACACGCCGTAAATTTGCTCGTCCGCGTGGAACGCGACATTAGCGCCCAGCACCGGATCTCTACCCCCGCTGCCTCTACGACAAAGTTGAACCAACTTGTGGGATAATCCGGCGGTCTGTCTGGCAAGTTGTATCGGTCTGCGGTAGCCTGAGTGACAGGAGACATTAACCGGGAGTTGCAGTGATGGAACGGCGTCGCCATGATGTTCGAATGCCAAGTGTAACGAGACGACAACACCAATCCTAAGACCATCGACTATGAACAGAGTACGCGATCTCCGGGTTCAATTCGAAGTACACTTACCCGGGCACGACTTTAAAAGAATTGAGGGAGCCGCGGTATGACAATTTCGATGTATGACGCTTCGATCCCGGTTTTCATTCGCATGCTCACGAACTGTGATCGGATCTTGGACAAAGCCGTTGCCCACACCGAAGCCAAGAAGATTGACCCGGGCGTATTCGTGCATATGCGGCTCTATCCGGACATGTTCCCGTTGGCGCGGCAGGTCCAAATAGCTTCCGATATGGCCAAGGGGTGTGCCGCCCGGCTGGCCGGCCAGGAGCCGCCGAAATATGACGACACGGAGACTACCTTTCCCGAGCTCAAGGCTCGCATAGCGAAGACCATTGCCTTCCTCAACACCTTCGGACCGGAACAAATCGACCGGACCGAAGAAAAAGACATCATACTGACCTTGGGCCCTAAAACGCTAACCTTCAAGGGTCTGCCTTACCTCTTGCATTTCGTGCTACCTAACTTCTATTTCCACATCACGACCGTTTACGCCATCTTGCGTCACGGGGGTGTCGAGATTGGGAAGATGGATTTCGTCGGTTCCCCGTAGGGACCGAGCGCGGCAGCCTATATGTCCAGATCTCCATGACGTTTCTAGCAAAAGCTTCATTGGCGAAACATTCAGTGGGTTTGACGAAAGCGACCCCGCCAACGGTGCTGTTTCAACAGCGCTCCTGCGTCTACGCAAAAGTTGGAGAAATGTGTTCGGATATCCGGCAATGCAGACAGGCCGCTCCGCCAGGCTGTAGTTCGTACTCCCAATAGGGCCGATGGGGTCAAGTCACATGGTCGAAAAGTACGGAATAAAAACTCGGAAGATCTCGTGCAAGAGGCGATGAAGGCGGAGGGGTTGATCAAATCGTCCTGACGTTCGTTTATTTTGCTTGGCGTACCGGACCTTGCGCTTGCCCGACCAGTCGAGCGAGACCGTTACCGAGGTCCGCACGCAAGTGACGCAAAATGGATGTATCGATTGCCAGCCGCGTGGCGGCACTGCCCATCGCCGACGACACTCATGACACTGCTTGCCGACCTAGCCGCGGTGTCCCGGCGGGTTTCCGGGACCGCGAGCCGTCTCGCGAAAATCCGCGAGTTAGCGGGTTGCCTTCGCCGACTCACGCCCGATGAGATCCCGATCGCTATCGCGTTCCTGACCGGCGAGACCCGCCAAGGCAAGCTCGGCCTGGCCTACACCGAGTTGCATTACGGCGCCAGCGGCACACCGGCACCGCAACCGTCGTTGACCCTGAAGGAAGTCGACACGGCATTCGCGGAGCTCGCCGCCACGAGCGGGAAGGGGGCCAGCGCCGTGCGTGCCGAACGGCTGGCCGCGCTTTTTTCCCGCGCGACGATGGAGGAGAGGGATTTTCTCGCCCGGCTCATCGTCGGCGAGCTGCGGCAGGGCGCGTTGAAGGGGCTGATGCTCGAAGCCGTTTCGGCTGGGGCGGAAATTCCCGTCGCCGAGGTGCGCCGGGCGGCGATGTCGGCCGGCGGCATAGCGGAGGTCGCGCGCGCCGCGCTCGCGGAGGGTATTCGCGGACTGGCGCGCTTTTCCATACGGCTGATGCAGCCCGTGCTGCCGATGCTGTCGCAATCCGCGGATAGCGTAGACGAGGCGCTCGAACGGCTGGGCACCGCCGCTTTCGAATGGAAGCTCGATGGCGCGCGCGTCCAGGTTCACAAATCGGGCGATGAGGTCCGTGTCTACACCCGTAACCTCAACGACGTCACCGCCAGGGTGCCCGAGATCGCCGAGGTCGCGCGCGCCTCATCGTGGAATGCGCTGATACTGGACGGGGAAGCGATAACGCTCAAGCCCGACGGTTCTCCCCGTTCCTTCCAGGTCACCATGCGCCGATTCGGCCGCAAAATCGAGGTCGAGGCCATGCGGCGGGAACTGCCGCTGTCGGTCCTCTTCTTCGATTGCCTGTTGAGGGACGATGAAGCGCTGGCGGATCGTCCGCCGGAAGAACGGATACACGCGCTGAAGCTATCGTTGCCTGCGACGGCCCTCATCCCGCGCATCGTTACCGCGGACAGCGCGGAGGCGGCGCGCTTCTTCGACGATGCGTTGCGGCACGGGCACGAGGGCGTGATGGCGAAGGCGCTGACCGGGCCGTACGAAGCCGGCCGGCGCGGCGCCAGCTGGCTCAAGATCAAGCGCGCCAACACGCTCGACCTCGTCGTGCTGGCCGCCGAATGGGGTAGCGGGCGCCGCAAGGGCTGGCTGTCCAACCTGCACCTGGGCGCGCGCGATCCGGTGGGCGACGGATACGTCATGCTCGGCAAGACGTTCAAGGGGCTCACCGACGAGATGCTCAAGTGGCAGACGGAGGAGTTCCTGAAACGCGAAGTCAGGCGGGATGGCCATATCGTATACCTGAAGCCCGAGATCGTGGTCGAGGTCGCATTCAACGAAGTGCAGAAAAGCAGCCAGTATCCCGGGGGCATGGCCCTGCGTTTTGCGCGCGTGAAAGCCTATCGTCACGACAAGCGGCCCGGGGAAGCGGAGACCATAAATGCGGTGCGCCGGATCTTCGAAGCCCAGGGCGCACCGCGGTGACGGGTCAAGGGTGATGTGTGACGAGTGACGACTGCTTGGTCTGGCAAGATCTTCTGATCCAGTGAGCACCAAAGCATCTATAGAGGCTAAAAGCGGCCAACACCGGTCCTCGGCGGGGAGCCTATGCTCCACATTGGCCCCGCTGATTCCCCGATGCGACGTTCAGCGAGGCTGCACTCCAACGTTAGCATTGTTGATGTTATTGAGAGTACTTTAGGCTAGTCAGGCGTCCAACGACTCTATGCAACCCTGAACGCAATTCGAGACTATATGACGTCCCTGCAATCACTCCTGGGCATCGAGCTGGCGATCATTCAAGCTCCCATGGCTGGAGTCCAGGGCAGTGCTCTGGCTGTAGCAGTGTCCAATGCCGGTGCGCTGGGCTCATTGCCATGCGCCATGCTCGGCCTTGAGGCAATGCGCGATGAGTTGGTGGCGATCAAGGCACAGACGTTGAAGTCGTTCAACGTCAATTTCTTCTGTCACACGCCCCCCACGCCGAATGCCGAGCGTGAGGCCGTTTGGCGAACGACGCTGTCGCCGTACTACCAAGAGTTTGGTCTGGACGTGAGCACTGTGCCAGTGGGCCCTGGGCGGGGCCCCTTCAGTCACGAAGCCGCCGATGTGCTGAGCGAGATCAGACCCGCAGTCGTCAGCTTTCATTTTGGCTTGCCATCGCCCGAACTGCTTGCACGCGTGCGAACGTGGGGAGCGAAGATCTTGTCCTCGGCAACCACCGTTGAAGAGGCACGTTGGCTGGAATCGCACGGTGTCGATGCCATCATCGCGCAGGGTCTAGAGGCGGGCGGACATCGCGGCACATTTCTGTCGGAAGATCTGACCCGCCAAGTGGGCACCTTCGCGCTGGTACCGCAGATCGTGAGGGCCGTGAAGACACCGGTCATTGCGGCCGGGGGCATCGCTGACGCGAAAGGCGTTGCCGCCGCGCTGGCGCTGGGAGCGGCCGGCGTACAGATCGGAACGGCCTATCTGCTCTGCAGTTTATTAAGGTGTACACCAAAAGAAACAATTACGCCGATACACGCAAATAACCCCGGCACCCAAAAACTCCAGTGCCCCACACCTAAGACGGCCAGTATAACCATAGCAATGAAGGTAAAGACCGAGATAGTGATTGCTGTTCTGAGAAACCGATCAACTAATGCCTTATTTATTTCCATACTCATCCCCTATATAAAGTACTTCTAACGAAAGCATTTATCCGTCGTGCGCAGGCGAGATACGCGAAACCGGCTCGGGCGCTAGCGCGCATGACGGATAAATGTCTGTTGGACTAAACCGCGACGGCACCGGGATTGTCAGTCTGGATCAGGTTTCGTTATATAAGGGGATTGTATTCCCAGATAGGGAGCTTGTGGAAGTCGCAGGCGTGTAGGACGTATGGGTGAGTGGCCTGTGCCGGGAAGGCAGTTTCGTTTTGGGCTGTTGGAGCGAGCGGTTTTCGTGCGGGATCGTGGCTTTTCTTACGGTCAAGGCGAGCGCATTCCCAGACCGCTCGGGGTCTCCGTGCGTCGGTCAGGGCGATGCGGTGGCTGTAGCGGGCCAGGTAATCCACCACCGTCCCGGTGTGGGTGAGACAGGGCTTGGAGTAGACCACCCAGTCGCTGGCCATGAGGGTGTCGAGCATGGCGCCGATCTGCGTCGGGTCCTTGAGAAGCGCCAGTTCGCCCGCTTTGAGGTGCGGGCGCAGGCGGCTGACGAAGGCGCCGCGAATGTGCCGCGAGAGCGCCCGCACCGGAAACAGGTAAGTACTCTTGGCCGGATGCCATCGGCCCTGGGGTGAGAAGGCACCCCCCGGAACCAGGCAATGCAGATGCACGTGCTGGCTCAAGGTCTGCCCCCAAGTGTGCAGCACCGCGGTCATGCCCAACTGGCCACCGAGGCGTTTGGGATCGGCGCCGAAGCGCGAGAGCGTGGCCCACACCGTCTCGAACAACAAGGCGTAGATCACCTCGGGATGGAGCTGCACCCAGGGGTTGAGTGCAGGGGGCAAGGTGAAGACCAGGTGATGGTAAGTCACCGGCAATACGGCGGCCTGTAGCCGTTCGCACCAACTCTGTGAGGCTCGGCGTTGACAGCGCGGGCAGTGGCGGTCACGGCAGGCATAGTAGTGGGGCAGCGTCTGATCGCAGTGGTCGCAATCGAGCCCGAGCCCGCCGAGAGCCTCGGTGCGGCAGTCGAGGATATGATGGCAGACCTGCGACTCGCGGGGACTCAGCCGATGGGATCCGCGGTAGCGATCAAGACCCTCGCGCATCACCGCTTGCAAGGAGGCTTCAGTCATGGCCCACCCCCAGCGTGGCGATGAGATCGTGCGCCCCGCGCCTTGGCCTGGGTGAAGGCCTTCTGGACACTGGTCATGCTCAGCGCCTCGGCAAACGTGCGGCCCGGAAACAACCAGTCAATGGGGCGATACGATCGCCAATAGGCACGGAGCTGCGCCAACAGGGTCTCCGACAGGGGGACGAGGCGATCCTTCGCCCCTTTTCCTTGCTCCACCCGCAACAGCTGCCGCTCCCCATCGATGTCGCGCACTTTCAGCGCCACTAGTTCACCGAGGCGCTGCCCACAACCGTAGCCCAGGGTGAGCATCATGCGGTGCTTGGGGTTGGCACAGGCGGTGAGGATCCGCCCGACCTCGGCGCGGGTGAGCAGCTCCGGGATCCGCTGGGCCTTCTTGGGGATCGGGATATCGACATCGAAGCCCGGCCGGTCGAGCACCTGCCGATACAAAAAACGGATGCCGTGCAGAGACAACCGGCAGCTTGCCCCGGACAAGGAGCGCTCGGTGACCAGGTACTCGAAATAGCCGCGGATCTCTTCGATTCCGATATTATCCGGGGAGCGGTGGACATAGCGTGCCAGGTCCGTCACGGCGGCCAAATAGCTTTCGTGAGTCCTAACCGAGAAGCCACGCACCTGCATGGCTTTGATCATTTTTGCGCGTAAGGGGGTTATCGTTCATCTCCTCTGAAAAGACCCGAATGGGCCCGTCCGGAGTTTGAACGATGCAACTACGAAGGCAGAATCAGAAAGGCTCCGCGAAGCGGTTTAGTTCAACTTAAAACCTCCAGTGCGCTCTAAAAAAGGCGGTGAGAGAAGCGGCCGTCAACAAACCCGCGAGTTGTCATACCTTGCGCCACAGCTTTGCGACTCATCTATTGCAATCCGGCTATGACATCCGCACCGTGCAAGAGCTACTCGGGCACGCGGATGTCTCGACCACCATGATCTATACCCATGTCCTCAACAAAGGCGGCCGCGGGGTGAGGAGTCTGCTGGACGCTTCGTATTAGGGAAGCTCGGCTCGCCTTGCCGCAGGGCTTGGCGCAATCCACTCAAAAAGTGCCCGCCGTGAACGGCGGGGTATTCAGAACTAAGAACCTTATCTTCACCCTGTGAGGCTGTGGCTAACGCTCCCGAAACGCACGCGCCAACAGGATTAACCCCATACCGCCCATGAGCCACACGCCGAAGGGGGCATCGCCAAGCATCAGCGTATCCTTATCCGCGAGGCCGAGTAAGGTCGCGGCGCTCAAGATAAACGCGCCGGCAGCCACCGCGTAGGCCGCGCGTTCGGCGGCAATCCGGATCTCGCGCTGAATATCCTGCAACTTGCTGGTGTGGATGTTCAACGTAAAATCGCCTTGCTTGAGCTGCTCCAGGAGATCCACGACGTGGCCCGGGAGGTTCGGAAGCCGCTCGGCCCACATCGGCAGATTGTCACGCGTAGCCCCCACGATCCGGCGCACGCCGACCCGCTCGCTCATCCACCGCTCCAAGGACGGCTTAGCCGCATGCCACATGTCCAGATCGGGGCACAGGTGTCGCGCCACCCCTTCGATGTTGACCAAGGTTTTTTGCAGCAGCAGGAGCTGCGGCAGGACCTCCATCCTGAAACGCTGCGCGGTCTGGAACAGGCGCAGCAACAGGTGGCCGAAGGAGACATCCTTGATCGGGCGTTCGAACATCGGTTCGCACACGGAGCGGATCGCGAACTCGAAATCATCGACGCGCGTGCCCGCGGGGACCCAACCCGATTCCACGTGCAACTCCGCTACACGCCGATAATCGCGTTTGAGAAAGGCCAAGAAGTTATTGGCTAAATAGCGTTGGTCGAATTCGCTCAACGAGCCCATGATCCCGAAATCGACCGGTACGATCTTAGCCAGCTCCTCGCCCCGAGGGGGGATCACGAAGAGGTTGCCGGGATGCATATCCGCATGGAAAAAGCGATCGCGAAATACCTGCGCAAAGAACAATTGCACACCGACCTCGGCCAGCCTTCTAAGATCCACCCCGGCCTTGCGAAGGGCATCGACGTTGTCGATCGAGATCCCCGATATCCGCTCCATCACCAGCACGTCGCGGTGGGTCAGGTCCCATTCGATGGCGGGAACATGAATCTCGCTCGATCCTTCGAAGTTCCGCTTCAATTGCGAGGCGCTGGCGGCCTCGCGCACCAGATCAAGCTCATCGAGTATGATCTTTTCGTACTCCGCGATCACCCGTGTGGGCCTCAACCGCCGCCCCTCGCTCCAGTAGCGCTCCGCGAAGTTGGCAAGGATATCGAGCAGGCTGAGATCGCGGCGGATGACCTTTTTGATCCCCGGCCGCACGACCTTGACCACCACGTCGCGGCCGTTCAGAAGCTTTGCCGCGTGGACTTGAGCGATCGACGCCGAGGCCAAGGGCTGCTCGTCGAATTCGGTGAAGACCTGCTGTAATGGACGCCCATAGGCGGCTTCGACGATCTTGCGCGCCTCGCTCCCAGGAAAAGGAGGCACATGGTCTTGCAAATTCGCGAACTCCTCCGCGATATCGTCCGGGATCAAATCGCGCCGGGTCGACAGTAGCTGACCGAATTTCACGAAGATGGGACCGAGGTCCTCGAGGACATGCCGGAGCCGTTCCGCGCGCGGGGCATAGCCGGAGCGCGTCCAATTCCACGGCAGCACGTACAAAAGGAACCGAATCGGCCGGAAAAGGTGTGTCGCCAGAATGATCTCATCGAGGCCATGGCGGATCAGGACCCGCTGGATCACCAGCACGCGCACGAACTGGCCGATACCGATCACGCCGGCCGTTCCTCTGCCGCCCTTCCTAAGCGCCCGTAGAGCCGCTTGATCCGCGCGTCCAGACGATCGATGTCGCTGCGCAACTCATCGACATCGGCCAAGAACTGCCGGATCTGCCATCGCTCCGGTAACAACTCGACCTCATTGCGGAGGTACTCGGCGATGTCGCGCTCGAGTGTCGCGCGCATCTCGGCAAGCCACTGCGCGGTCGCGCGTCCCCCGTTCCCGAGTTGATGCGCGGCGACATCGCCGAGGTAACCGGAGAGCAATTCCTCCCAATCCACGCTAAACGAAGCCAAGAGCGACTGCAGGTGCCTGCCAAGCGCGACATCGCCGATGATCTCGACACCGCTCGCGACGCTCGCGCCCTCGGTGTCGGCGCTCATCGCTAGCAGAGCCAGCGGCGTGCCCCGGATCCGCACGTGCACCTCGCCTGAATGATCGGCGCGCAGCCGCATCGCGGCCGCTTCCGGTAAGAGATAGATCGTCTGCCCGAGGCCCACCAACTCCACGGCAATGGTTTTTCCTGCCAAGGCCGCCACGCGCTCAAGCGCCTCCGGGTCGAGCCGCAACAGCGATCCCAACACTCGCTCCATAAAGCTTAGCAGCGCGGGCGGGAGGCGCGCGCTAGGGACTCCCGTCAAAGTTTGTACCCGCGATGCACCGCAACGATCCCGCCACTGAGGTTATAGTAACTCGTAAGCTCGAATCCGGAGTCGTTCATCATCGCTTTCAAGGTCTCTTGATCGGGGTGCATCCGGATCGACTCGACGAGGTAGCGATAACTCGCTTTATCACCGGCAATAAGTTGTCCCAGCACCGGAATCACTTTGAACGAATAAAGATCGTAGATGCTTTGTAGAAGTGGAACTACGAGGCGGGAAAACTCCAGGATCACCACGCACCCTCCATAACGCAACACGCGATGCATCGACACGAGCGCGCGCTCCTTTGCCGTTACATTGCGCAAGCCGAACGCGATCAGGATGGCATCGAAGCTGTCCTCGGGAAACGGCAGTTGCTCGGCGTTGGCAAGCACGACATCGACATTGCTTGCCAGGCCGCGATCGAGTAGGCGATCGCGGCCGAGCCGCAACATGGGGCCATTGATGTCGGAGAGAACGACCCGCCCCTCGGCACCTACCTCGAGCCCGATCAAGGCGCTCACATCGCCGGTGCCCCCGGCCAGGTCCAAGATCCGTGCGCCGCGTTTGATACCGGCAGCGGCGACGGCGAAGCGCTTCCACAGCCGATGCGCTCCCCCGGACATCAAATCGTTCATCAAATCATACCGCGGCGCCACCGAGGCAAACACGCCGGCGACTCGCGGTGCTTTTTCTTCGCCGCGGATCCTTTGAAAACCAAAATCCGTGGCCTCGCTCATGAGGACGCCGAGCGGCGCTGGTAACCCGCTTCCCGTAATGCATCCAAGTACTTCATCCAGTAACGGTCCCTATGCATTCCAAGATCATACAAATAACGCCAGGAATAGAGCCCGGTGGCGTGCCCGTCATCGAAGCTGAGCCTAACGGCGTAGTTGCCCACCGGTTCGATGAGCGTGATGTTGACCTGCTCTTTCCCGGTCTGAAGCACGGCCGTCTCCGGGCCGTGGCCTTTGACGTCCGCCGAGGGCGAGTAGACGCGCAATAGCTCACACGGCAGATCAAAACGATTGCGGTCGTTGAACGTGATCTCGAGCACGCGCGATTTGCGGTGCAATTTGATCTCGGCCGGAAAAGGTCGTTCAGCCATCGCGTAGACTGTTATGGAAGCTCTGGAAAAGTTACTGCGCAGCCCATCTGCTTTGTCGCGTGCTCACTCGTCGCTCGCCTATCTACCCGATATGTCTCGCGACTCGCTCCGCAGCTTCGCGCATCTGGGCTTGCTCGCGACACTTTTGCAGAGCTTCCCTATAAGATATATCGCGCGATGTCGTCGTCGCCAGCGAGCTCGCCCAGTTGCCCATCGACGTAGGCGGCGTCGATGTCCACATCTACAACCTCCCCGCTCCCAGCGCTATAAGAGATGCTCTCTAGCAAGCGCTCGAGCACGGTGTGCAGGCGCCTTGCCCCGATGTTCTCCGTCCTTTGATTGACTTGCCAGGCGACCTCGGCGATGCGTGCTATCCCCGACTCGGCGAAACGCATGCTCACTCCTTCCGTCGCCATCAAGGCGATGTATTGCTCGGTCAACGAGGCGTCCGGCTCGGTCAGTATGCGCACGAAATCTTGTACTGTAAGGGCGTCGAGCTCGACGCGGATGGGTAAGCGTCCTTGAAGCTCCGGAATGAGATCCGAGGGCTTGGAAAGATGAAAGGCCCCCGAAGCGATGAATAGGACATGGTCGGTCTTTACCATCCCATACTTGGTGGAAACCGTGCATCCTTCCACCAGGGGCAATAAATCGCGCTGCACGCCCTCGCGAGATACGTCCGGGCCGCTAAATTCCGAACGCCGGGCCACCTTATCGATCTCGTCCAGGAAGACGATGCCATGCTGCTCCGCTCTTTGAATGGCCTGGGATTTAATTTCATCTTCGTTGATGAGCTTGGCCGCTTCCTCCTCCACGAGGAGCTTGCGTGCCTCGGCGACACGTAACCTCCGGGTGCGCGTACGACCGCTCCCCAGGTTTTGAAACATCGATTGAAGCTGGCCCGTCATCTCTTCCATGCCCGGTGGGGCCATGATCTCGACCCCGATGCGCGGGGCGTTGAGCTCGGCTTCGATCTGCCGCTCATCCAGCGTACCGTTGCGCAACATTTGGCGAAAGCGATCACGCGTCGTCGATCCTTCGTCGGCAGTCGCGAGATCGAGTGTCCCGCTGATCCGCGCCGCCGGCAACAGAATGTCCAGGATCCGCTCCTCGGCCGCCGCCTCCGCCGCGTGCCGCACGCCCGCCATGGCCGCTTCGCGGATCATCTTGACCGCCACGTCCACCAGATCGCGGACGATCGTTTCCACGTCCCGCCCCACGTAACCGACCTCGGTAAACTTCGTCGCCTCGACTTTGATAAACGGCGCCTGGGCTAGCTTCGCGAGACGCCGCGCGATCTCGGTCTTGCCAACGCCGGTGGGGCCTATCATCAAGATATTCTTGGGCGTGATCTCGTTCCTCAAATCGCCGCTCACCCGCATGCGCCGCCAGCGATTGCGCAGCGCGATCGCCACGGCCCGCTTGGCGGCCACTTGGCCGATGATATGTTTATCCAACTCGGCGGCGATCTGCCGCGGGGTTAATTCACTCATGCAGTATCATCACGCTCAGAGTTTGTGAAAAAACCTACTACGCTCGGGATCTCGCGTTCCGGCGGTGCTCGGAATCCTCATGTATTTCAATATACACTCCGGTTCCTCCGCTCCGGCGGAACGCGACCTCCCTTCGCTCGCGACGGTTTTTTCACAAACTCTCAGTCACTTTCCGCTTCCAGCTCCTCGACCGTCAGGTTGGCATTGGTGTAAATGCAGATCTCGGCGGCGATCTTAAGCCCCGCTTCCACGATGGCGCGGGCCCCTAATTCGGTGTGCTGCAAAAGCGCCGTCGCCGCCGCCTTGGCGTAAGGTCCGCCCGATCCGATGGCCATCACATGGCCCTCGGGCTCGATCACATCCCCGGTCCCGGAAATGATGAGCGAGGTCTTTGCATCCGCCACGACCAAGAGCGCCTCCAAGCGCCGCAAGGCCCGGTCGGTACGCCAGTCTTTGGCAAGCTCGACCGCCGCGCGCGTGAGGTTGCCCTGGTGTTTTTCCAGCTTGCCCTCGAAACGCTCGAATAAGGTAAACGCATCCGCGGTTCCGCCCGCGAAACCGGCCAAGATGCGATCGTTGTGCATACGCCGCACCTTGCGCGCATTGCTTTTCATGACCGTATTGGCAAACGATACCTGCCCGTCCCCGCCGATCACGACGCGGCTCCCCCGGCGCACGGAGAGTATGGTCGTACCTTCAAAGCGGGGCCATGCCATGAATCTTATCCGTCAAAGCGGGTTGGTTTGAGAGAGGCAAATTCTACAACACTCGGCGCGAGAACGCGCAGCCCGCGGACTCGGTTAGCTCTCAGCGGCGGCGCGCCCGTGGATGGGCAGCGTCATAGACCCGCGCCAGATGCTGAAAATCAAGATGCGTGTACACCTGTGTCGTGCTGATATTGGAATGGCCCAGGAGCTCTTGGACGGCCCGCAGATCACCGCTCGACTCCAAGAGGTGACTGGCAAAGGAATGACGCAACATATGCGGATGCACGCGCCGGTCAATGCCCTGAGATAGGCCCCATCGCAACACCCGATATTGCACCGAGCGCACGCTGATACGCCCGCCGCGGCGATTCACAAACACCGCCGTTTGTTCCGCGCCGGCAATTTCCGCCCGAGCCGCCGACCAGGCGCGCAACGCCTCGATGGCGTATCGGCCCACCGGGACGATGCGGTGTTTATTGCCTTTGCCTTTCACCCGCACCTCACGCTCGCAAAGGTCGAGATCCGCTACATTCAATCCGACCAGCTCGGACACCCGGAGCCCCGAGGAGTACAGTAGCTCGAGAGCCGCGCGATCGCGAAGCGCCAGCGGATCGGCCGCGCCGATGGCAAGCAGACGCGCGGCTTGGTCTACGTCCAAGAGCTTCGGCAGCTTGCGCGCCGCCTTGGGCGCGCGCACTGCCTTGGCCGGATTTCGCGTCAAGCAGCCTTCGTACTCCAGAAACTCGCAATAAGCGCGCAACGCCGACAGGCAACGTTGCAGGCTCTTGCCGCTGATGCCGCTACGGTGGCGCCAGGCCACGAAATCGCGAACGCACTTCTCATCGATTGCTTCGGGAGTTGTGATCTCCTGCCGCCGGCAATAGTGCGTAAAGCCGCCGAGATCCCGGCGATAAGCGGACTGGGTATGCGGCGAGCGTTGCTGCAGACCCGCGAGAAACACCGTGACCGTGACCTCCCATCGATCGGTTGTCATGGCCCCCAAATCAATCCGCTATCCAAGGATCGATGATCTGGCTCACCACCTCGGCAAGCTGAGCGAGAAAATCGACCCCCATGCCGGAATCGTAGCGGCGCGCATCGAAGCTGCCAACGCCGAGCACCCCGGTCCACCGGCGGCGCGCGAGCGGCAGCAGAACGGCGGAACCGTTCTCTCCCCGCGCGGCGCCGAACAAGGCATCTCGTTGCGAGGGCTCAAGCGCTCCGCATAGCGGGTGCATTCCGGCGATCAGCGCGGCGAACACGTCCCGTTCGGCGGCCTCATGGCCAAGGAACTCCGGCACCGGATCGCCGTTGACCGGCCGTGGCGCCGCGAACACCTTGAGCGCCACAAAATCGGCCCGAAAATCCTCCATCAAGGCTTGATAGAGCGTAGCGATCGTTGCCTTGATGTCATTGCTCCCGAGGAGCTTGATCGTCAGGTGATGCAAACGCCGCCGCAGATCGTCGTTCTCCGCCGCAATCGTTAACAGCTCACGGTATTTACTCTCAAGCCGCCGGTACTGTTCGCGTAAGGTGGCCACCTGGCGCTCGACCAGCGACACTGCCTCGCCCGTCACATGGGGCACGGCGATCTCGGCCAAGACAGCCGGATGCTCGACGAAAAACTGTGGATGCGCTCTCAGGTACGCAGCGACCACGGCATCAGCGCCCTCTCCGATCCGCGACGGGTCTTTGCTCGTCATAACGTCATACGTGCATCGAACACCTTCGTCGCGGGTCCCGTCATCCACACCCCCTGCCCGGCGCCCTGCCACCGAAGCGTCAACTGCCCGCCGGGTAAGGCCACATTCACCTCGGGATCCAATAGACCGAGCCGCCTCCCCGCGACCACGGCGGCACACGCCCCGGTGCCGCAGGCAGGCGTCTCCCCGACGCCGCGCTCGAAGACTCGCAGGCGAATATGGCCCGCGTCGATGACCTGCATGAAACCGACATTGGCGCCTTGCGGAAATCTCCAATGCTTACCGATCGCCGGGCCGAGCTCGCCGACCGGCGCCCGGTCGGTATCCGGGACGCGCAGCACCGCATGGGGATTCCCCATCGAGACCGCGGCCACGCTCACCCGGCCGCCGTTGACCTCAATTTCATAGGTGTCGGCCTCGCGCTCCGCGAGCAGCGGGATCTCCGCGGGCGCCAGGCGGGGCGCCCCCATATCGACCTGGACTTGCCCATCCTCTTGGCAATAAAGATGAGTGATCCCCGCAGGCGTTTCCACGATCATAGCATCTCGATCCACCCAACCCGTAGTCCGCAAGTAGCGCGCGACGCACCTCGATCCGTTACCGCACTGCTCTGCCTCCCCGCCGTCCGCGTTAAAGATCCGGTAATTGGCATCGACCCCCGAACGCCCAGGCCGCTCTACTAGCAGCACCTGATCGCAGCCTACGCCCAAGCGTCGATCGGCGATCCGCATGATCTGCTCCGGTGTTAATGAGATGCCCGAGGATAGTCCATCGACCAACACAAAGTCGTTGCCCAGCCCGTGCATCTTGGTCACGTTGATTTCCATGGCGCTAAGGGTACAAGCAGCCGTCGGGGTTGGAAAGCGCGCTATCTCCTGCAAAGATTGCGGTTCCATCGTCATTGGGTCGGAAATGCTCGGTCTTGCGATTACGCCGGGGCGGCCATACGTAGTATAAGATACCCCTTAAGTCAAACGTCCCGAACTCGCTGAACCACGCAATGAATAGTCCTGTGAACGTGATTGAAGTCAATCAAGATAATTTTGACGCGCAGGTGCGGCAACGGTCTCGGGTCATTCCGGTGCTCGTGGACTTTTGGGCACCGTGGTGCGCGCCGTGCCGCGTCCTCTCTCCCATCCTGGCCAAGCTGGGGCAAGAGTATAAGGGAAGGCTCGTGGTCGCGACGATTGATACGGATAAAAATCAGCGCCTCGCGCTGGAGCACCGCATACAAAGCATCCCCGCCGTCAAGCTCTACAAAAACGGAGAAGTCATCGACGAGTTCTTGGGCGTGCAGCCGGAAAGCATGATCCGTGTCCTCTTGGACCGCCACATCGAACGCGCATCCGATCGCCAACGCGCGGCGGCCGCGACGGCCCTCGCGCGTGGCGATCCAGATGCCGCCGAGCGGTTGCTGGGGCAGGCGCTTGCGATTGACCCGGACAACCAACGCCTGCATCCGGATCTAGCCCGCGTGCTCGTCCAACGGGGCCGTTTTGAAGAAGCTCACGAAATCATCGCGGATCTCCCCGCCCCGCGCCAATTGGACGAGGATATCAGCGCACTGAGGATCCGCATCGATTTCGCGCGCGTGGCCCACGCGGCGCCCGACGAAGCGATGCTGCGGCAGCTTATCGATGCCGATCCCGGCGATTGCGAGGCACGCTATCAGCTCAGCGCCCGTTTAATCATGAGTGACCGGTTCGAGCCCGCCCTGGAGCAACTGATGGAGATCATTCGCCGGGACCGCACGTATCGCGACGATGGTGCGCGCAAAGCCATCGTGGACGTCTTTACCCTGCTCGGGGCACAGGACCCCTTGGTACGACGCTATCGCGCTTTGATGTCCTCGGCACTGTATTAATCCTACTGTGTTACAAGCTGCTGAAGGGCGCCCTGCTTTGTTGGCATCGGGCTCGAAATGCTCATTCACTGCCGTGTAAACTCCGCTTGACTCCGGGCATCCTGACCTTCGCCCTTTGGGCCAGCTTCGCTGTTCAAAACCGCTCCCGGCGATTTTGTCTCGCCCGATTCCCCCTCGCATGGCATCCCTTGATCGCCTTGTAACACAGTAGGACTAAGAAGCTCTGCAAAAGGCAGCCGGCTGTCCGCGGAGCGCCCTTTAGTGGTCGTGCTTCGCTGGCGACTGCTCGAAGGCGGCGAGCTTCTCCGGCGCCACTTCTTTTAGATACTTGGCTTTCCAGTCGCGATACGGCATCCCGTAGATGATTTCCCGCGCCGTTTCATCGCTGATTTCGACCCCGCGTTCCTGCCCAGCCTCACGGTACCACTTCGATAAACAGTTGCGGCAGAACCCGGCCAAGTTCATGAGATCAATATTTTGAACCTCGGTATGCGTACGAAAATGATCCAAAAGCCGGCGAAAAGCCGCGGCCTCAAGCTCAGTACGCATTGTCTTGTCCATCTTGGCCCCCTTACCTGTAAACGAATTATAGCGCAGATTGGCCGCGTCGCTCGGGCCTGCTACACGTCCAGAAAACCATGTTTTTTCATCCGATACCGGATGGCCATGCGCGTGACGCCCAATTGACGGGCGGTCTCGGAGACATTGTTACCCGTGCGGCTGAGCGCTTGCTCGATGAGGAGCCGTTCGGCCGCGGCTAATGTTAGGCCCTCGATCGCGGTGCTCCGCTCTAGGCCTCGCTCCCCGGAAAGCCCCGGCAGCATGAGATCCTCGGCGTTCACCATACCTCCGCCGGTCAAGAGCACCACCCGCTCGATGAGGTGTTTGAGCTCTCGAATATTGCCCGGCCAGGAGTAGGCCCGCAACAGACTGCCGGCCGGGACAGTGATCGCCGGCGCGGGCAGCCCGTAGCGCTTGGCGACTTGCCGCGCGAAATGATCGGCCAGCGCCACGGCGTCATCAGCGCGCGCCCGTAACGGCGGTACGTAGATCGACAAAACGTTGAGCCGGTAATAGAGATCATTGCGTAGCGCTCCGGCTGCCATCATTTGCTCGGGATCGCGGTTGGTAGCCGCGATAAACCATGCCGATACGGTCCGCTCGCGCGTACTGCCGATGCGTCGGGTGCTGCGCCGTTCCAGCACGGCAAGCAATTTGGATTGCAGATCGACGGGAAGCTCGCCGATCTCATCCAGGAACACGACCCCATCTTCGGCCGCCTCGATGAGCCCGGTCCTCGCGGTAAGGGCGGTCGTGAACGCTCCTTTTTCATGTCCGAAAAGCTCCGCTTCGATAAGATCCTTCGGCAAAGCGGCGCAATCGACGTGTACGAACGGTCGCTCGCGCCTTGCGCTGGTGCTATGCAGCAGGCGCGCCACCAGATCCTTGCCGGTTCCGGTCTCGCCTAGAATCAGGATCGTCGGCGGGATCGCCGCTGCCGTGGTGCACAGCGCCCCCAGCCGCTCAACCTGCCCGCGGATCTTTACGATCGCCGGATGCTGCCCGAGTAAACATACCTCCTCGCGGGCATGGTGTTCTCGGGCGCGTGAATACTCCAGTGCGCGGGCGAGTTGAGAGTCTCCCAAGACTTTGTCCAAGGTGATCAACAGCTCGTCCAGATCGAGCGGTTTCTTGAGATAGTCCGAGGCCCTCAACTTCATTGCGGCCACCGCGTCCTCGATCTCCCCGTAGGCCGACAATACCACCACCGGCAACTCCGGCGCCTTGTGCTGGCGCAACTCGCTCAAGAAGTCGAGACCCGACCCATCCGGCAGGCGCACATCGAGCAAGATGATCTGCGGATCCGCGGCTTGCAACAGGTGCCGCGCCTTCCCGAGGGTCCCGGCAACCACCGGCGCATAACCCTCCTTGGCTAAGCGTTTCTCGACAGCCCGAGCGAACAAGGTTTCGTCATCCACGATCAGCACCCGTACCGGCGCCGGCGGCGCATCGGGTTCCCGCGTTTGGCTCAGCCGCTCGCTCATACGATTGAACCACTCCCGCCTAAAGGCGCTTCGATCGTGACCCGGGTCCCGCCTGCCGGATTGGTGCTGAAGGCAAGCTTCCACCCGTGGGCGTGGCATACCTTGAAGGCAAACGGGATCCCAAGCCCGGTTCCATAGCGCTTGGTCGAGGGTCCGGGCGTCAAACCGCCGGCCTCGGGGTCGAAGGGAATACCCGGGCCTTCGTCATCGATGCTCAACACAAAGCAGTCTCTCTCGTCGTGCGTCGCCACCGCTAAGCGGCCTCCCACGGGTGAGGCATCGACGGCGTTGGACAAGAGCCCGAATAAGGCCTGTTCGATCAGATCGGCATCGGCCCACACCTCGGGCTCATCGGCGAGGTAGCGCTCATTGAGCCGCAATCTCTTGTCGGCGATCCTGGCCGCCAATAGACCCAGCGCCGTCGCGAGCATGCGGCTCGGACGCGCACGGGTCCAGTTGAGCTTATGCGGATGCAGATACGATACGAGCGCGGTGACCCAACGGCCGAGACGATCGACCGTCTCAATGACCGCCCGCTTAACCTCCTGGATCTCCTCGCGCATTTCAACGCAATCGAGTAATTGCGCACTCGCGCGGATACTTGCGAGCGGGTTTCTAATATTGTGCGCGATCACGGGCACAAGCGCCCCCAACGCCGCCTGGCGCTCTCGCTCGATGAGGGCATCCCGGCTCGTGGCCAGCTCCGCCGCCATGTGGTTGATCGCCAGAGCAAGTTGTTGCACCTCCTCCACCCCGGCCGCCGAAAGCTTGTGGTCGAGGGCGCCAGCACTCAACAGCCGCGACCCTTCGATGAGACGCGCCATCGGCGAGACGAATCGGTGTTGCAGGCTCAAGCGCGATAACAAAACCAGGGCCGCGGCCAGCACGATGGGAAGCGGTATCAGCACCGGCGTCAGCCGCACCCACTCGCCGACGCGGCGATCCAAGACCGCATGTTCGCTGGCTAATAGCTTATCAAAGGCACGGAAAGCGGTTTCAAAGCCGCCGACGAGCCGTTCTTCATGATCCGACTCGAGGATCCGCAGACGTCCCAACTGGCTCGCGGCATACGGATCATCGAAGATGTTATTCATATCCTGTTGGATCACCCGGTAGGCACGTTGCATCTCCTGGATAGCCAGCGCTTCAGCGCGCGAGGCGCTCTGCTGGCGCAAGGCATCGAATTTATCGTCGATACGCCGCGAGTAACGCGAGTACAAGGCGAGGGCTGCGGCTTCCTCCATGAGCCGCGCGCGGGTTACTTCGCGGATCTGCCGAAACAAATCGCTCCGGACGTGATGCATGATGTGGGTCAAGCGGCTCAGGCGCAAGGATTCCGTGGACGCCTCGCGCCAAAAATACACCGACAGTCCGCCCAACGCACCGGTGACGATGACCAATAGCAGCAAGGCCAGCTCGTAAGCCAACAATAACCCGCGTAGCGATCGTAGCATGCGTGATATCCCACCGTTAGGTTAATAGTAGCCACGACCCTGGTTTATTTGAACCAAGCACTCCGGCCGTGGGTTTGGTACTGCAGGCTTGATCTCCACTGGGTGAATTCGTATATAATTGAATTATCGGATATCTATAGCGGCTAACGCCGCGTGTATAACGTTGGCATAAAGTATGAGTCGGAATAACTTTGCCTAATTCATCACTGTATGGCATTATTTATTAAAGGAGGAGGACAAATGACCTGGGAAACACCTGATTTCGTGGACCTTCGTTTTGGTTTTGAAGTGACGATGTACATTTACAATCGCTAGAGGAATCGGCAACGACGTGTCAATCGCTAGGGGACCTTCGGGTCCCTTAGTTTTTTTGCACGACCTACTTAGAGTTTGTGAAAAAACCTACTGCGCTCGGGATCTCGCGTTCCGGCGGTGCTCGGAATCCTCATGTATTTCCGTATACACTGCGGTTGCTCGTCCCATCCTTGGGACTCGCCCTTGCGGGGCTTGCACGCCGTTTCGCTCCCGGAGAAACGGTCCTGCGCTCCGGCGGAAAGCCAGGGCCAGGGGCGAGTACCCGAGCGCCAGCGAAGCTGGCCGGGGCCGAAGGCGGCCCTGTTTGGCGCGCCGAGGATGCAACACGACCTCCCTTCGCTCGCGACAGTTTTTTCACAAACTCGTAGACGATGCCGAATGCCCTTGCCATCGAAACCCGCAGTCTAAGCAAGTCTTATGGGCGTTTGCTAGCCGTCGATGCGCTGGATCTGGCCATTGCGCAAGGGTCGTTCTTCGGGCTCCTGGGGCGCAACGGTTCCGGGAAAACCACCACCCTGCACATGCTGAGCACGCTGGCAAGACCGAGTGCGGGTCAAGCGTGGGTTGGCGGTTACGAGGTGGTTCGCGAGCCCGTCGCGGTGCGCCGGGCGATCGGGGTAGTGTTTCAAGAATCGGCGCTGGACCGGACGCTTACGGCAGTCGAAAACCTGCACTTCGCCGCGGCGCTGGCGGGTCTCGCGCCGCGAATTGCGTGCCAGCGCAGCGAAGAGCTGCTGAAGCTATTCGATCTGACGGAGAAACGTCACGCGCCGGTGTCCACGCTGTCCGGCGGAATGCGGCGCGCCCTCGATATCGCCCGCGGGGTCTTGCACCGGCCGCCGATCCTGCTTCTGGATGAGCCCACCATTGGCCTCGATGTCATAAACCGCGGCCAGATCTGGCGCTTTCTCCACCGTTTGCGCACCGAAGAAGGCTCGACCTTGATGCTCAGCACACACTACATGGATGAGGTTGAGGGATGCGACGAGGTTGTATTCATGAAAGGCGGCAAAACGATCGGGCAGGGTCGTCCCGCCGCTCTGGTCAGCGGCGTCGCGTCTTTTATCCTGGAGGTTGAGACCGAAACCCCCGCCTTGTCCGCCCAGGAATTAACTCCCCAATTCGGCGAACCCTTGGCCGAGGAGGGGCGCTTACAGTTTCGCATCCTGGATCGGGACTTCGCGCTGTCCCATCTCCCCTCCCACCTCAAACACATTACGCGCGGGATCCACCTTCGGCGCGCGGATCTCAACGACGTCTATCTTTGGCTTAACCGCCCGGGAGCTTAAAATGTGGCGCGCGATCAAAGCCATGATAATGCGCGATCTCACGCGCATGGTGCGCCAACGTGGGCGCCTTGTGAGCGCCATGGTGCGGCCCCTCATCTGGTTGTTCGTGATTGGCTCGGGTTTCGACGCCCTTCTGAGCGCTGCCGGAACGCCCAACTATCGCCAGTTTCTGGTTCCGGGTCTGCTGTGTATGGTGATGCTGTTCGGGGCCTTGCTCGCCTCCTTGTCCATGGTCTATGACCAGGAGTCCGGGGTGATGCGCATGTTGATCGTGGCACCCTTCCCGCGTTACGTCATTATCCTCGCGCGGACCGCCAGCGCGACAATGGTGGGACTTACCCAAGCCCTCATGCTGATGCTGATCTTATTACCTTTTGGCTACCTCGCTGACACGCAAAACGTTGGACTCCTCGTGGGCGGATTGATATGCACGGCCCTCCTCTGTGCGAGCGTCGGCACTCTCATCGCGGTGTTCAGCAAGGCCTTGGATGACTTCGCAGTAGTGATGAACTTCATTATCTTTCCAATGTACTTTCTCAGCGGTGCCCTCTATCCGATCGGACAGTTGCCCGGCGTGCTAAAAGCGCTGGTTCTAATAAATCCTTTCAGCTACGGGGTCGATTTGATGAAGCATGCGCTCGCGGCACGGGCGAGCCCCCCCTTCGGTGCGGAATTTGCGCTCTATCAAGATCTGCTGGTGCTGGTGGGTTTTTCGGCCCTGGCCCTGAGCATCGCTTGCCACCGGTTCTCGCAGGCACCGGTGTTCGAGACACTGGCGCGCATGCTCAGTCACCGCAAGAGTCATTGAGAGGCCTCAGAGCACAACCTCTCACGGCAGCATACGGCGGAAAACCTGATCGCCGGGCACCGCGATCGCCCAATGCAGTAGGACAGCGGGTAAACTATATTTCTCAGACGGTAGTAATTCGCTCATAATTCGACTCCGGTAACACGTCAGCAGCGGATCGGTGTGCTCGGCCACAAAGCTCCGAGCGAGGGCCCAAAGGGTATGACGTTTGCACAAGCATTTGAGTGGCGGGTATATACGAAACAAGGTATCGGCACGGGTCATCGTGGTCGCGGAAGGCTATACCTTGCTTAAACGTCGTTATCCGATTCATACCATAGTAGAATGATTGTTAAATAATTTAACTTGGGCGACGATATGCTCGCGGGAACATCGCTAAACAAGGGGAAGATGATGACACAACGCCAAATCGGTTCCATCGCGAGGACGATTTGTCTCGCGCTCATAATGACCGGTGCTGCGATCCGGGGAGGCTGGGCAGTTAACGCAAGCCATCACGATTACGAACTCGAAATCATTAAATCCGAGCGCATGTTGCTCTTGAAAAGAGGCATCAAGATCGAAAAAGTCTTCCGGATGGCCTCTGGGCGCGGTGGGCCTGGCGACAAGCACTACCGGGGAGATCACAGAACTCCGGTGGGTACTTATCGCGTTGTAAAAATTAAGCCCAGCAGCCGATTCCACACCTTCTTGCAGTTGAATTATCCCAATGTCAAAGACGCATTTTATGGGCTTCGTGGCCGGATGCTCTCGGAGTATGACTTCGATCGCATCGTCTCGGCGCAGAAATACCACAAGATCCCGCCACAAGACACGGCGCTCGGGGGCGCGATCGGAATTCATGGTATCGGTGCTTTCAGCCCGCAAAAATTCGACATACACCAAAACACCAACTGGACGGAAGGATGTATCGCGCTGACCAATGAGCAGATCGATACCTTGCGAAAGTACGTGGGTATCGGCACCAAAGTCGTGATCGCCGAGACACTGGCGTCGTCAAAATCCTCGTTCAGCCAGGCGCCGGCGCGGGTAAGAATCGTCAAGCGATGAGCTGAGAGGTGGAAGAGACCCGGGGCGGTGTTCCATGATCACCCGATTTACATGAGATTGTCCCCTTCGAGTAAACCCATACGCAGAAAAACAACCAAGCGCCCGGCCCTCATCGGGGCAGCCCGCATCGCGCTTGGGATCGTGCTTGGCGGCGCGCTGCTAGACGCCGGCGCCGACACCGGAGCGGCGAATCGCATCGAACAGCTTCTGCATGCATGTACTCAACCGCAAGGCGAGCGACTGGACTGCGACTATCGCTTGCTCACTCCGCAGGCGGTCACCGGATTCACAGCCGCGATCGAAAGCGTCTCTTTACCCAACCCGCGCACGACGGACTACCCCTATGACGGCAGCAGCTCAGCGATTCTTTTCCTCATCGATGCCGGGACCTTCCATAACCTCGCTGTCATCGAGACAATTGTCGAGCATATACGCTTACTCATCGGCCTTTCCAAACCGCACCATCGGGTGGGTGTGGCGACTTTCCACGGCAACCCAACCTTAGCACTCCCGATCGGGTCCGTTCCAAAGGATATCGTCGCCGCGGTCCGAACGCTCACCAGCCCGCAAAGTTCGCAATCGACCCAGCATGATGCCTATAAAGCGTTGCGGATCCTGGGTCAGTACCCCGCGGTACGGAAAGCGCTTTTTTTCTTTACCGACGGACGGGCGAGCGCCGAGTCCTATTATCAAAACGAACTGGTCGCCGCGGCAAGCGATGCCAACGTGTCGGTATACAGCCTCGCTTATGTCAGTTCCGAGCAACCTTCCCCGGCGCTGAACGCTCTAAAGCGTCTGAGCAAGGAGACAAACGGGGCGCTGATCCGTGCCGATCCTCGCGACTTCTCGCTTCCCGATGCGTTTATGACCCAGCCTTACGCGGCCATCGATAGCGGCGGACAGATCAGCATCGATCTAAGCGCCGCGGTGACCGCGGGGCTTTCAGGACCGCGTTGGGTAACCCTGAAGGTTGCGCTCCAAGGCAGGAACATCGAGGTGCCGCTACCGGTGACAGTCCCTGAGCCTGCCCCCGCCGTAAATGCAGCCGGACAAGCCCCAACACCGTCCGCCGCGATGCCGGTTCCTCCGGCGCAGCTTGATGCCCCCTCCTCCAGTCCCTGGGTTTATCCACTATCAGGGATCGGGCTGGTCACCCTCATCGGCGGCTTCATGTATTTAAGGCAAAATCGGCCGCCGCGCGCCGACGAACCCGACACGATCAACGTACCGCGCGCCTATCTGGTGCGCAAGAATGACGCCGGTACACAATGCGTGATCACCGCCTCGCCCTGGCGCATCGGGCGCGGGACAAATAATGAGATGGTTGTCCCCGACAGCTCCGTATCGCGCCATCACGCCGAAATCATACGCAACCCGGATGGTACCTTCGCCATCAAAGACCTGGATTCGCTCAACGGTTTGTTCGTCAGCGATAAGAAGGTGCGGCGGTCGATGCTCAGCGACGGTTGCGAGATCGATATTGGAGACGTGCGTTTCACTTTCGCGATCGAGGGCGCTGACGTCAGCCCCTCCGACGCGACGGTCTCGGAGCCCCAAACCATGAATCGAATGATGCATGCATAGCTATTCAATCGTCGCTCCCAACGCACTTAGCAGCCGCAACGGCGCCGGCATTTTATTCGCTCTCCGCCCACCGAAAGCATAGCCCGATTTCACCGGGATCCGCGGCCAGGGCCTGATGGCGCCAGATTCCGGCGACCGCGGCGAGCCGCTTACCGAAGTAAACAAGTGGAATACGATCACGGCGCCACGGCGGAATCCCCTGTTCCTGGAACAAGTGTTTGAGCGAGCGTGTATGGGAACTACCGTAGGGCCGCAGCCGCTCTCCGCCCCGTCGAAAACGCACCGTGACCGAATCGTTAACGCACGCCGCGGCACGAATACCGTCCGCGCCCATTTCCACCGTTAGCGTACCGAGGGGAAGTGCGAGCGGCGCCTCGCAGTTCCACGCGAATACTTGATTTGCGTCATGCGGGCGCAAGGGACGCATGGCGTAAAAATCGTCTCGATAGCGGCGCACCTCGCCCCCCGGCCAGCGAATGCAAGCCCTACCATCCCATCGGCACTCCAGGGCTTCCCCCGCCAGCTGTTGCAATTGGGCCGCCGTCATGGACGGCAGGCCGCATCGGACTAACCAAAGACGCAATACATTTCGCCGCCGCGCCTCGGGCAGGCGCCGTAAACGCGAGACAGAGACCGCGGCGGGCGCACCGGATGCGATCCGCGTCAGATCTTGTTCCGCGATCTCGTCGATAAGTGCCGCGGCTTCCGCCTGCCACAGGGCCGCGCGTGCGAGCGTCGCCCCCAAACTTGGCCAGCGCGTCTTCAGTACCGGCAACACCGCATGGCGTAAGAAACTACGCGCATAGCGTGCATCGGTGTTGCTCGGGTCTTCGACCCAGCGCAGGCGGTGAGCCTCGGCATAGGCCGCGAGATCGGCGCGATCGAAGGCGAGCAAAGGCCGCGCGAGCCAGCCCGACCCCCACCGCATCAGGCGGGGCATCCCCGCGAGGCCTCGAGGTCCCGATCCCCGCAGCAGTTGCATCAGCAGGGTTTCGGCTTGGTCGTCACGGTGGTGCGCCGTCAGCATCATTTCGCCTTCGTGCATGAGTGCTTGCAGGGCCCGATAGCGCCTCTCGCGAGCCCAGGCTTCGGGACTATCGCCGAGGGGATGCTGCGCATCGAGTTGGACCACGGATAACGGAATAGCGTGATGCTCGCACGTCTCGGTACAAGCTTGAGCCCAACAGGAAGCGTCGGCGTGCAGCCCATGATTGACATGGGCGGCCTGAAGCGGCGCCTCGAGTGCATAGCGCAACGCGGCTAAGGCATGCAGCAATACGCGCGAGTCCTGTCCGCCGCTAAAAGCTATCCAGTACGCCGTGGCCTTCGGCAAGGCTGCCAGCACCGCGCGCAAGGCCTCGGGTGAAAAGCGGATCACACCAACGCGAGGAGTAGGCTACTGCTTCTACTTCGTCTGGCCGATGCTCATCAAGCGATGTCGGCGGTCGGTAAGGAGATCGCCGTTATCGAGCTTTCGCAACCTGCTCAGGTTGTCGATGAGAGCCTGCCTAAGCCGCTCGGCCATGTCGTCCATCGCCCGATGCGCCCCCCCGAGCGGCTCGGACACCACCTCGTCGATCAATTCCAGCTCCAGCAGGCGCGCCGAGGTCATTCCCATGGCCTCCGCCGCTTTTTCCGCCATCTCGCCGCTCTTCCATAGAATCGACGCACAGCCCTCGGGCGAGATCACCGAATAGGTGCTGTATTCGAGCATCAACACCCGGTCCGCGACGCCAATGGCGAGCGCGCCGCCGGAACCGCCTTCTCCGATCACGGTGGCAATGATGGGTGTCTTCAACTCGGCCAGAACGAATAAATTGCGAGCAATCGCTTCGCTCTGGCCGCGCTCCTCCGCGTCGATACCGGGGTAGGCGCCGGGGGTATCGATGAACGTGAGCAACGGCAGCTTGAATTTCTCTGCCAGCCGCATCACCCGCAAGGCCTTGCGGTAGCCCTCCGGCCGGGGCATGCCGAAATTTCGCTGCAGGTTCTCCGCGGTCGTTCGCCCTTTCTGCTGCCCGATAACGGCCACGGGCTCGCCTTCGAAACGCGCGACTCCGCACACCATGGCGGCGTCGTCGCCGAAAGCGCGGTCGCCATGCAACTCATGGAACTCAGTAAAAATCCGCTTCGCGTAATCCAGCGTGTAGGGACGTTGCGGGTGACGGGCGATGCGCGAGATCTGCCACGGTGTCAAGGACGAAAATATCGACTTGGTCAGGTCCTTTGAGCGGGCCTGGAGCCGCTGGATTTCTTCGCTGATATCGATGGCCGACTCATCACTCAAAAGGCGCAGCTCCTCGATCTTCGCCTCAAGCTCCGCGATCGGCTGTTCAAAGTCCAGGAAGTTAAGATTCATCGCCGCTGCCGGGGTGAGAATTTTTTAAGTTACCCGATATACAGCCTCCAAGCAATGACCGGAGGAGGGACGGATCCGCCTCGACGCTCGGGCACGCGCTTACGCCGGGTTCACGGCAAAGCGGTCGTTTTCAACCCGTAGTCGATGGTGACCTGGCCGCCCGCAAACAGCGCGCGAAGCTTTTCCAGCAAGGCGTCACTGAGATCCACACGCCAGGCGTCGCCCAAGCGCAGACGTCCGCTTGCCTCTCCACCCCGATAGTCGATAAAGACCGGACAGCGGCCGCCTCGATGGGTCTCAAGCAACCGTTGCAGATCCGGGATCTCCCCATTGGCGAACCGCGCCCCATCGATGCCTACTATCAAGCCCCTGGCATAGGCCGCCCGCGCCTGCGGTAGATCCAACAACTTTTCGGCGACCAAGGTGTAGGCCTCGGTCACTTCATCGACCCTGCAGGCGCCTTCCGCGATAAGCACGCGGTCCTTGACCAACACCTCTGCATAGCGCTTCAGCGCTTCCGGATAGACCACCACCTCGATGCGCGCGCTACGATCGTCGAGCGTCGCGATCGCTATGCGGCCACGCCCCCTGTCCGTATGCCGCAAGGCCAGGACCAGCCCGCCTATCCGCCGCGTACCCGGTCTAAGATCGCGCAAGCGGCAGCTCACCAGAGCATTTAGCTCATCCTCGTAGCGATCGATGGGATGTCCGCTCAGGTATAAGCCCAGCGTCTCGCGTTCCCCCGCAAGCCGCTGATCATCCGACCACCTCAGCGCTTTCGGATCACCCTGTCCCAGCATCTCCGCCGCCCCAGGCGAGAACCCGAAGAGATCATGCTGGCCCGACGCGCGGTCTTTGACGCTTTGCCCCGCGGTCTGCATGGCCGGGTCGAGCGTTGCCAGCAGCGCTCCGCGATCCGGCCCCAAGCTATCCATGGCACCGGCTTGAATCAGCGCTTCCAAGACGCGGCGATTGGCTTTGCGCGCGTCCACTCGCAGACACAGGTCAAAGAGATCACGGTAGGGCCCGCCGCTATCGCGCACCGCCATCATGGCCTCGATCGCCATACGCCCCGCGCCCTTGACCGCCCCGAGCCCGTAGCGGATCGACGCATCACTCGCGACCGTAAAACCATAGGCCGAGGTATTGATATCGGGAGGTAAGATCCCCAGCCCGAGGCGCCGGCATTCATCTATCAACGCGACCACCTTGTCGGTGTTGTCCATATCCGCGGACAGCACGGCCGCCATGAAGGCTGCCGGATAATGGGCCTTGAGCCAGGCGGTTTGGTAGGCGATCAGGGCATAGGCCGCCGAGTGCGACTTGTTGAACCCATAACCCGCGAACTTTTCCATCAAGTCGAAAATCGCGCCGGCCACCGCGGGCGCGACCTTGCGCTCCACGGCCCCTCCGATAAAGACGGCGCGCTGTTTGGCCATTTCCTCCGGCTTCTTCTTCCCCATGGCCCGGCGCAGCAGATCCGCGGCCCCGAGCGAGTACCCCGCGAGCACCTGGGCGATTTGCATAACCTGCTCCTGGTAGAGGATCACGCCATAGGTCGGCTTTAGGATGGGCTCGATCGCCGGGTGTGGATAGCGTACCGAAGCACGTCCGTGCTTGCGGTTGATGAAGTCGTCCACCATCCCCGACTGGAGGGGTCCGGGGCGGAACAAGGCCACGAGCGCCACCAAGTCGTCGAACATGTCCGGTCGCAAGCGCTTGACGAGGTCCTTCATGCCGCGGGATTCCAATTGGAATACCGCCGCCGTCTCGCCGCGCTGTATCAATGCGAAGGTTTTCGCGTCGTCGAGCGGAATGCGGATGATGTCGAGCATCGGATCGCTTTGAAGCTCTCGCGCGGCATTGATGTCGCGCACCGCCCAAGCGATGATTGTGAGCGTTCTGAGACCCAGAAAATCGAATTTCACCAGCCCCATCGCCTCGACATCACCCATGTCGAACTGGGTAACCCGGGCCGTCGAACCCTGCTCGCAATATAGTGGCATGAAATCGGTCAAGGGCGCCGGGGCGATCACGACGCCGCCCGCGTGCTTGCCCGCATTGCGCACCAAGCCCTCGAGTTTCTTGGCCAGATCGATGAGCGTGTGCACCTCATCTTCGGCCTCGCAACGCTCGCGTAAGGCGGGCTCCTCGGCGAGGGCCCGCTCCAAGGTCATGTTGAGGTCGAAGGGGATAAGCTTGGCGATCTGATCCACAAACCCGTAGGGATAGCCGAGCACGCGGCCGACATCGCGCACTACCGCCCGCGCGGCCATGCTGCCGTAGGTGATAATCTGGGAGACCCGATCCCGGCCGTAGCGCTCTGCGACGTAGTCGATGACCTCATCGCGCCGGTCCATGCAGAAATCGATGTCGAAATCGGGCATTGAGACCCGCTCGGGATTGAGAAAGCGCTCGAACAGGAGATCATATTGAATCGGATCGAGATCGGTGATCCCCAAGGCGTAGGCCGTGAGCGAACCGGCCCCCGACCCGCGCCCGGGCCCAACCGGTATACCGCACTCCTTGGCCCAGCGGATGAAATCCGCCACGATGAGGAAATAGCCGGCGAAACCCATTTTGGTGATCATTTCGATCTCCGACATGAGCCGCTCCGCGTACGCTGCGTGCTTGTGACCGCCGCTCGGCGCATGGGCGCCCGAGATCACCGCCAGCCGCTGGCGCAGACCGGTTTCGGCTAGGGTGCGCAAGTAGTCCTCGACCACGGTGCCGGGCGGGACCGGAAAATCGGGGAGATGATAGCGATCGAGCGTCAGCTCGAGGCTGCACCGCTGGGCTATCATCCGGCTATTTTCGATAGCCTCGGGTAAATCCGCCCAGAGCGCCTCCATCTCCTCGGCGTTACGCAGGTATTGCTGCGGGCTGTAGGGTTTCGGCCGGCGCGGATCGGCCAAGGCCCGACCGGCGTTTATGCAAAACCGGGCCTCGTGGGCCTCATAATCCTCCGGGTGCAGAAAACACACGTCATTGGTCGCGACCACCGGCGCTTGGCAAGCCCCCGCGAGATCCAACGCGCGTTCGATGTATTCCGCCTCGCCCGAGCGCCCGGTGCGTTGCAACTCCAGGTAGTAACGATTCGGGAAGTGGTCTAACCAGCGCTTGAGCCGGCGTTTCGCCTCCGCCTTTGAGCCGCCGGCCAAGACCTGGCCGAGCTCGCCCCCGCCCGCGCCTGAGAGGAGAAGGAGACCCTCCGAACGCGCGAATAACCACTCTTGCTGGACGTGCGGCACCCCCTGCACCTGACCCTCCGTGTAACTGCGGGTGATGACCTCGGTCAGATTGCGGTAGCCGGCGGCGTCCTGGCAGAGCGCGACGATACGGGTACGCTTTGCGGCCCCCCCGGCGAGCCAGAGGTCAGCGCCGATGATCGGTTTAATCCCGCGTGCCTGCGCCGCACGGTAGAATTTCACCATCGAAAACAACGCGCTCTGATCGGTCACCGCGACCGCCGGCATCCCGAGCGCGGCCACTCGATCGACCAGATCATTGATGCGGATCAGGCCATCGACTATGGAATACTCGCTGTGGAGGTGCAGATGCACGAACACGTTTTTGGATCTCGCCGGACGCGGGTTAGTCAAAATATTTCGCCTGCAGGGCATGGAACCCGCAAGCGACCAAAGGAGAGAGTTGCACGCCTCCCCTTTGAAAACCCAATGCTAAGGTCCCCGTCGCAAGCGGCGGGGTAGCAGTGAATCTAGTCTGACAGGGCACCGCCAAGTTGCAAGCACGTGCGCACCGGCGCGAACGACCGCCGGTGAACCGCCGATATTCCCAACCTGATCAAGGCTTCAAGATGCCGCCGTGTCGGCTAACCCGTGTGCACGGCCATCCCGTATCCGGGATAAGCCCGGTCCAGCGCTTCCATCTCGGGATCACACGCCACTTTCGCCAGAATGGAGGCCGCGCTGATTTGAGGCACGAGCCGGTCGCCCGCGACCACGGCGACGGCAGGATACGGCACATCCGGACGCCGGCGCCCCCGTCCACCCAGACTTGCGCCGGGGCCACCGGCAACGCGAGCACGGCTCGCCGCATCGCCAACAAGCTCGCCTCTAGAATATTGAGAGCATCGATCTCGGCGACCTCGGCACCCCGAGCGCCCAGGCCACGGCGTACGCCTCTATCCTTCCGGCCAAGACTGCGCGCTGTTTCACGCTCAATGTTTTAGAATCCGCGAGTCCCGCGATCGGCCGCGCCTCATCTAAAATCACCGCCGCACAGAGGACGGGCCCGGCGAGCGGTCCCCGGCCGGCCTCGTCGATACCTGCAATCCCCTCCACCCCTCGGTGCCCAGGATGGTGAAATGCCATGGAAGCGAATAGCATGGGTCGTCTCATTCGAATATACCATAGCGCAAAAACACGGAGCATGGATCCCACACATGCGACGGCAGCCGGACGGTAGCTTAGAAGGTACGCCGCCGTGGCTGCGGGCCAAGGTCCGAGAGTATCTCCTGGATCTGCCCTAGCGCAGCCTCCAAGTCCTCGGCGATCTCCCTGGCAATCACGTCCGGGGGCGGAAGATTCTCGGACTCCGAGAGGCTATCGTCCTTGAGCCAGAAGATGTCTAGGCTCGCCTTGTCGCGCTTGATGATCTCGTCGTAGCTGTAGGCCCGCCATTTTCCATTAGTCCCCTCTCCCTCTGGGAGAGGGTGAGGGTGGGGTACAAACCGATATGATCCTTTACAAAACAAACCGGGCACATGGTTTACATCCGTTATGGTATTGGCGAGGAGGAAACGCCAATGCCGTGGAAAGAGACCTGTGCTATGGATCAACGAGTT
>Ga0187892_10002503_pt1 | contig 36513 bp, 23 predicted proteins | sample MA1701073metaG_FD_139345 | JGI IMG/M metagenome (GOLD analysis project Ga0187892, IMG submission 139345) | Bio-ooze microbial communities from a basaltic lava cave in the Kipuka Kanohina Cave System on the Island of Hawaii, USA - MA170107-3 metaG ... | reverse complement strand
CGGGCTGATCCGATCCGATGACACGCAGCAAGCGCTGCATACTGGATTCATCATCTGCGAAGCGATTTGCAAGGAGTGCCATCGTGATCGCCATCGAGCTGATATACCACGCACAGTCACGAAACGCCCTTTTTTGATCCCTCATCCTAACCTGAAGAAGGAACTTCTCAGTACAAAACCGCTCTCGGTCAAACAACAGTGCCTGTTCGCAACAACGCATAGGGAGCTTGCTGCGCGCGCTGGAAACGCTGAAAATACCCGGCACGGGGACGGCAGCGGGATCTATCTGTATGCAAACGTAGCCCTACGGCCCCCCACTACTTCCTTAAGGAAGGTCTGAACACATCCGCGTTTCTCCCTCTCCCGCCGGGAGAGGGCGGGGGTGAGGGAGTAAATTCAATTAGTTATTTCCTCACCCTAACCCTCTGCCTAGGGGAGAGGGAACTTAATCAGAGTTTCCTTTACCTATGGCGCACGAAAAACGGGATCGATTGTTGAGCGGTCTCCAGGCGTTTATCGACACGCCGCTTGAGCGCTTGCTCGCCCCGGATGACCGCCCCGCACCGGCCGAGCAGGCGCTCGCGCTCTTTCACGACGTCGCGCGCACGGTCCCGGCCTACCGCGCGTTTCTCGAGGAGCAGGGCGTCGCTCCCGCGTCGATTCGATCTGCGGAAGATTTCGCGACCGTGCCCTTGAGCAATAAGCAGAATTACCTTGCCAAGCACCCGCTCGCGGCGCTTTGCCGGAATGGGCGCTTGGATACGTGCGACATGATCGCCGTCTCCTCGGGTTCGACCGGCACGCCGACGTTTTGGCCGCGTTTCGTCACCGATGAGCTGGCGGTCGCCGTACGCTTCGAGCAGGTATTTCACGATAGTTTCCATGCCGATTCCCGCCCTACCCTCACTGTCGTCTGTTTCGCGCTCGGCACCTGGGTCGGCGGCATGTACACCGCCGCCTGCTGCCGGCACCTGGCCGCCAAGGGCTATCCCCTCACGGTGGTCACGCCGGGCAATAACAAAGACGAGATCTTGCGCGTCATCGAAGCCCTAGGCCCGAATTTCGATCAAGTCGCGCTTCTCGGCTATCCGCCCTTTCTCAAGGATGTGATCGATACGGGACGGGCGCGCGGCATCGCTTGGCCGAAGTACCATATCAAACTGGTCCTGGCCGGCGAGGTTTTCAGCGAGGAATGGCGCGCGCTGGTCCTCGAACGCGCAGGAGCATCGGACCACTGCCGTGATGCGGCCTCGCTCTACGGGACGGCGGATGCCGGGGTCTTGGGCAATGAGACGCCGCTGTCGGTATGCATCCGGCGGTTCTTGGCCGGCACGCCGGAGGCAGCGCGGCAACTCTTCGGCGAGCCGCGCTTGCCGACCCTCGTTCAATACGATCCCTGGCAGCGCTACTTCGAGATCTCGGAAGGCACTCTTCTCTTCAGCGGGGACAACGGGATCCCGCTCGTTCGTTACCATATCTCGGACGAGGGCGGGCTGGTGGACTATCCAGCGATGCTGCGTTTTCTCAAGGAGTGGGAATTCGATCCGCTCGCGGCGCTCGAACCGGGCGATGGCCGCGCGATCCGTCCCCTGCCCTTCGCGTTCGTGTTCGGCCGCTCGCACTTCGTGATCTCCTATTTCGGCGCCAACATCTATCCCGAGAACGTGAGCGTCGGGCTGGAGCAATTGGGCATCCGGGAATGGGTCACGGGAAAATTCGTGATGCAGCCGCGCGAGGATGAAGACAGGAATCGTTTCCTCGCGATCGTCATCGAGCTCGCCCCCGGCGAGACGGCGAGCGACGAACGCCGCGAAGCGGCCGCCCAAGCGATCGTCCGCGAGCTACGGCGTTTGAACAGTGAATTCGCGAATTACGTCCCATCGGCTTCCCAACTTCCCCACGTCGAGCTTAAAGCCCAGGGCGATCCTGCGTGGTTTCCGGCGGGCGTGAAGCACCGCTACACAAGGCCTTAAATTTATTCCCTGCGGTCTTGCCGCGGGAACCTCAGCAATGGGGTTTCCAAAGGGGAGAGGCGCAGCTCTCCCCTTTGGTCGCCCCACGGGGTCCATACCCCGTGGTGGCGAAATCAAATTGATTCACCGCACCCGGCGCGCAACGGTTGCGGTAGATCGGGGACGGCCGCGCACAGCACCTCCTCGATGCGCGCGGCCAGAATAAACTCGACCTCGTTGCGGACCTGCTCGGGTAATTCGCGCAGGTCCTTTTCGTTCTCCTTTGGCAAAATCACCCGTTTGATCCCGGCACGATGCGCGGCAAGCATTTTTTCCTTCACGCCTCCGACCGGCAATACCAATCCGCTCAAGGTGATCTCGCCGGTCATGGCCGTGTCGCTGCGGACCGGACGGGCGCTGTAAAGCGAGGTAAGCGCCGTCACCATGGTCACGCCCGCCGAGGGCCCATCCTTCGGGATCGCCCCGGCCGGCACATGGATGTGCACCCCGCTTTGACGCATCGCCTCGTTGATCCCGAAAGCCCCCGCCCGCGATGCGATATAGCTCTGCGCGGCCTTGGCCGATTCCTGCATCACGGCTCCAAGCTGTCCCGTCATCAGCAGATCCTTGCCATCGGGCAGAAGCACCGTCTCGACATACAGGACATCGCCACCCGACTCGGTCCACGCGAGACCCGCGGCCACGCCGGGCGCCAGTTGCCGGCGGGCCGCCTCGGGGTAGAAGCGCTCCGGTCCGAGAAGCTCGGACAGGTCTTCGGGATGGACCGTCACCGGACGGGTATCGCCTTCGGCCACGCGGGTTGCGATCTTGCGGCAGATCCGGCCGAGCACCCGCTCGAGCTCGCGCACCCCCGCCTCGCGGGTATAGCGCCGAATCACATAGGCCAAGGTTTCCTCCGGAAGCGTTAACTGCGCTTCACCCAGTCCGGATTCCTTCATCTGGCGGCCGATGAGATAGCGGCGGGCGATCTCGCGTTTCTCCTCCTCGCTGTAACCCGCTAGGCGCAGCGTCTCCATGCGATCCAAAAGCGGCCGCGGAATGCTGTCCAAGGTATTGGCCGTGGTGATAAAGAACACCTGCGAGAGATCGAAGGGCAGATCCAGGTAATTGTCGAGAAAGGTGTTGTTTTGGGCCGGATCCAGGATCTCCATCAAGGCCGCCGAGGGATCTCCGCGATAATCGCGGCCGAGCTTATCGACCTCATCGAGCATGAGGAGCGGGTTTCTCACCCCGGCACGGCGTATCGCCCGAATGATGCGGCCTGGCATGGCGCCGATATAGGTGCGCCGGTGGCCGCGCAGCTCGGCCTCATCGTGCAGGCCGCCCAAGGACAGGCGCTCGAACTTCCGATCCAAGGCGCGGCCGATCGACTGCCCCAGGGAGGTCTTGCCCACCCCCGGCGGCCCCACGAAACAGAGAATCGGCGCCCGCGCCTCGGGATTGAGCTTCATGACCGCCAAGTGCTCAATGATGCGTTCCTTGACCTCCTTGAGATCGAAATGATCCGCATCCAGGATCTCGCGCGCCCGACCGAGATCGTAAATATCGGTCGTGACCTTGTTCCACGGGAGCTCGAGCGTCAGCTCGACATAACTGCGCGTGATCTGGTAATCAGGGGCCGACGCGGGCATGCGATCGAGCCGCTTAAGCTCTTTCTCGACCTCTTTCTCGACCAGCGCCGGTAGATGCGCTTCCTCCATGCGCTTGCGCAGCTCTGCTACCTCGCTCTGCTCGGGGCTCTGCTCGCCAAGCTCCCCTTGGATCGCCCGCAACTGCTGGCGCAACAGGTATTCGCGCTGCTGACGGGTCATTTCCGATTGCGCCTCGCTCGCGATCTTGTTCCTGATCTCGAGGACCTGGACCTCGTGATTCAAATACGCGTGCGCCAGGCGTAACGCCTCCTGCCGCGACATGGCCGCGAGCAAGGCCTGCTCCTTCTCCACCTCCAGCGACAACAGGGAGCCGATCAAATACACCTGGTGCAAGGGGTCTTCGACTTCGGCGATGATATGGCTCAAGCTCGTTTGGATCTGGGGTTGCACGAGCTGCAGCATCTTGCCGGCGAGCTCCAAGACCGCCCGCTGCAGGGCTTCGACTTCTGCGCCGCTGTCCTCGGGCTCCGGAACCTCATCGATCTCCAGATTCAGAAAAGGATGAGTCTGCGCCACGGCGGCCGCGTGCACGCGCCGGGTCCCCTGAACGACGATCTGAATGACGTCATCGGACCGGGCTATCTTTTTGATGATCCCGAGCGTTCCGATCGGATACAAATCGGCCAACGCCGGTTCCTCAACCGATGGTTGCCGCTGCGCGAACACCCCGATGAGCTTGTCTTCACGCAGCAACGCCGCCTCGACTGCCGCAACCGAGATCGGTCTGCCTACCGCGAGGGGCATCACCAGGTGGGGAAAGAGCACGCTGTTCTTGATCGGCAAGACGGGGATCAGTGTGTTCATATTTAAATCCATTCCCCGCGGCCTTGCCGCGGGGATCTTAGCGATGGGGTTTCCAAAGGGGAGAGGCGCAGCTCTTCCCTTTGGTCGCCCCACGGGGTTCATACCCCGTGGTGGCGAAATCTAAATTACTTAATCCGTTTGCGCGGCGCCTAAACAAATGGGGGTAAAAACACGCGATTACAAGAGCCCGCGCTACGCCTCTAAGGGCTGAGCCGGGTCACTCCCAGCGCCCACGGCGCGAGGAAGTAACACAGAGCTCCGATGAAGAGCGCACCGGTGAGGTCGATGAGAACGCCGCTCCGCGCCATTTGTGCGACGGTGATGTAGCCGCTCGCGTAGACGATCGCGTTCGGAGGAGTCCCCGCCGGAAGCATGAACCCCAAGGATGCCGCGAGCGTCGCGGCCAACATCAAGGGTGCGGGGTGCAGCCCGAAACTCGGCGCGCTCGCAGCGAGAATCGGCAAAAGCACGTTAGCCGTCGCAACGTTGGATGCCACCTCCGTCAGGGCCGCAGTGACCAGGCACACAACGAGAAATACCACCAGCGGGGAGGCAGGATCCATGCCTTTCAAGAGGCCCGCGAGCCACGCGGAGAGTCCGCTTTCCTGCATCCCGTAGGCCATCGCAAAACCGCCCCCGAGCAAGACCAGAAGACCCCAGTGTACCGTTCGCATCTGCCGCGGCGCCAAGGCACACCGCAAGGGACGAACCGACACCGGAATGAGAAAAAGCGTGACCCCGATCCCCATGGCCACGGCCGCATCGCCCACGTCCTGGCGCAAGAGCCGCGCAAGCGGCGCGGGAAGACTCTCGACGGGGCGCCCGATCCAGTCCTCCCATCCGAACGAAACCCACCCCCACCAACCCGGGATGGTGATGGATCCGAGGTCGATGTCCTTTCGAAAGATCCAAAGGAACGCCGCGAGCAGAAACCCGATGAGCGCGACATACTCGCCCGCCTTCATCCGGCCGAGACGCATCCGGGCTTCGGCGATCACCTCCGCGGCGGAACCGACCAACTCCGTCCGCTGCACCGGGACTGCCCAGCGCACCAGGTACAGCCACACCAGCGGCAACGCCACCAGCACCGCCGGCAATCCGACCTTGAGCCAGGTGACGAAATCCACATCATGGCCGAGGTGCATCTCAGCTTGTTTGACGAACACCAGATTCGGCGCCGTGCCGATCTTGGTGCCCATGCCCCCGATGCTCGCCGCATAGGCCACACCAAGCATCAACGCAAGGCCGAAGCGCCGCAATCCCGGATCGTTACGGCCGAGGGTCTCCTCGAAATTGAGCAGCACCGCCATGGCGATCGGGAACATCATCATGGTGGCGGCCGTGTTCGAGATCCAGAGGCTGATAAATCCCGTGGCCAGCATAAACCCCAGGACGATGCGCGCCGGGCTACTCCCGACGCGCGCGATGATCGCGAGCGCAATCCGCCGATGCAATCCCCATTGCTGCATGGAGGCCGCGATCATCATGCCGCCGAGGAACAGGAAATTGATGGGATCGACGTACTGCAACAGCACCGCGGGCAGCGCTGCCGTGCCGCAAAGAGGAAAGACCCCCAGAGGAATACAGGCCGTGAGCCACAGCGGCACGGGCTCCGTGATCCACCAGATCACCATCCAGGCCACCGCCGCCGCCGTCCACCGGGCCGAACCGCCGAGCTCCCCGTCCGTTAAGCCCAAGGCCAAAAACAGGACCGGCCCCAGGACGAGCCCGATGCGTTGTCTTATGGTGAAGGGCACCGGAGGAGTTTACCGAGGGCGACGATTTAAAAGTCACAGGCCCGCTGTGAAATATGCACACCGGGCATTACATAAGGCCCCTCGGCAGAGTCTATGGGTACTCCGTTAACTCCCTCGCCCACCGGGAGAGGGCGGGGGTGAGGGGATCTCAACCAAGGCAGCGCGAATACTCTCCAACACCGCCTCAGGATCTCCAAGCACTTCATGATTCCAAAATCGAAGCACGCGATAACCCAATAGCTTGAGATATTCGGTCCTCTGCAAGTCGTTCGAGACCCCCTCGCCCTCACCCTAACCCTCTCCCTGGGGGAGAGGGAACTTAATCAGAGTTTCCTTAAGCGGTTTCGCAGCCGTGAGCAACTGTTTGGCGCGCTGGATGAATTCGGCGGCGGTACTGGCTGAAATCCCATTCAGTGCCGTCGCCACTTCCTCTGGCGCGGCAGCGGCGAGTTTTTCAATCGAATCGATGCCGATTTCGGCCAGCCGCCGGGCCCGTGCATTGCCGATCCCACTAATGTTAGTGAGGGACGGGGTAGCGGCCACATCAACATCCAACCGGTTTCTCCCTGCAGTGGTCCTCCGCGGCGTGGTCGTCGGTTGAACAATAGGCCGATTCGCAGTAAGAGGCCGGGGAGTGAAAGGCCGTGCCCCTGAATCCCGCGGTCCACCGAAGCGCACCAGATCAGAACCACAATTAGCGCAGTGTCCCACCAAGGCTGGCCTACCGGATCGCGTCTCCATTGATGTGATCTCTACCATGGTTCGCTCGGTCTCGCAGCACGGACAGAAGCAACAGTCGTTAGAAGTTTCACCGGGTTGCCGTCCCGGTGGCGTGGGCGTGCACAATCCTTTCTGAGGTATCCGAGGCGCTGCCGCTTCGGTTTGTTCAAAGAGCACCCGCCAGTTCGATACCGTCAGTTCGCCTGGCGCTTGAGCGACAAAGGTCACCGGGACCGGCGTGAAGGTCGAGAACCGCAAGGAGACGTGCTTTATTTCCAGAGCTGTTCCACCCGGAGCAACAAGACGCAGCTCGGCTTCAGTCGCCTCGGCAGGCGATGCGCCGCTAGCAAGTGCCGAATCGAAGCCGGTCGGCGGGATCTCCAGCACCACCGGCAAACCCGCAGGCGACTGATCCGCCTTGAACCAACGGAGCTCAATGCGTGGATTGTCCTTGGCAGATGGTTGGGTGATGGCGCGGCCCTGGAATTCCAGGTTAAACGGCTGGCCGCCTTTCGACGGAATGGCCTGCACCAATTCAGCGGTTTCAGCGCCGGCGTTTCTCAATTGAATCCCGCCCTCTACGGCGACCAACGTCACGCTGGAAACTGGGAAGGACAGCAAATTCCACCCGACGAGTTGTCCCTCCTGCTGCAGACTCAGGTCGGCATTGGCCACAGCCTCGGTCGTGGCGGTCAAAGACGCCAAGTCCAACGCTGCCTGTACGCCCTCGGGAGTACTGAAGCGAACCTCGGCCTGCTCGGCGCCCGCCGGGCCCATCATTCGCGCCCGGTGCGGTTTAAGGAAAGGTTGTTGAATTGCCGCAGCGCCGGCACCAGTCAGCGTGCTCTCCTTTATCATTGGGGGTTCTAAGGCTTGAATGGGGATTTGATCCATTTGCAGAAGTCCGCAGTCTTTGCCGATCCACAGCACCTCGGCCAGCGCGTCGGAATCGGTGGCGATGCCGCGGAAGCTGAGCTCATAGGGGCAGGACTCCGCCACCGGCACGGTCTGGGAGAGCGCCGACGGCGAAGGTATTATCATCTGCTTAGTCAGATCTGCACTTTCCCCCAGAACGGCAACGAGATGAAAAGGATCGGGCAGGCAAAACGGCGTCACCTGTCCGGCAGTCAAATTCCATTCGACCGGCGAGCGCGCTCCGATCTGGATGGAAGCCAAGGAGTTGTTACCATCGTCAGTCGTGATGACGTAGATTCGATCGCCTTGCGGCGTTAGGGCTATCGCAGTCTGCGGCGCGTCAACGTCGATCGTCCCGGCGACAGACCGCTTGGCAAGGTCAATGATGCTGCCGCTGTTGCCATCGCCGCTTGCCACATAGGCTTTCGTGCCATCCGGCGCGATGGCAATGGCGACTGGGGAGTGATTCAGATTCACGCTACCAGCGGGGGTCAGGGTCTTGGTATCGATGAGACTGACTGTGTTGCTCCCCGCGTTGGCGACCAGCGCCCGCTTACCATCGGGAGTGAGAGCGATGGCGCTTGGTTCTCGACCCACGGGTATGGCTGCACCCAGTTGCTGAAGGGAGGCGGTTTCAAAGATACGAATTTCCCCGCCATCGCTTGCGTCGTGCTTGACGATCGTAATGAATAAGCGGCTCCCGTCAGGCGAAACAGCCAAGGCAGTTGGCTCTCGTTCGAACCCAAGGTCGATCGGTTCGCCGATGGTCACGTCAGCCAATATAGGAACACCCTTGATAATAGCCTGCTCTAGGCGCGCGGTGTCGATTGCTCGTACCGCACCCCGGGGACTTGTGGAGTTCAAGAAATACTCCGTCACGTATAGCCGACCGCCGTCAGGGCTTAAAGCCAGGGCCTTTGCTCCATCCTTCAAGCTGAGAGTGCCGCCTAGGGTTTTCTGGGTGTCCGTGTCGATTACTTGCAGCCGATCTAAACCTAGTAAATACGCGTGACCTCCCGCCGGATGAAACACAAGGGCGTTCGGAACACCGGAAATATCGAACGTTTCATCCAAGACTGTATTACAGGCGACGTCGACAAGCTGCATGACGTCATCAGATCCAATATAAGCCAATCGACCATCCGGACTGATCGCGACCATTGTCGGGCTCACGCTCCCCCCTAAGGGAATTGCAGTCGGCACCCCGAGTTTCTCGCCAACGCGCAGCCATTGTTCAAAATCCCCATTAACCAGGTGTTCGGTCTCGGGACACGCCGAGGGAGATGCTTTATCCAGATATTGATTGAAGGCTTCCCCAATCTCGTCGAAATCCAGCGCAAAGTCCACCCGTCCCAGGGGCTGGAAGCGGTCCAGGCTGACCCGGATCGCCTGTTCGTCGCTGCCCACCTGCAGTTCGATCGGCGTTTCAAAGCGCTCCGGCTTTTGGCGCAAGCGGAAGAAAGCGCTCGCGGCGTCTGGGATCCCGGCGACTATCGTATCCCGCCAGGACAGGCCGCCGTCGTTTGTGTGCTGCATTCCCACGACCCCAGCCACGGCGGGTGTGGCATTCCAACCGGCTTGGCCTTCGAGGCTCTGGAGCACCAGCCAATAGCGCTGATCCTTTTGGAACTGAAACTCGACGGGCAAGACGACACTGACCCAGCGTAGTTCGCTGGCGGCTATACTGTCCTGCGTCGTTCCCACGGGGGCGGGCAATTCAAACTTCACCGGCCCCGGCAAGAGCGAGACATCGCCCGGCTTGCCGTCCAGGTCTTCACGCAGATCCAATTGCAGCTTCGCGGCTTGCGTCACCACCATAAAAAGATCGAAGGCAGCGGCCTTGCGCGTCTCGGGGAGCGAAACCTCTTGCGCCTGGGACAGGGCGGGCGAGATCTCGGCCTTTCCTGCGGACATTACCGCCCCAGTCGGCCCATAGACGATACGGGTTTCCTCGAAAGCGCCTCGTACTCGTGCAGTGACGCCATTCGGCGCGACGCGCATGTTCGCCGGCGCGGCGAGTTGCAACACGTTCTCCCGCGCCTTGGGGAGGCTGCTGAAGTCGTAAGGCAAGAGCACTTCGTCGAGCCCTTCCGGCATGACGCTCGCTTCGATTTGGTAGTCGAAGTCCAGTGTGATTGTCAGGCGGGCGATGGTGTCGGAATGAACGATCAGCGGTACGTGATAAAAGCCGTTTTCGACCTTCGCCTCGCTGAGAAAGGCTTGCAGAACGGCGGCGAAGTCAGGAGAAGTGTCCTCGCCGGTCAATTCGCCCAAATGTGTCCAGAACGGCGGCAAGTTTCCCAACCGCACGCTGACATTGGCCGGCGTGCTGCGAATGGTTACCTGCGACACATTTGGATTGACGGCAGTGAGCTTGAACTTGGTCACCAAGAGCCCTGGCAATTTCCCATCGGCGGGTACGGGAAACAGCTGGTCATCGGGGGCCCTGATCGCGCCCTTGTCATTGATCTCAACATACGCGCCTCCCCCCAGGTCCACCTGAAGATTGGCACCTGTCGCTGCGGTTCCCATCACGCGGGCTAGTGTCCGCCGCTTGTGGAAATCCACCTCGACGAAACCGGTGCCCGTGATCTTGGTCGCCCCCCAGGCGCCCTGGCCGTTGGTGAAGATGATGATTTCCTCGAACAGGTCCCCCGTGGGGCTTTGTGCGGGCGTTATCTTGACGCTGGCTTTCATCACGCGCGCGTTGGCCGGGAGGCTCCGCCAAACAAGCGTGCGGTCGCCTTCAAACGGACTGTCGCTACCGTCATAGCGATCATTCAGTTTCATGTCGTATCCCCTTCCGGCTTAATCGTCCATCGGCATACCGCGCCAGTATTCATCGAGCTGACTCAGACCTTTAAAAGCACCATCACTTTCAGTTCCTCTTTATTTATCGCTTCCATCCCAGTTTGTTCCCCCGTTTGCTCTGTGGGGTAAACCGGATCCAAGAGCAACTTGATCCCCAGGGTTTCAAAGTCGAAATGAACCACCTGGATCTGGGTCGGTGCGGGCGTAGGCACAGGTGGAGTCGCGCCGGCAGGATAATTGATGGTCTTGCGCGGCCGCATCTGAAACCAGAGGTCATCCCAATCGCCCCGGCTCTTCAAGTCGGCCACCGTTCTCTGATCGCAGCAGCACTTGTCGAACCAGGGCGAACGGCAGTACTGGGTTTCGTCGAACTCGTCGTTCGGATCCGCGAAGAGTGCTTTCCAAAATTCGTTGACCAAATCGTCCAAGCTCGTAGCATCGGTGTATTTAACTTTATAGAGGGAAAGCAGTTCGGCGAACGGGAGCCGGTAGGGCGGACCGTCCTTGGGTTCGATTTCGATCGTTTCCGGCGCGCTCGTCTTCGTGAACCGAATCTTTTTTTCACTGGTGTGATAGAGGTAAAAATTCACCCATGCCTTGTGTTTCTCTTCATCGGCGGAACACACTACTTTGAAATAATCTAACTGGTAGACATCGACCAAAGGCGGCGCGTCCAGATCGTGCTTGATCACTTTTTCTTCGCCCTTGCTCTTGACCTTGTCCCAGATCAGCCGTTTGAACAGCATCTTGTAGCCGGTGCGCTTCGGCAGCTCCTGGCGAATTTTTTCCAGGATATCGTTCGTCAGCTCGTCCGGCGATTGGTTTTCCAGCTTGTGGGCGTTGTCCGCATTCGGCACGTTGTCGACGTTCTGGATCGCGTCCTGGATTTGCTTAGCTATGTCTTCCTTGATCTTTTTCTGCACGTCGTTCCAGTCCTCGGAGGTGATCAGATCGCCGGGATTGTGGGGGATATAAGGGGTTGTTTCGGTAGGCATGTCGGTTCTCCTTTCTCGGGTTGTCTTCGTTCAGTCATTGAGCTCGGCGCGGTCGCGCGTCACCTTGGCTTTAACACCTCCGGCCTTGGCTTGCAGAACGCCCACCTGGCCGGGTTTCAATAAATCTTCCGTCAGGGCGGGAAGCTCAGCACCGCCCAACACCACCCGACGTGCGTTCTCGAAGCGCGCGGCCTGGTAGCTAATGGTCACGTCGAAGCGGGCCGGGCCGGATTTCCGCGCCGCCACGGCAATGGCGTTTCCGAAAGCCCCGGGTTCGCGGGCGCTGAGCTCGATAAAGCCGGTTACATCTTTCTCGGCGAGATACAAACGGGCGGATTCCGTATCGCTGCCACCGGTGAGGCGGCGTGGTTTGCGGAAAGGTATGGCCGCCGCCACGAAACCAATCGGCACGCGCTCAACCGGTCTTGCTGTGACCAAAGTGGAGCTCGCGATGCGGTTTACCAGAAAGTCCGGATCGGTGACGGGTTCGGTGACCACGTCCTTAAACTCCTCGGGTCTATCTCCCGCCTTGGCAAAGCGGGCCTCATTGAAGCGACCGCCGAACTGCTCCGGCAGGTCCGAGGGCAGGTTGACCATTAACGCGCCCGGCTGGTGTTGTAGCCAATGGAAGCGGATCTCGACCGGCGGATCGGGGGGGTCCCCGGCGGAAGCGAAAACGGTAGAGTCGGTGCTCGGCGGTAGGCAGGTGAAGCGACTGACGTTGAACACGCCCCGCTCGGCGCATGCTTTTCCCGCGAACCGGGCCGCATCAAAGCGGTCCCGGTCGAAGCGGGCGCCGTGGCAATCGAGGTAAGCCCACTCCGACCGGCCCTGCGGCAACACCAGGGCGGCGGCTTTGTCCTGCCCTCCACCTGCGTCTTCACAGGTTTTCTGTTCGTCCAGCTTGTCAACCAGGATTTGGGTGTCCGGCACATCAATCGGTGGACCGTCAGGCTTGATGATCTTGGCGCGAACGCTCGCCGCCGGTTCCCGCCGCAGATCGAGACCATCGCCAGGATCCAGGACGATCATCAATCGGATGCGAAAGCCGCTGGTGCGATTCACGAACCCCGGCCCGAAAACACCTTGATGCGCGCTCAGCACAATCTTCAAATCGGCCTCCGCCGCGCCGTCGTTTTCTACCGACCAGCGGTCGCCGTGGCGCACGGCGCGGGGGGATTCGGGTATAGGGTCTTGCGCCGGCTCCGGCGGGTATTCGATCAATTCCAGCGCCCGCAGCGGCAATACTGCCAGCCAGCTGTCCTCGCCCGTTGTCGGCGAAGTCAGGCGCAGGCGATCGTTGTCGGTAGCCGAGGCCAGCCCCGGAACGACTGCATTGATCCTATCTACGATTTCGTCCAGAAACGTCGTCGCGGGCGCGGCCCCGGCGATATCCACATCCACCGGTCGTCCGGCGTCCACCGACAACCGCAAAAACCGTTGCCTAGCCAGGTTTGCAGAGGCAAGGAGATCGGTTTCGCCGGCGATGATGGCCGGGGCAGGATCGTTCCCCGTGGTCGCATCCGCGATTTCGCCGAAGAGAACCCGTCGGGCATCGCCCTCGGTATAGGGCAAGAGATCGATCCGGCTGGTCGCGCCGGTCGTGATCGTGGCGAGAACGAGGCGATCTCCTTCCGCTTTGGCGGTGGCGGGAAATTGTGCAGCCGTCAACGCGGCCTTGACGGTCTCTACGATCTCCGCCAACGTACTTTGTTTGGGATCACTAATGTCTTTCGTGCAATCGATGGAAAGGGATTCGCCGCCGTTGATGGCGAGGCGCAGAAAGCGAGCGATGCTTAGATCGATTGTGCTCGCCAAATCCTTGCCCAGGACTTCGGCAGATTCAGCGTTTTGACCATGGTAGGTACGTGGCGGTGTTATGCCAAAGACAGCCTGGGTGCTATCGGAGCCGGTCGGCACCAGAAAGTCGACACGGCTCGCACTCCCCGTCGAAGGCGACGCCAGAATGAGGTGTTTTCCGTCGTGGTGGGCGATGGTCTTGTCGAATTTGAGGTTGATCGCAATCACGATCTCGTTCAGCGTCTTGTGGATAGGCGCTGCTTCTGTCAACGGAATCTCAAGCTCCTCGCCGTCTATGGCGAACCTCACCGCGGCGTTGGCCGGGAGATCGATACCGGCGCTCAGATCGGTGACGCCGATGAACGTGACGCGGCTGGCATCGCGGCCTCGGAAAACCGCCGGCTGAACACCAAGCAATACATCCAGCGCATCGGCGGCGCGAGTCGGCTCGAATTGAATGCGGCTGCCATTGCCGGTGCTGGGCGAATTTAGAATTAGGTGTTGTCCGTCGTGGTTGGCTACGTTGAGGCCGAGCTTGCCGTTGACCTTGCTCACGACTTCGCCGATCAGCGTTGCCCTTGGCCTATCCCCGGCGCAAGGAATGTCCAGTGCCGCGCCGCCGTCGATGGCTATCCTAAGAAAGCGCGCCTCGCGCAGATCGACGCCGCGGCTCAGATCAGTCTTGCCGATCACGCGGGCGGCTGCTGCGGGGGTTCCTTGCGCTTCCTTGGCAAAGAATCCAAACACCGCCTGGGCCGCATCGTCGGTGGTGAAAGCGCGGGTGACGAAACGCCGGTAGTGGGTCAACGCTAATGGTTTGATGACGATCTGGCTTGCCTCTCCTTGAGTCTGCGAGGTGAGGATGAGGTGTTGACCATCATCGGAAGCAACATCCTGTTTCAGCGTAGTGTTGATCGTTTTAACGATTTCGTTGGGCTTGACCTTGCGCGAGTCGAGCGCTTCTCCGCGCCCGTTCACTTCCACCGGCGCTCCACCGTCCACGGCTATCTGAAAGGCATGGAGCGCGGCCAAGTCAACGCCTGCGCTCAAATCCGGCGTTCCGGCTAGCCGCGCGCTGGTCGCGTCTGAGCCTTCGAATATCCTGGAAGATATGCCGAAGAGGATCTCCGCAGCGTCCTCATCCGGCGGCAAAGGCTCAAACACAATGGAGCCGGCCGGGCCTGCGGTGGGCGAAGTCAGATGGAGAAAACGGCCGTCGTGGGAGGCGGTTCCAAGACCTAGCTGCGCCGTCAGCGCAGCGGTAATCTCGCTGAGAAGGGTGTTGGCCGGATCGTTGCCCGCACAGAGCACCGTGACCGGCGGGCGGATGTCCACCCGAATACGGAGTTTGGCGCGGGCGCTCAGATCGATGCCTCGGCTCAGATCGTTGATCCCAACAGCTTCCGCCGGGCGGGCGTCCCGCCCCACATGGAAGGTTTCAATCGGGCCGAAGAGCCGTTCCCTCGCATCCTGAGCCGCCGCCGGCTGAAAAGCTATGCTGCTGTTGAAACCCTCAGTCGGCGAGGTCAGAATGAGATGCTTACCGTTGTGCGAGGCGACGTCCATCCCTAAAGCTTCGTTGATCGCCTGCGTGATCTGTTCAAGCGGCACGTTGCTCGGATGGCTTGGGTCGCTCGCCTTCGCGGCGCAGTCCACCTCGGCGAGATGCTGGCCATCGATAAGCAAACGGAGATAGCGTTCATCGCTCAGATCGATCCCGCTGCTCAAGTCCGGCTTACCGGTGACTTCCGCTTTGCCCGCCGCACTGCCGCTATAGCTGTGGGGAAGGAGTCCTAAGAGCCGCGGTGCGGCATCCTCCGGAACCTCCTGTACTTCCAGCCGGCTGTCGGCTCCCTCGGTCGGCGAACGTAGCACTAGAAGCGCGCCGTCGCTGCCGGCCACACCGCTCACTTTGGCGTTGATCGCCTGCACGATCTGATCGAGCGCCGTTAGCCCCGCGAGGTCGATATCCACCGGAGCCGCGGCGTCCAGCTTGAGGCGGAGTTTGGCCCCGCCGCCGAGGTCGCTGCTACCTCCGAGGTCGACCTTACCAACGATTCGACCGGGTTGAGCCGCATGCCCCCTCACGCTCGCCGCCTCGACGCCGAAGAGCAGCCGGGCCGCATCATCGCCGCGCGGCTCGACGCTCATCAGCGTATCGTTTTCGCGCGTCCACCAGGTGTCCATTTGATCATAGGCATCGGCGATGTGGAGTCCCAGCGCTTCCGCCGTCACCCGCAGGATGCCCTGCACCGTCACCGTGCCGTCCAGAAAAGTGCGCACGTAGCGCTTGAGGTGTTCGCGGAATTCCTCAATCTCCTCTTCGGCAGGCAAGGGTGGGCAACAAGGCTTGTTGTCGGGGCATTGCACGTTCTCTGCTGCGCCACGCGGCTTGAGGCCGTAGAGCGCTGCGATGCAGGCCAGATCCTGAATCAGCTCGGCGTTCCGGTCGGCGTGATCCACCCAGTGAGCGAGCATGAGCGCGGCCAGGCTGTTCTCGGCCTGCAACAATTCGTTGCCGAAAGCGTCCGCCACGGAATGCAGCGCCGTCGGCTTCGGCAGGGCGCGGAAGGTGGACGGCAAGTAACTGAGGATGCGGTCGGTCTTGGTAGGCATATCCCTTACTCCCTCAGATCGATGTCGGCTGGCTCTATGTCGAGCACTACGAACCAGTTCTTATCGGGCGGGACCACCTTGAACGTCCCGGCCTCGATCTCCGCGTCCGTGGCGCGCTGGCCGTCCGCTCCCTGCACCAGACCCCGGTCGGGAATGCGCTTTCCGCTGGCAGTCGTCGGCGCGGCCTCGGTCAGCACGCGAGTAAGGGCTTCGCGCCGGGCGTCATCATCGGTACTCGACCCTACGGCCTCCAGCAAAGCATCGATCAACGTCTCCGCACCCGGCTGGCCAATATCCGAGCGCCAAGCCATCACGTCCACGATCTTCGTATCCGCGTTGTTGGCCTCTTGCACGCTCTTGATGGCTTTCAACAAGTCCTCGCCCTTGGCCGGATCGCCGGCACTCAGGGTATCCACGTACTGCTGAAGCGCGTCGATGATCTGAGCTTTGATCTTTTCCTTGCCGGGGCCGGGAATGCCGGGGGTGATCTTGGCGGTGATCCGGGGCTTGAAAAACACATAGCGGGCGACCACCGTGGCCTGTACGCCAGCGGCGCGGGTCTCGTGCACCGCCGCCGTGAGACTCGGGAACCGCTCCGGCTCGGCTTCCACCAGTAGCGTCACCACACCTGGCTTCGATTGTTTGGCCGGGGGGCTGTTCGGATCCCACACTTCGGCCAATATGCCGCGGCCTTCGAAAATGGCGTTGGCCAGCGCTGCCAGCGTCGCTTTGCCGAGTCCTCGCAGCCTCGCTTTCGCGCGGGCGCGGAGTTGTTCATCGGTTTCACCTTCCGCGCCCAGCACGGTGCCCTCGAAATTGGTCACGCGGGCGATGCCGGTGATCGGCTGCGACAACTTGGTGATAGCGCCTGATTTGACGATGCCCGCCTCACCCTTGGAAGCGTCGCTGGCGCGTATGGGCACATCGATACGCGCCTGGCCGCGTTGCAGGGTGCGAAGGTCCGTGGTCACGAACGTCGCTTCGCCCTTGGCCGTGCTAGAGACCACGCCTTCCGGAAGGGCGATATTGCCGTCGCCCGCGGCGGGATCGCGGAAGAAGGTCAGGAGTCCCACGGCGAACTCCTTGGTCTTGCGTTTCACCCCCAAAATCGCCACCACGAGATCCAGCGCCTGTCCCTCCGCCGTATCGATGAAGCCCGATAAATAGGCTTGGTTGACCTGCTGGTAGACGGTGGCGATCTCGCGCCCGATGGCTTCGCCCAAAATGCGGGTGACGCTGCCGACGTTGATATCGGACAGGGGCGAGCGGCTTTGGCTATCGGGACGGAAATAGTCCACATAGAAGATCGTCTCGTCGTCCGGCTGGCCCGCGCCTGGCTGCCACACTACGGCGTTGTCGCCTTCTCTGAAAAGGAAGTCCACTTCCTTTTGAAAGGTGTGATGGCGTTTTTCCCGCGTTCCCGCGATGCCGCGCACGTCGGCGGCAGGCTGGGACAAGGGATAGAAGGCTTCCGTGAGGTCGAAGAAGATCGGCTCGTTCACCACGCCGCCGACAACGGCGGTGAGAATATCGTCAACGATTTCCTGGTAGGGACGCTCAATGAGATTGATGGTGTCTGGGTTCATGCAGAAACGCCTCCTTCGAGAAAGAAGGGGAAGACCAGATTCAAGGGTGTGTCGCTGTTAATGGCTAACAGCGATACGTCGATGTCCATCTGGGCTCGGTCTCTCTTGCTTTGAGTGACTTTCACCGACAGCACCTTCTGCACCCGCGGCTCCGCAGCCAGCGCCTGAAGCACATACAGCTTGGCGCGGTTGCGGTTGGTCTCGGTATTCATCTCGCCGATCAGTTCATGCAGCCGGGAACCGTAATCGGGATGACCCAGAATGGCCAGCTCACCCGCCGGGGTAAGGAAGCGAAGCAAGAGGGCCTGCACCAAATTATCCACGCTGCTCCAAGTATCCAAATCCACTTGTCCCGTTTCCGAACGCCGCCGGACCGCTAAATCATGGCCTGGATCACGGCTGCTCTTAACGTGCTCCAGATCGCGCAGAAGTCGCAGATCGGTTCCAAAACGAGTATCTGAATCGGGCATGGGTTCTCCTCCTTTATGGCGGCCACTGATCGTTGATAAACGGCGCCGCTGGCGGCCCTAAAACAGTCATAATCCCAGGGGGTGTAGGAATGTTGTCGCCCATCCGCACCAGCGCGCGGCCAGCGACACGCACGCCGCTCGACGCCAGGGGGCCTATAACCAGGGGATAGGGAAAGCCCCACACCGAATTGATCATCAGGCACAGCGAGCCGGAAGTCGCCAAGGGCATTCCGCCTGCCGTGATGACCGGCGGGAAAATCCCCAGGATCGTGCCCATGTCGGGCGGTCCCGAAGCGCCGGGGGTGATCATGACTTGGCAACCGATAGTGACGGGTGAGCCGGGCATACGACTTCCTTATGGCGAAAACGACGTGATGCCCTTTAAACTAAGCGTGACGCCCTGGACTGTGGACGCGAGGCCACCGTTGATCGTCGCGCCCATATTAGCTTTCAACGTGGCCTGGGTTCCGGCTTCGATGTCCGTCTTCAGCTGGCTTTTTATGGTGACGTTCATCCCCTCCAGGCTCAGATCGCGGATGGCCTTGAGCGTCATCGCCCCGGCCGCCTCGACCGCGACATCCCCGTCCTGGTTCATGGTGATCTTGGTCCGGCCCGCAACGACGGTGACCGTGCCGCCGCTTCCGTCTGGCTGATCGAGCTTCATCTCGGTTTTGCCGGCGGTGGCGCGCACCGTGCCGTCGGTGATGCGCACCGTAATCTTGGGCGGCATCTCGATGATGACCTCGCGCGGGGGTGACTGGTCCTGGTGGTTGCGGATCGCTGCCTTGATGGTCTTGCCGTCGGCTTCGGCCAGTGGCAGGCGAAAGATCACCTCGTCCGGGTTGTTGAGCGGCGGGCGGTCGGCGTCGTTATAAAGCCGTCCGATGACCAGGGGCTGGTTGACGTCACCCTTGTCGAAGGCCAAAAGCACCAAATCGCCGATATTGGGGATGGCGACCGTGCCGATGTGACCGGTGGCGATGGGCGCGCGCTTGAGCAAGAGGCCGCTGTTCTTGAGGCGCACGTCGCAGCCGTAGTTATCCTTGTCGCTGGCAGAGCTGTGTGGAAAGACAGCCTCCACCACTCCGAGTTCGGCCACCCGCAGCGAACGTAATTCCTGGCGGACGATCTCTTGAATCGTGCTGACGATGGTGCTCATGGGTAGCTCCTGTTATACCTGTATCGCCCTAAAACCGACGGTGGTCGTGAAGCCGCCCAGCTTGGTGATGCGGTGTACCACGCTGCGCACTTGGAAATTGGCGTTCAGCGCCTCGTCCGCCATCCCGCTCAGCCGGATCGCATCGCCGAGCTTGACCTCGGGTCTGCCGAGCGACAGCAACCGTCCGCCCAGCGTCCTGCGTTGAATCGCCGTTATCGACGCCTGGGCGGCGGTGCGCGCCGCATCGCTGGTGCGCAGCGCCGGCCGTTCCAAAAGTAGCAGCGGGTCGCCCGAACCGGCCGTCCCCTTCGAACCGCTGAAATCCTTGGTCAGCCAGGCCCAGGACTCGTCGCCGTTCTGTCCGGCGCGGCTCTCGCCGAAGGCCTCTATCCGCCCGGCGCGCGGGTTCGACTTCTCCGCCTCCAGCTCGACGATGTGCTCGGCGAACTCGAACACATGCACGGTCTTGCCGCCGATGAATTTCTCGAACACCAGCTTGCCGTCGGCATTGATATAAAGGTCGAAACCGCACAGCCCGGCCAGATCCCGCATGTGTCGGTCGACGCTCCGCCGCCCGTCGACCACATAAGCCGGGAAGTTAATCCCGTCCTCGGCGGTCGCCACATCCACACCGGCTTTTCCTGCCAGGTCGCGGACGATGGCGCCGGCGGTTTTGCTCTCGTAAGTCTGCTCGACGAAGGTGCGAAGGAGCTTTTCAGCGGCGCTGTGCACCGCAACGCGGACCGTCGTCAGATTCGGCTCGACCCGGACCACATCGCCCGCCATCACTTGCGTCAAACCGCCGTTGTCGGCGTAGCCGAGCTCGATCTTCGCCTCATCCCCCCGCGCCGGCCTGAAACGCCCGACATTGCCGAGGATAAGGGTGAAGCTATCGGCGGGCGTGTCCATGTCCAGCGTGATGTTCAGGTCCACGACCGTGCTGGCCTTGGGCTCATCGGTGGTGTCGATGAGCTTGTGTGCGAGTGTAAGTTTGTAGGCTGGGGTGATCATTCGACGCCCCCGCCAGGCACGCGGCTCCGCGAGAATCGCTCCGGCAGCTCAACGCGCTCCTCGCCACCGTACCCGACGCTAATCACGGCGCCGTCCTCGGGCATCTCGTCGAGGAAGCAGATGACCGAGCGCCTGTCGGGAGCGATTTTATAGCGCCGGACCCACACGCCGCCGATCGTGATGACAAGTGGCATGGCGCGAGCAACGAATCCGTCGCCATGTAGGGTCACTCGGATCTCGCGCACCGTTCCGGCCGTGGCGCGCGCGGCGGCCGTCTCGGCGCGTGGCGCATGCTCGACGCTATAGCCATCCAGGCGTGGCGGACCATAACCGCCCAGTTTGTCGCTCATCGTATCGTCTCCTTCATCAGTTCGAGAACTCAATGTCATCGATCGCCAGCTCGCCTCTAGCTGCCGGCCCGAGCTCGAACCGTACCGACCGCACCGACGTCAAGCTCAATGAGCTGTTGGCATTGGTGAACGCGCTCAACGGGATACGGATCGTCTTGAGCGCCGACTTCGTGAGCGCCGCGGTCGTGCGTTTGTAGGGGAACGGTATGAGCGCGATCGTCCCAGCGCGCACGGACGCGACCTCCCCGCCCGAGTCGACGAGCGCCACGGTACAGTCCTGCGGCGCGCCGGGCGTGGTCGCCCCTGCGGGGTTCGGGTTGCGGGCGCTGTCGAACCGCTGCGCGACGCGGAAGCTGAGCACCGCGAACGCGGAGACGTTGCGGTCGCCGACCGCCGTCGTGTAGGTCCCACCGGCGGCGTCCCACGCGACCATCCCGCCGACCGTGTCGTGCCAGAAGGGCGCGATGTCGCGGTGCTGGAGGCTGGCCTCGGTACGCGCATTGGCGAGGCCGGCCGGGACCGCGAGGCCGGCCACGGTCACGGCCCCGCCAAGCGAGTTCGTCCCCGCGCGCGTCGCCAGTTGCGGCGGGAGCGGGATGGCGCGGTTGAGCGCGCCCTGGTCGAAGTTGTCCACGGTCAGCCGCGTCGGGTCCTGGACCTGGTGGTGCAGCTCGACCGCGGCGGGGATCGTCGACGGGCGGCCGTTCTGCTTGAAGAGCTGCGCGTGATCGCCGACGTTGCGCATGACCATGTCGAGGAAGCCCAGACCGTATCCTCTGGCGAGGTCGAGGTGGTTGGCCTCCGAGAGGCGCCGCGCGTCGGTGCTGTCGATTAGCGCGAGCCAGTCCGGGTCCGTCGAGAAGCGGTTGTGGATCGCTCCGTAGACGAAGACCATCGCCTTGAGCGCGGACGCGCGGTCGTAGAGGCGGAACGGCCATCCGATCCTCACGTCGCCGTCCTCCGAGCCGTAGACGACGAGGTAGGGCACCGGCGGGAGCGTGATGCCGAGGAAGTCGGTGGGAGCGATGGAGACCACGGCCCGGATGGCGAAGCCGCGCGCGTCGTCGACGTTCGATCGATGCGCCGAGACCACGGCCTCGCCGCCGCGCGAGTGGCCTACGAGAGCGACCTGGTCGAGGTCGACGTGACCCGCAAAGATCGGGTCCGACGCGTTGAAAAGCGTGTCCCACTGAGCGATGTGCTCTAGGATCGTCAGACCCCGCTGGACGATCGCCGGGTCGCGGTCGATGGGAATATTCATATCGTTCAGATCGATGCTGACCGCAATGTAGCCATAGCTCGCGAGGTGCCGGGCGAGATACTCGAGTCCCCGGAAGCTCTCGACTCGATTGCCTGCGGCATCCTCGACTCCGTGGTTTCCGTGCGCGATGATGACGAGTGGATACCTCGCAAGCACAGTTGCGATCGGCCGGTCGACGCCGGATGTCTGCGCGGGATACCGTACGAGCGCTCGGAGCGTGACTGGGAATGATCCAAACGAGATGTTCGGATCCGACACCACGGCCCCCGCCTCCACGAAGTCAAACACCGTCTGATCCGAGAGCCTTTCCGTCGTCGCCGGAACCGTAAACGGGGGCGCGACCGTGTAGTCGTGCTCGCCGACGGCGAATGGCCCCGGCAACGATGGATCGGGTAAGACCGTTATCGTGACGGATCGCGTCGTCCCAGCGACTGTGGCACTCACGACGGTGCTTCCCGGATTTACCCGGGACACCTTGCGGCGCAGTGGGTCGGGTAGCTCATCCCCGCCCAACCAAGTGACCAAAGTCGTCGCTACGCAGAACGGGGCCGGATCGATTTCCGCCACAATCGTGACGACTGCAGATGGGTCGGCCAAAGCGATAAAAGTAGTTCCGCCGGGGCCGCCGAACGGTATGGCTCCCTCCACGCGCAGCGTGAAGGTCGCAACGCGAATCACTACGTGAGCAGCGACGACATCGCCACTAGCCGGGGTATAGGTCGCCACAACGTCGATCGGCGGCACGGAAGCCGCGGCGCTCACTATACGCTGGCGATCATTTGCACCGGGACTGCCACCGGTCATCGTGAGCGTGCCGACTCCTGGCGCTATGAGCCGGTCGGGTATCTGCGCGTCCACTGTTACAACGCCCGTCGGGTTCTGAATCACGATGAACTGATGGCCCAGGCTCCCGCCAATCCGAGTGGCGCCGGTCACTTGAAGCGACAGGGGCACACAGTCGTCGGTAGCACCGCGGGAGGCGCGCGCCCGGTTCACTTCGTCTCGGATCAGTGTCCTGTTGGTGGCAGAGAATGTGCCTGTCAGCATCAGACGATTTGCATTCGCCGGGGTGTCGTCAGCATGATCCAGATTGAGAAAGTGCCCTAGTTCATGCGCCAACACCTGCACCCGTTGCTCGGCATCCAGAGTTACACTGAGAGGAGGCCCGAGGATAGTGGTTTGGAACCTGTCGCCCACCGCGCAGCCAGCCACGCTCAGCGCGGCTCCACCTTCCGGAGAGACCCCGAAGCCGGCCTCGCCCAGCCCGGCCAGGTCCCCGACAAAGAACACGTTGACGGCATCAGGATAGGCACATCGCTGCAGGAGGATAGTGAACTCGGACTCATCCACCTCGCACTCGGTGCGGAAGGCATAGGCTTCGCGCACAATGTTGGCATCCTCCAGCTCGAAGCGGATACGCGCCTGGCGCCAGATGCGGTTAGCTTCATCAAAGGCAGCGCGCAACTCAGCGTCCGTAATCGTTGTGGCCTGTTGAGTAGGTGGACCGATGGCTGCTGGACAGGTCCGGATCTCTCGGGTCACGGGGTGTAGCGCGGTCATCAGGTGTGCTACCACCGGCAGCCGAATCTCGCGTAAAACAGGCGCATTGACGATGACCACGTCCAGCCGGGGAGTAGGCCCGCCGCCCTGCGGTGGCCGCAAGGCTTTGCAGACGGCGTTACCTTTGATGTCCGCATCAGTGCCATCGCGCAGCCTGACAAGTACCGGCGCTGAGGCCGGAGTTCTCACTTCAAGGCTATAAAAACCGACGGGCATATCGGGGAGACTGAAGGTGCCACGGTCAGCGCCGGTTCCCCCCCTGGTGCGGGCTGGCGTAGGCTCCCCATTGGACTGTTCACCAGCTTTGAATTGCCCATTAGGAGCGATAAGAACGAATGCTTGGTTGGGTACAGGCTCAAGGGTACCGTCCGGACGCTCCCGCTGAATGGAGCCTTCTACGGTAATCGTGCCAGACTCGGCTGGCTGTCGGCACAATGGGCCTTGTGGATTATTCGGGCAAGGCTGTGGAGTACTTGTGCCGGGTTGTAAATGCGGAGAAACAAAGCAGCAATGATTAGAAGTTGAACCGGGGCCAAGACACCAGTTGTTATTCAGTGCACCTGGGGCCGGTAGATCAAACGTGTCGGGCCGTGGCACTTGGCAAGGCAAACGGTCTGCGCGTACAAACAGCAATTCGGTGCGCCGGTTCGGGCGGTGTGCGGCGGACGTGTTATTAACTGGGTCTTCTTCCCCGCACCCTAGCCATTTGAGGATCTCTCCAGTGCAATTTGGGAGAAACTGGCTTGCAGGTATATTTAACGAATCTTGCCCAAGATAATCCAGAATCAGCTCATTCCAGACCTCGTCGTCAACCGTTGTCCCAGCCGGGAGTCCTTTGTGGCAGCGATAAGCCCTTACCGCATCTTGAGTTAATGGTCCATCCTGTCCATCAACTGCGCCCGGATAAAAACCCAGATCCTGAAGTATGTGCTGATACTCCCGTACATCCCAATTGTCCGCAACCGCCGGCAACTGATTAGGTGGTTGCCGCCGCGCCCGCAGTGCGTTCCACTCGTTAAGGGCTTCTGTTCGATCACGACCAAAGGTCAGATAGGCGTAGACACTGCGTGCGCGCCGTTCCGACAGCGATTGATTGTATTGATTCGAGCCAGTCTTATCCGTGTGGCCGACAATCAACAACTTCTCAGCCGTATTATTTGCTGCGTGTTCCGCTACCTGTCGCATGACCTCACGCATACAGGGCTCAAGGAATGCGTTGTCGAAACGGAAATGAACAAGAAACGTTGTAGCGACAACGGATCCTGCGCGCAGTGTTATCTGAGCTTGGGAAATCTGACCGGCACGCACCGCCGCCTGCGCAGATCCGGACATCGGCTGCGGGTCGGTCACCAGGGCTTCGGCTGTGTATCGTCCGGGTGGGAAATCCTCTTCAGTCCAGATATTGTTCTGCCGATTGGTCAGGGTTCGGGACAATGCCGTCCCGTCATCCTGGGTACCCTCGACAGTTAACGCTACCGTGCTGAAATCAAAATTTGGATCGCCCTCGACAATTACTTCCACGATGAGCGTGCCAACATCCACCGGCGGTGGAGGGGGCGGCGGAGGCGGTGGAGGGGGTTCTTCCCGCTTGGTCGGGGGCGGCGGGATAAACTCGCGCAGCAGGAAGGAGTACTCGAAACGCTCGGGCTTGCCTGCCAGATCGCGTAAGCCCATCTCTTCGATCAGCACCTTGTCCACTTTTGTCGCCGTGGCGATGTCGGCGACAAAAGAAACGGGCTCAGCGGCGCGGAATTTGTCCCTGAGTTTTTTCAAGCCATCGGCCACTTCCTCGCCGATCATGACGCCCGTCACGCTGACGCGGCTCGCGCGGCGTCCCAAATCCTGGAGGAAATCGCCTTCCAGGGCCGGCACGCCGTGCTGGGCGAGGGCTTCCTCGTCCTCGGCCTCGATGTCCTGCACCGGTTGCAGCTCGATGTCGTCGAGCATGGGTTTGGCGGACATCTTTTCCTCTCCGTCCTGGCGATAACGCTATCTGTTGATCCTTATTTCAACTGGTTCAGGTCGGCGATGATGGCATCGAGGAGGGCGATGATTTCGGCTTTCACTGCATCCAAGGACGGCAAAGAGCTGACCACGTCGGTAACCGCCAACACCTCGTCGATCGCTCCTGCTTCGTTCGGCAACAGGTTCTTGGCCGTGGTCAAGAGGGTGGTAACGCCGGTCGTGAACTCGGATACCTTGTCCAATCCCGGAACGACATTGGGATTGAGATTGTTGATCTCGGTTTTAAGCTTGCCCATCAGATCGATTAGCTTGCCGATCAATTCACCAACCTGGGGAACGATCTCCTTGAGCGCCTGTACCGCAGGCTTGATGACGCCCACGTTGGTGTGGAGAAAGTCCTTGAACGTCGTTAAGGCGGCTTTGAGTTCATCGAAGAGATTCTGTGCGGCCATGGTTCCTCCTACGGAAAAGAATTTTGATTAAGGGTTTGCAGCATGGTTGAACTGCTGTAGCCGGGACAGCAGGTCACTGAACTGTGGTACGAACTGCTCCAGGCCGGTCGCGAAGCCCAACCCGATATTGAGCCCATCCACAAGACCGTCCATCAGGTTTTGAGCGTCATTCAGGATCGATCCGTCCAGCAACGAAGCCTCTTCCGGTTCGACCGGCTCGATGAATTCGCGGAGCGTGAGCACGTAGGCGAAGCGCTCCGGCTTGCCGGCTAAATCCTGTAGTTTCAAGTCCTCGATCAGCATCTGCTCGATCTCGGCGTCCTTGACGATGTCGGCGACGAAGGGCACGGGCGTTGCCGCGCGGAATTTGTCATCCAGTTTCTGGATGAAGTCCAGCGCTTCGGGGCCGGTCGCAACGCCCCATAATGCCAAACGGGTTGGCCGCCGTCCCATGTTCTGCAGCAGGCTGCCCGCCATACCGGGCGGTTTGTTCTCCGCCAGGACGCGCCGCTCCAGGGACGCGATTTCCTGTACTTGAGGCAATTCAATGTCGTCCAGTATGGGGCGCATAATCTTTATCGTGGATTACACATCGATGCCGTGGCGGCGGGCTTGCTCATCGAGAATCTGCTTGATCTTCGCCGCCAACACATCCAAGTCGTCTGCCGCCCTCGGTCCCTCTTCGCGCGCACCTCGGCGGGCAGTCCCCGCGGCCACAGGTAGAGGCTGCGCGCCGACTCGCTGCGGAGGCAGCAGGTCCGGTAATGAGGGCGTCACATTCTGCGGAATAATCGGAACCGAGGATTTCGTTTCACCCTCGCCATGTCCCACTTGCCCGTTAACTCTGGGTTCAGGCGCGAAAAGCGGAGAGCCTGCCCGCGCTGTATCCGGCGGCGTTGCCTTGAGTTCTAACTCATTGCCGCCACTGGCCGGTTCACCACGCCAGCCGTCCCAACTATCCGATCGTTGAGAGAATTCGTCTGATTTCTCAATTGGAGGAGGGGGACGTGGCTTCTCTGAAGAAGACGGTGGTTGGCCGCGTGAAGATCGAGGCAGCGCCCTTCCGCTATTGCCCTCACCGCCCGGGAGGTTCTCTTGGACGAGCCGGTTCAGCAGATCCAGGGAAGCGCACATCCCATCCAGTGGCGTCGCCCATTGCTCCTGCAATGATGGTGATTGACCGGATACTTGGGCATCGTCCTGAGAGATTTTCGCCGATCCCGTCGTATCCTGCCGTTTCTGGGTGATGATTCTTCCGGCCCTCTGCCCTAGACGGTTTAGCCAGTCCTGCTGGGCCGCTGACTCCCGACAGGCGGGAGGAAAGACTGCTGCACTGCTTTTCCCTGTCGCAGAAAATGATCGAGTTTGCCTCTGCGCCGTGCCTCCAAGTGCAACATCGTGTTTCCCCTTCACCGGAGATGATTGGGCCGTGCTTTCTAATGTAAGCTTGCTACCCGCAAGCCGGTTCAACAGCGAGCCGTTGGCCTGCGCTTGGAGTTGGGACAGGGTCTCCGCAGAACGGCTCGCCGGTGTTTCTTCAAACACCTTGCGTTCGGCTACCGACTGGCGATTCGAAACCTTGGGTTGAAACGGCGAGCTAGTTGATGCATTCGCGGTAGTCTTGTTGCGATTGAGCTCCAGAGGGTTCTCCCAACGGGCAAACCTCGCCTTCCCTGGCCGGGCGGTTTTCGGCTGGGTCTCCTGCGCTTGACTGGCCCGCCCGGTCAGCACCGACAGCGTAGTGCCCAGGAGTGGACCTTCGCACAGTCTGGGATGAATCGCTCTGATCTCCTCGACCCACACGCCAGCTCGCCGCACCGCCGTCAATCCCTCGGTCTTTCGCATCGAGTCGCGCCACCAACAGGCGGGCGATTTGCCGCCGCTGAGTGCCGCGGTTGAGCGTCTGGCCGACGACAAACAGGCCGGCACGTGCGTCATCTCGATTCGCCTCCGTGCGCCATTTCCAGATAGAGCAGGATCTGACCGATGGTCATCCCGCTCACCTGTTCAGGCGCCCAGCCGAATTCCTTGGCGAGCACGAAGCAGGCTTTAGCCAGCGGCGCCTGGACCAGCTCCCCCAGCATATCGCGCGGCGTGCTGATACCGCTCAGGTCATTGATCCGGTCGACCAGAAAGCGCGCCAGTCCTGCCGGCAGTCGCGAGACCTGGTCGGGCTTCAACGCCGGCTCGACGAGGGACTGCTGGATCATCAGCGCCGCCGACAGCCCGTCGTCCTCGTGGGCGGCTTTATTTATCCGCTGTAGGTCGCGCACGGTGAGAGGGCGCAGCACCACGTGGGATTCGGCCATGGCCCCGCCATTGGCGCGGAGTAGATCAGCCGGAATCGCCACCTCGTGGGTCAAGCCCCCTCCGGCTAACAGTTCGTCCGCGGACAGGGTCATGGCGCTCACCTACACTCACGCTACAAAAACGGGACCGGTGGTGACGGCCCCTTCGAAGTCGTTGATTTCCACGGACAGCGCCTTGAAGGTCACTTGTTCTATCACGAAGTCGTCTTCGGGGAGTTGATAGCTCCAGTTCTGAAATTTAACCCCGTTGACCACCAGCTCGGCAGCGACCTGACCGCCGTCTTCAGCGACGATAGCGGGATCCCGAAGCCTGAGAACCATGTTGAACGCGGGCTGGACAAAGGGCTCTGCGGTGTCGGGAAGAAACGATTTGCGCCCGAGCAGTAAGCCGATCAGCGCCCCATTGATGTAAGCGCGTCCCGCCTCGCCGCTGATGTGGATATTGCCAGGGTGCAGCGAAGTGGGGTAGCGGCGGCCGATCTCGTGGAACTCCTCGAGATGGGTCTGGACAAACACCCGCACGTCCGTGACCCTGCCCACCGCCTGCATCTGATAGTGGGTGATGATGGAACCGGCGTCCCGCCCTTCCGGATTGTCCAGCGGAGCGAGCGTTAGGGTGCCGTGGGCACCGGTAAAAACACCTGTATTTGCCATTTTTGCAAGCCTCCTACTCCAGGAACATGGTGACTTTGATGAAGTCGATGCTGAACGTGGGCCTGAGCACCATCGTGACGCGGGCTATGCCCTTGATTTCTTCGTCTCGCGTGGCGGTCACTTCCAGCTCATAACTGATCAGCTTCTCGTCGTCCACCATCTCGGTCAAAAAGCTGTTGATGGTGGCTCTGAGCGCCGCGCGCACCCGCTCGTTGTTGAGCAGCCCGATATAGGGATTGGACGCCGAACGCACACCGAACTTGGCGAAGTCCACGATGCGCCGCGTGGTGATCTGGTGCCAGGCGGTATTGGTCGAGGTGGTGATACCTTTTACGATGCGGAAACCCTGGCGTGCCTCCAGCGCCAGCACGCGGTTTTGTACGAGCTGGGTGAGCTCGGCTGAGGTGTATCGCTGTTCCAACCCACCGACCTGAACGGTCTTGTTGGTGAGGCTGATGTGCGCCGAAAAACTGGCCAGGAGTCCCGCCACGGCCGCAGCCGCGTAGGCGCCCGGCAAGGTCACCTCTTCCTTGCTGACGGCGTCGGTGGTTTTGATCCCAGGCGCGACAAAGATGAGCCGGTCGCTGGCGAGATTATGCCCGCGCAAGTCTTCCAATGTTGCAGCGAGCCTGCTCCCCACCACAGCGATGCGATCGCGCCTGATGGTGTCGGACGAAGCCACTTGGCAGTGAGAGTCCAACTCGTCCCCGAAGGAATCATCCTGCCCGGCCGCGACGATGATATGCGAGTCCTCGTTGAGCAGCTTCTCTAGGCCCTCTTTATAGTCCGCGTTGGCGGCGCCGTTGTCGCCGCCTTTGAAAGCGGCGAATTCGATGGTCGGAACTGTGAGTAAAGGCAGTTCGGCGGCATTGACTCCAGGCGTGGCGTCCACCCAGACCGACCCACCCGTGCGCTGGTTGATATCGGCAGCCAGGTCGTTGCCGTGCACGACGGTATAAACTTCATCCGCCTGGCCCAAGCGCAGTGTCACTTTGACGGCCTTGCTTTTGTCCACGAGATAAGAGGCCGTCACCGTGTCCGCGGGGGCAGGCGTTTCAGCCGGCAGAAAAGTCAGCACGCCAGTGGTGCGATTGATTTGAACCTCCCCTGCAGCAGGCGCGGTCGGATCGTAGACGATCTTCAGCGAGCGGGTGACGTTGGTGGCATCGAGCCGGTGACGGATGCGGTTGCGGGCGCTCTGCACCACAGGGTTGATCCCGAGGGTCAACGCGCCAGCGCCGCTGGTGGGCACCGCTTCGTCCTCGATATAGGCATGATCGGTCGCCGCCACGACGTTGATGGAAAGGCCGTTGCCCCAGTCGCCTTCGGTTTTGGCGTTCAGCGTGACGCAGGGACCGGTGGCGGAGCTCAATTCATAGCGGGCCTTCGCTTTTAAGGCCCCTGCCACCCGTACCGCGAACACCGTGGTGGCGCCGTGGCCGAAGATTTGCTCCAACGCCCGTACCAACGTCAGCGAGTCTTGTCTAGGCTGGTTGTTGGAAGGATCGATAAAGGAATCGTAAGCGCCGAACCGCTGCCGTGCCTCGGTGTAAGTGCCCACGATGACCGCCTGACCGACCGGTCCCTTGCTTGCCGTGCCCACCACACCCACGTTACCCACTGTTACTCGGCCGGGGGTGATCAGCCCTTCGGGCCGCACTTCGATATACACACCAGGTAATATCATTTCAGCCATGTTTGCTAATCCTCTTTCGTTACGTTAACAAACCGCGTGCGGGCTTTCCCTATCACTAAAGCCCTTCACCGACCGCGGCGTATGCGGAAATAAACAACACCGATCCGATCGAAACTGCTACCTTGATAAACAAGCTCAAAACGGTCGCTCGTGCTCGGTAGCTCGATAACCGGCTCCATGACCAACACTTTGGGTTCGTACCTGTCCGCTACCCCATCGGTGTCCCAATCTCCCATTTCCACCGGGTCACCGTCGGCACTGAAAGCAATCAAGAAGTCATTAAGCGACGCAAAGCTCACCTGCCCGTGGCGCTCTGGCGCGTTGGAAGCGCTGGTCGCGACCAAAAAAGCGGCAAGTGTGGGATAAGCAGTCGGCGTTCCCACCGCTCCGTCGAATGTCCTCGTGAGGATGACCGCCCCACTCGGGGCCGGGCCCGAAATAAACGTCAGAGCCGATAAGCCGCCAATGCTGAGACGACCGCGCAGCAGCAGAGCAGGCGTATTCTCGTTGTCCCAGCGCACCATCTCGTCGGTCACCACGGTGGTTTCGCGCTCAGGTGAGTTGCGTACCTCCGGATCGCCGTGGATCGGGATCCGGGCGATTAGGCTCTCGGCGCCGTCGTTGTCCTGATAGCGATGCTCGTATAAGAGCTGGTAATCGGCCTGCTTACGCCACGCGTTCACAGCCGACAGGTGTTCGGCCGGAGCGGTGGTTTTGAGCAATAGTCGTAAAAAGCCATTGGTCCGCAATGAATCACGGTCGGTTAACAGCCTCGCGGCGAGTTCATTCACAGCTGTTTCCGCTGCGCTTGGAGTCGAGGCCCAAAGTTGAAACCTGACCATCCCATCGAGACGGATGCCGAGTAACGCGACGACGGGGAATCCACCGCGACTTTCAGTGCCGCGACGATCTCCCAATCCGGCTGAACGTTCCTTTAAGCTCACTACTGACACGCTCGGTTCAGGCAGTGGGGCTACGGGGGGTGGAAGATAGTCGTCTAAGCTATCCAACATTGCGGCAATGGCCTTGTCGAATGGGGGTGTACTCATCACCAGGCTAGCTATAGCATGAGTGGTAAAAGGAGTAGTACCTGTCTCGTCTTCGGATGGAGCTGGTAGAAGCGGCGGTTCGGTGCGTGCCACCTCCGATCGCCTTCGCCAAAAAGGAAAAAGTGAATGCATCGCTGCGCAAGTGTGGCTATCACGCAAGCAGGATCTTCAAGGACCAGCGGTTGAGCTTTCCTACATCTACCGCTTCCCGATCCGACACTCTTAGTTTCCATAGCCCTGTGACGGCTTCGCCGCGCAGTGTCCGCAACCCAGCCGTCGTTGCCGAGGTGTAGGTCTTGATGAGGTTATCCGTTTGTGCGCCTGAGCGGTTGTGGAAAGTAACAGGGGTTCCGGCAGGTGATACGAGCGTCACGAGAAGGTCGCCGATGTAGGTGTGGGTGATATCGACGGACACCTCCACCTCACGCACTCGTCCAGAGATGGTGGTCGATAGCGCGTGCTCGATGCCATTCGGATCGTTGTCTGGGATGCTCGCGCCTGGCGCTTCGTGAAGCGAGACAATCCCGTCGGCCTGCCCTTGAACTTCCAACTCCCAACGGTTCAAGCGTCCCACATCAATGGCAGCCAGGTCCTGGATGTGGAGGATCCAGTCGCCTTGAAGTGACTGACCAGCGAGCGTGCTCAGCCCCGGCGTCGACGTGATATCGAAGGTGCGCTTGATGTCTTTGGCGTTACCACCGTTACGATTGTGTAGAACAACTGCAGTACCCGACGGTGCTGTGAGTGTCAGGCGCAGATCACCGATAAAAGTATGGGCGATATCGACGTGCACCTTGAGCGAAGCGATCGCCGCCGCCTCAGAAAAACTGATCTTGTCGCGCACCCCGGTTGGGTTGTTGTCCGGGATTGCGAGCGCGGGCGTTGAGGCCTTGCTAAACGTATGACCATCAACTGGCGCACGACGCCTGAGTGCCTCGGCTACGGCAGCGGGCGCATTGACTCTCCCATGACCGAACCACGGACTCCAGGTACCATCCGGATTGCCGGCATCGTTGAAGTCGCCGCGATCGAAGGGCGCGACAGGGGACACATCCCAACTGGTATCCAGGTCGAAGTTTGCGGGCGGGGTCCGCGGATAGCCCTCGAGGCTTAGGTCTTTGGAGGCGGTCTGCTTCAGGATCGAGATGACCTCCGGTGCCGTGAGGGCTGGATTGGCTGAGATCGTGAGGGCGGCGATACCCGCGACCAACGGTGTCGCGCTCGAGGTGCCGCCAAATCCGTGAGTCACATCCGAGGCCGGTCCTGTCGTGGTCGTGATTCCGAGGCCACGCACTTGCAGTCGGCGATATTTATGCCCGTTGTTTGTCGGAGCGCAGATCCCGATGCCGGTTCCGTAATTCGAGTAATGACTGCGCCGAGAGATGCTGGCAAGGGCCGCGACGTGCATCACGCCGGGGATGCCGACCAGATTGTTTTCAAACCGCCTTGCTGTACTGACGCCGACCCATTGCGTTCGATCGGGATTCCATCCGTCGTCATAGGGCACCTCTACGTTGGCGGAATGCTGGATAGGGCAATTCTCGTTGCCAGCCGCCCATAAGAATACGAGGCCACGCCCGCGGCGCCCGCCCGTTCGCGCTAGGCTCGCGATCCGATTGACAACTGGCGACGGCCAGACATTCTCGGGCACTCCACCCCAGGAATTTGATAAGACATCCACCTTATCCGCCACGAACTCAAGGGCGGTCAGCATCTTGGAATCGGTGATCAGCAGGAAGGGACCGTTTGATTCCCACTGAACAGGCAGTAGACGGCATCCCGGCGCCGCGCCTACTGTGAGCGCCGCGTCTACCTCTCCGGCTACCACACCGGCACAGGCGGTCCCGTGATTGGCGCCGGGCTTGTACATCTCGGAAGGCCTGGCATCGATATCCGTGTTTCTGATCAGGCGTTCGCCGCGAAAATACGCCCAGCCCGCAAACTTGCCGGGTGAATTGAAGTCACCATGGTCGAGCTTGCAGCCGTCATCCGTGATGCCGACGACGACATCAGCACTACCGAAGTTATCGAGGAGCTGCCAGGTTTCCTCGCAACGCGAGCACGCACGGAGGTCAAAATCGGGATCAGTGAGCCGCGTGTTGATGTGCCATTCGCGTGGATAGAACGGGTCGGTGGGCAGTGGCAGTTGATAGGTGCTCATCCGGTGGTTGAGATCGTGATCTGCGCGTTCGATGAGCGGCTCCTCCTCGCTGAGCTTGACCACGAGCTTCACCGGATTCATGCCAGTGTGATCGGTGAGCTGAAAAAGATACTCGCGATCGCTATAACGCTGCTTCAGCACTAGGCCATAACGCCCTGCAAACGCATCGGCATCCTCCGCGGCCAGCGGATCGCGAAACGTTACGAAAACCCGATCCGTAATCAGGAACTCTTGTCCACTTTCCGCGATGTTGTAGGCGTGATGTGTCGGGGCGATGTGCCGCACCCGGCTCATCATCGGCTCAAGGTCGGCAGCGCGGGCCGTGATGCGGGACGAGCTCGACGAGACTTGCTCAGCACCCGTAATACCCATACTTCGTAGCTCCTCCGGCAGCGCCCTGACCACAAACCGGTCGGGTTCCTTTTCAAGGACTACCTTCTTACCAGCGCGGTAGGTGTAGATCTCTTGCGTATGACTCATGGGTCGTTCCTTTTTTACTTCGACGGACTTCCGTCGGACTGCTCATACTGATCAACCGACGTTCCCAAGGTTTTCAACAATTCCTTGGCGTAGGCCGGGTTCGTAATGATTCGGGTATGGATCTTCGGTTTCTCGCCTGCCGCATAGAGTTGTCCGAAATCGAGGATGAATTCGAAGGCGTTGTATCCGACTTCAAAATAATTCGCGTATCGCCCTTCAAGCGTATTTCCATCCTGACACGTCTTGTGTTCATCGCTCATGAACACTCTCCAGTCGCGGCCACATTCCCGATTCGCATCGCAAGCGAGATACCAGTTCGTGCAGGTCAAACGTCCAGCGCTTAACTATCGGATATCGCGATAGTTTCTTAGGCACGCGCCAGCAACCGCCGCGGGCCGGTGTAACAGGGAGGTGATACAGTTTATTTGACCAGATGTTAAAAAAGGCGGGCCAACAGGAAAGCGAAACAAACGTTGTTCCTTGCACCGGGAGAAAAAGTGGATTGAACGAGTGAGTGTAACGTCCGCCTGTGACAGTGCTGTCACACAGAACGTAGCGATGTTACAGATTCCGCTTGAGCCTCGCCGCTAGCACGAGCAAAATGGCTTTCCAGGATGTGGTATTTCGCCATCTTCCTATACAGGGTCATGCGGGACCAATGCAATTGCTCGGCGGCTTTGCTCTTATTCCAGTTCATGGAACATAGCGCGGAAAGCAAAAGCTCGCGCTCGGTAAGGACCACACTTCTGTGACCTTGCGGCCGAATCGGTTCCGGTAGGTCCTTAATGGCAATCCGCTCCAGGGGCGGATCGATGAAGATGGCCTCGACCACGTTTTTCAGCTCGCGAATATTGCCTGGCCAATCATAGTGAAGCAGCAATTCCAGCGCTTCGTCCGTAAATCCTTGAAGCCGCCGTCCCTGCCGGGCATTGAATTCTTCCAGATAATAGGCGAGCAGCCGCGGAATATCTTCCTTACGCTCTCGCAACGGGGGTAAATGGACCCTGGCAATATTGAGCCGGTAGTACAGATCTTTCCGGAACCTCTTGTCCGCGACGAGGCGGTCCAAATCCTGGTTGGTCGCGGCGATGATTCGGATGTCCAAGGGAACCCCTCGCTTACCTCCCAAGGGACAGACCTCTTTGCTCTCGATGACCCGGAGGATCTTCGCTTGCGCATAGGGACTCATGTCACCGATCTCGTCGAAAATAACTGTCCCGCCATCCGCGAGTTTAAGCTTACCCGCATAAGTGGCATGCGCCCCCGTAAAGGCGCCTTTCTCATAACCGAATAATTCGCTTTCGATCAGACCGTCCGGAAGCGCCGCGCAGTTGATCGCCACGAGCGCTTTATCACGCCGCGCGCTTTGCTGGTGGATGAACCGGGCGGCCAGTTCCTTGCCTGTACCCGTCTCACCGGTGACGAGAGCATGACTATCCACCACCGCTACCTTCAGCAGATACGATTTAATCCTTTGGGTATGAAAACTCTCGCCGATGAGCTCGGGTCTCTCCGCCAGACACGGAACGATGGATCGACGTGCTGTACTTAAGGGCTGCGAGGCACGATCGATAATGCAACGGTTGACCGCTGCGAACAGGTCTTGAAATAAAAACGGCTGTTGGAAATAGTCTTTAAGCCCCGATCTCAAGGCCGCGACGGCCAGGGCTTCCGACCCTTGGCAGGTCACGAGAATAATCGGGAACCGTCGATCCCGGTTTCTGATTTGCGCTACGATCTCGAGCGCACCCGTCCCATCATCCCGAGGAGATTCCAAGATCAAAAGCCGCGGGCTATGGGCTTCGAAGCATTCAAGGATCGCGTGGTGACTGGACGCTTCCAGGACTTTGGCGCCGTGGACGAGCAACGGCCGTTTTATTTGCTGGTGCAGGTCATTGCTCTGCACGGCGAGCAAGATAGCTGGCCAGGTCATCATCCCCTCCTCCCCTCTTCGCGCTGCAAGGCCGTATATTAATCGATAGACGGCTTCGATTCTGTGACATATTTCCGTTTTAAGCCGGGTCGCCGGGGTCGCGCATTCATGGATTCAAGCCTCGGCCTGAATTTGACCCGATTCTGTTTTATCATCGGGGAGGTTAGGATGAGGGGAATCAAATCAAACATTTTCGTCGATGCTTTCGATCCCCTCACCCCAACCCTCTCCCGGTGGGAGAGGGAGAAAACGGGTACAAACCGATATGATCCTTTACAAAACAAACCGGGCACATGGTTTACATCCGTTATGGTATTGGCGAGGAGGAAACGCCAATGCCGTGGAAAGAGACCTGTGCTATGGATCAACGAGTT
>Ga0187892_10002502_pt1 | contig 36521 bp, 18 predicted proteins | sample MA1701073metaG_FD_139345 | JGI IMG/M metagenome (GOLD analysis project Ga0187892, IMG submission 139345) | Bio-ooze microbial communities from a basaltic lava cave in the Kipuka Kanohina Cave System on the Island of Hawaii, USA - MA170107-3 metaG ... | reverse complement strand
CGGCCCCGGCCGTCAGCGTCACGCCCGCGCCCGACAGCGACATGGACAGCATCTGCGTGTCCAGCACGTCGAGATGCCCGTCGATCGGCCGCAAGCCCGGATACTGATTCGAGTCGTCCAGCGGTCCGGAACGACTCACCTGGACCGGCCCGAACATCACCAGGTTCTGATCGCGCACACAGTCGAGGTTGGTGTCAATTCCGACCAGCGCACCGGTGGAGATGTTGTCCGCACCGGCCGGCGTCACGTCGACCCAGTGCGGACCGGGTCCGCCATCCTCGCAAGGTTGGCTGGGTGGAACGACGCACGTGGTTGGTGTGCAGACCGTATTGTCGCCTTGGAACACGCCGCCTTGCGCGGCACACTCTCCGGACGTGATTTGGACGCATTGCCCGCCCGGCAGGCAGCACGCGCCCGGCTGACCTTGGCACAATCCGGGGCAGTTGGCGGCGGCTTCGTCAGCGCAAATGGTGTCCCACGAGGTCGTGCAGCAGAACGGATCGAAACCGCACACAAGGTTGCAGCAGTTGATGTCGTCGCAACCCGGGTTGCCGTGTGGGACACAGCAACTGCCCGGCGCGGGACAAGCCTCTCCTCCTCCCTCAATCTGGCACGTCGGACTGCAACCGTCACCTCCGACGGTATTACCGTCGTCGCACTGCTCGCCGGGTTCGATCACATTGTTACCGCAAACGGGCCCGCACAGGCCGGGAAAGCAATCGGTGCCGTCGCCCTGATACACGCCGCCGTTGGCCGCGCACTCGTCGCCGGTCGAGAACTGGCACCCGCCTCCGGGCAGGCAGCAGGCGCCAACGCCAGGTACCCCGCATAGATCAGGCGTACAGATGCTTCCGTCGCCCTGGTAGGCGCCACCGTTAGTGTCGCACTCGCCTTGACTGAGCATCTGGCACTCGCCAAAGCCAAAGCAGCACGCGCCCGGCCCTGACCCGCAAGCATTCGGCGCGCCGGGGGTTGGCGCGCAGCCCTCCCAAACCGCTGATCCCTGCAGGGAAATGTTGGGCGCACCTGTGTCGGCGACGCCGATGTCGGGAAACGCCAAACCCGCGGCGGGGCCGCTGCCACCGATCATGGCGTCCGACCCCTCGTAACCAAGGATGTCAACCACGACACCGTTGTTGACCAGACAGAGACCATCCGGGGCGCCGTTCTGGATAAAGCCCTGCGGACCCGGTGGGACATGGACGTCGACATTCGGCACCTGCGGCGCACTGCCGACGACCACGAACCCGTCTGACGGGATCGAGCCCACAGGCGAGAGGTCGACCGCCAGATACACAACCGAGTTGCCGGGCGTAGCGCCGTTGTAGAACACGAGAGACCATCCGGCCAAGCTCGTGCCCGGCGGGCCGATGATTTCAACGAATTCGGCGTTGTCGGTGAGCGGCTGATCGTAGTCGATTTCGTTGATCACGACGGGCTGGCCGCCCGCCGGCGGTCCGGCTGCCAGGATCGCGACAAGCGGTAGTAGACCGCACACATGTCGGCTGGAGATGTAAGCTGTAGTACGTCCGCGGCATCGGTCGATGCTGAGCATGGGGACCTCCATCGAGGAAGGAGCGTCAGAATCCTCCTGTCGGGCGGCCGGCTTCAAAGAAGTGGCAGCGAGTAGCCAGTCGCCCATCTGCCAATGGCCCATATTCTAATCGCCCGACCGCCCCGGTGCAATAAGCAACCGCGCGAACTTTGAGCTCGCTACCACGGCGCTACGGTCCGAGTCGTGCTTCGATTCCTGCAGGACCAATGCGCGTAACATCCCCACCGCGAGCTGATTGCGGTTGGCGCCCCCTGGCGATAGCGGCCCGTCGCGGCCCGAAGTGCTCGACCTGCCGCAAAGGCGGGTGGCCCTCCGCGGCGCGAGACTCAGTTCAATTCCCGTGCCAGAAACCGCACGGTCATGAGCAGATCGACTGGCAGTTTGGGCGCCGCGGGATCCAGTTCGATCAAGACCTCGCGGACTTTGACATCCTGCAGCTCGCTGGTCCGCTCGGTGCGGATGTTCTTACGGCCCATCATGTGCTCCAGGTGGACGACTCGGCCGGGAAATACTCGCTCGCCGAACGCGTCGGCCGTGGCCTCAACCGGCTGGCCGACGTGTACGCGCAGAATGTCGGCCTCATCGACCTCGGCCCGCAGCCGCACTTCGTCGAGCGTGCCAACGCTCAGGATCGGCACGGGCGCCTCTGGATCGACGACCTCGCCCGGTTCGAGGTGCCGGTAGATGACGTGCCCGGTCAGCGGTGCGCGGATCGTGTAGAGGTCGCGTTCGGCTTCGGCAAGTTGCACGGCGGCCCGGGCCCGTTCGACTTCGGCCTCGGCGACGCCAACGTCTTCAGCCGTCGGCCCGGCCTCGCTGATCGTGAGCGCCTGCCGGGCCTGCTCCAGCTCCGCGGCGGCGATCCGCTGCTCTTCGATGGCCTGGTTGAGCTCAGTCTCAGAGGCGGAATCTCGCTCGGAAAGGGATCGGATGCGCTTTAACTCGCGCTCGGCCCGATCGAGCCGCGCCTGAGCATGGTCGACCGCCGCCTGGCCCTGGGCACGCTGCTCTTCGCGGTGCCAGGCCATGAGCTTGGCCAGGCTGGCTTCGGCCACGTGCAGCTCGGCCTGCCGCTGACCGAGCAGGGCCTTCGGCACGGCGTCGTCGAGCAGGACCAGCGGCTCGCCCAGGACGATCGGTTCGCCCGCGCGCTTCAGAATCTCCCGGATGCGACCGCGCCGCTCGGCCCGCAGCGTCACTAGGCGACTGGCCGGCTCGACGACGGCCGGAGCCGCGGCCACGTACTCAGGTCCGGAGGCCGCCAGCCCGGTGCTTCGAGCTTGGCTTCCCGAGCTTGGAGCTTGAAGCTCGAGGCTTGAAGCCACGCGGGGCCACCAGTGCCAGATGGCGCCGATCAGGGCAGCGGCAAGGACCAGGCAGAGCACCCACGCAAGCAGCGAAGTTCGATGCCTGGCTCGATGCTGAGCGGAGCGATCCTGGTCGAGTACGGGCGTCATGGATGGCTCTGCGGTTCGCGCGTTGCGGTGTTCCGCGACGGGCGGCGTGTCGACGACTGGCGAAGCGGTGCCGCGCACGGCGCCGGCGGCTTGACCCTTGAGCTCCCCGGAAACCGCCGGCCCGCCCCTTGGCGGGGCGGGTTCTGAGGGTCGTCGATCGCTGCGGATACGGCCATCGAGCAATCCGATGATCCTATCCGCGAACCGCTCGAGCCGGGAGTCGTGCGTGACCATGACGACCGCCCGCCCCTCGCGATGCGCCAGGTCGGCCAGGCAGCGCACGACTTCCTGGGCGTTCTCCCAATCGAGGTTGGCGGTCGGCTCATCGGCCAGAACCAGCGGCGTGCGGCAGGCCAGGCTGCGGGCGATGGCCGTCCGCTGCTTCTCGCCGGCGCTGAGCTGCCGCGGCAGGTGGCCGGCGCGGCGCTCGATGCCCAGGCGTGCCAGATGCTCAGCCGCTGGCACACTCGCCCCGGTCGAAAGAAGCGACGCCACATCAACGTTGTCACGCACGGTCAGCGCGTCGAGCAGGTTGTAGCCTTGAAAAATGAGCGACACGCCGCCGCGCCGCCGGGCCGCGAGCTTGGCTTCCGGCAGGCTATCGGCCCGGCGCCCGTTGATCGAAACTTCGCCGCGATCCGCCCGCTGCAGCAGGCCCAGGATGTGCAGCAGCGTTGTCTTGCCGCTGCCCGATGGGCCTTCGATCAGGGTCAGCTCACCGGCGTGAATGCACAGGTCGACGTCGCGCAGCGCCTGCACATACGTCGCCCCGCGGCCGAAGGCCTTGGACACGCCCTTCAGCTCCGCCACCGGCAGGACGCTGAGATTCTGAGGATCGGAGTGAGTCATCTTGTTCTTCTCTCAGCCGCTCAGCTACTCAGAGTCGATTCAGGCTCTTGCTGATCATGCGAACACCTCGGCCGGCGCCAGCCGGAACACGCGCCACGCCGCCACCAGACTGGCCGAGACGCAGATCAGCACGGTCAGCGGCAAGAGCAGCGCGAACATGTACGTCGGCATGGTCATGCTCACGGCCGTACCGCCGCGCCCCGCGAAGTGCGATACCAGCAGGCTCCCGATGCAGCCGAGGACATAGCCCAGCAGCGCGACGATCAGGCCTTGCGTCAGGATGATGCCGGCTACGAAGGCGTTGCTGAAGCCCATCGCCTTGAGGATGCCGTACTCGCGCAGCCGCACGCGGACGCCGGTGACAAAGGTCTGCCCCACAATCGTCAGACCCACGACCAGCGCCAGGGCCGCCATCAACACGAGCGAGACGCCCATGCCCGTGCCCATGACCCAGTAGCGCCAGCTTCGGCCGGCGAATTCGTCCTTGGTCAGCACTTCGGTGTCCGGCAGGCGGGCGGCCAGGGCCCGCGCGACAGTCGCGATGTCGGCCCCAGGCGCACACTTGACCATCACGAAGATCGTCTGACCGCGGTCGATCCGGGCGAAGTCGAGCGCCGCCTCGTATGATGTAAACGCGTACGGCGTGATCGTGAACGAGCCCATCTGCGGCACGAAGCCGGCCACGAACGTGCGATGCCCGCGCAGCTCGCCGCGCGTGCCGGCCGCCAGCAACCGGTCACCTTCGGCGAAGCGGAAGCGCTCGCGCTCGTCGAAGATGATGCCGCGCCCGTCGCCGGTGCGGCTGCGGACCAGGGCCGGGTCGATCGGCAACCATGGCCGCTGCGTATCGGTACCGACGACGATCACTGCTTCCTGCCGCCCGGAGCCGAAGCGAAAGATGCTGAAGCCGACGGCCAATCGTCCCGTCGCCGCCACGCCCGGCACACCCAGAGCCTGGTAGCGTCGCCGGCTCGGCATCGGCGCCGAGAAGTCCGCGTTGGTGGCCCGGTTCGGCACGATCCACAGGTCGCCATCCATGCGGCGGGCGAGCAACGACGAGCTTTGCACCGCGCCGAGGAAGATGGCCGCCTGGACCGCCATCAGCACAACGGCCATCACCAGGCCAAACAGGGCGGTGCCGAACCGCACCTTGTCGCCATACAGATTGCACCAGGCGATCTTCCACATCACGTGTACCGCAGGTCTCCAGACCTGCGTGCATTCCGCCGCCCAGCCTCTCGATCAGCCGCGCCGCGGCGGTATGCGGCACGGCCGCGCCGCGTAGCGCAGGCGTCTCGCCTGCATGTACCGCAGGCCTCTGGCCTGCGAGTCTACGACTGCCGTGCGTGGCTCTCCACACGCGGCCGGGACTCCGGCGCGACTCGCAGGCGTGACGCCTGCGGTACGTGCAGGCCGGAGGCCTGCGCTACGGGCGCCGCAGCTCTGGAACATGGTCAACGCCGCATAAGACCGCGGCGAGGCCATGGCACCCACCTAGACCGCGCTGTTCGTCTTCGCTGCGGCCAGTGGCAGCGCCGCCGGGCAGGCGGTGGCGCATTCCCAGCACAGACCGGAAACCTGAAAGCGATGGGTGATCGGGTGAAACCGGTACTTGCGAGCCAGTCGCTTGCGCAGCTCGACCACTTCGTCGGCGCTGAACTCGACAATGCGCCCGCAGCGGCGGCAGACCATGTGGTCATGCGGGTCTTCGCCGAAGGCATGCTCATAATGGGCCTGCTTCACGTCGAAGCGGACCTGCTTGAGGATGCCGCAGTCGACCAGCAATGGTAGCGTTCGGTAGATGGTGGCCTTTCCGACCTTGTGGCCGCGCTGCCGCAGCTCGTACAAGAGCTGCTCGGCTTCAAAGTGCCCGTCGATGCTGAGTACCGCGTCGAGAATCTGCCGCCGCGGCTGCGTGAACTTGACGCCGTGGCTCAGCAGATAGCGCTGGTAGTGAGCGGTGGCGGATTCGAGCTCGGCGGGCGTCAGCCGGCGTGCCATAGCGGCCCATCCTCACAGGCGCTGCCACGTCCCGGCGCGCCGGGAGCGTCTCGGACCGGACCGGCGCCCTCATCCATTCTACAGCCGAGCGCACATCATCGCCATGTGAGGCGGCACCGCGACGAAGGCGCTCGCTACGAAATCGCTGGCGGTGCGGGGTTCGTGCCGTCGAGCTGGGAAGATGCACGCGAAGCATGGGCTGGAAGCCCATGCCGACAAGTCACCGGCAGGATGCACGTGCCGCATCGCGCGGCCGTGCAATGGCGCGTCACGGCAGGATGCCGCTGGCGGCGATTTGCTGGTGGACGAACTGCGAGTTGCGGATCACCAGCGTGTTGCGGAAGGCCCGGATGACGCCCGGTCCGCCGTTGATGGCCCAGGTGTCCGGCTCGATCGTGGTCTGGATCACGTCGATCAGGTCCTGAATCTGCTGGCGAAGCTCTTCGGGTGTCGGCTCGTCCTCATCGCGCTCGACGCCGAAGTCGATGCGCACGCCGGTGTCGATCGTGCCGATGATCGGCTGCTGCGCGGCCGCGCCCGGGGCGACGCGCGGCAACAGCGTCTGGATGTATGACACTTGCGTGCCGCTGGCGAAATAGGCGTTGGTGTCCTCGGGCAGGACCACGTCGAGAATGTCGTAGACCCGGGTGACCATGCGCGAGTTGATGTCGCGGGCGCTCGATATCAGGATCATCTGATCGTCGGCCCGATAGGCCAGCGGGTCGTCCGGCTGGGCCACCTCTTCCATGACGATGCGCAGGACCTTGCCAAACGTCTGGCCCTCGACCTCCAGCGTCACGGGCGTGGTCGCCTCGACGCCGGCCGCGTTGAGCTGGTTCCAGCGGACGACGATGTTGACCCGCGCCCGCTCGGCGAGCTGGTCAAAGACATCGCTCAGCGGAACGTCGTTGAATTGCACCTTCCGAAGAATGGCCGGCAGCATGGCCGCGGCGTTGGCCACGCGCCGTCTGGCGGGCGCGGCCTTGTCGGCTTTGTCCTTATCGACGGCCGGCGCCTTGGGATCGGGTGCGTCCTTCTTGCCCGGCCCTGGCCCCCCGGCATCCTGGGCAACAGCGACGACGCTGAACAGTCCGGCCACCAACCCCGCGGCGAGCGTTCTCATGGGATTCCTCCGGCGTGCTGTAAGTCTGCGTTCAGGCCGCGCCGTCGCATAGCGACCCACCCCGCGTGACCTGCCTATTGGCATTGTCGCCGGAATTCGGTGGAATGTCCAGCGTCCCCGCTGAAAAAACGGCGTGCATTCCAAGACCGGTGGCAGAACAGGGCGGCACACGCAGCGTGGGTGGCATGGCCAAGCGAAGCGCGGCCATGACGTGGCCTGCTGTGACTTCATGCCCGCGCTGGCGCTTGGGCATGCCACCCGAAATGAGATGCACCCGAAGAATCGCGTTAAGGCGCTCGGCTGGACGCCCCCCTGGCCGCGAACCGGCCTTTCGGGCTTCATCGAATGCCCGCAGTGGCTAAAATGCGTCTGGAGGTGCAGCCGTGCGAAGTCGAACGGTGGTACTTGGCGTGACGACGTTGGCCATTGCCGCAGGGGCGGTCCGGGGCTTCCAGACCCCTGCGCCGGCCACTGGGCCCAGCCTCGACGACCGCCCGTTGTACACATTCAACGAGGCCGACGTGGACCGCTACCTGCGCGAGCTGGCCGCCCGCGAGCCAGACCTGCGCCGGCGGGTTATTCACCTGGGCCGCAAGAACATCGGCCAACCGTATCAGATCTATCTGCTGGGCGAGTTCCCGTACGAGCTGTACGACCCCGACCCGCTCTACCGGCTCGACAAGAGCGACTGCGTCACGTTCTGCGAGCACACGTTCGCCATGGGGCTGGCTCACGACTGGCCGAGCTTCTTCCGGCTGCTGCAGCGGATCCGCTACAAGGACGGCGTGATCGGGATGCTGACGCGAAACCACTACACCATCACCGACTGGGACCGCAACAATGCGTTCCTGTTCGAAGACCTGACGCAGAAGCTGGGCGACGGCAAGGTGTCCGTTCCGCTGCACAAGACGGTGAAGCGGGCCCGTTTCTTCGCCAAGTTCGGCATCGGCCAGGACATCCCGGACGAGGAAGTGGTCGACGCGTACATCCCGAAGGAGAACGTGCCCGGGATTCTCTCCGAGCTGCGCGACGCCGATTTCGTCAACATCATCCGCGGCGACGCGACTTCGCAATGGGCCGGCCATACGGGACTGATTGCCCTGGCGGCCGATGGCGCGGTGAACTTCCTGCATTCGGCCGAGCCGGCCGTCTGCGAGCAGCCGCTGCTCGAGTACCTCGACAAAGACAAGCGCTGCCTCGGGATCAAGATTCTGCGACTTAGAGACAGCGCGCAGACGACCGCCAACGACTTCCTCAACGGTGCATCGACGCGCGTAGGGCGGGCTCCGCCCGCCGCCCGAACGCCTACGACGGCCGATGCCCGCCAGATCGAAGCACTCGCCGACGGTCAGCAGGGATGGCCAAGCGTCCGCGCCGCTCCTGATGGGAAGTCATTCGTGGTTGAAGGAACGTCCGAGCAGTTGAGCAAGATGAACGCCGACATCATGAAGCGGCTTGAAGCCGCGACTTCGCAACCAGCAGACCAATCCGGATCGGGTGATCGCCGCGGGGGGATCGACTTCGTCGCCCCCCTTAAGGCACACAACACTACACAGCCGCAGTCAGATCGCTCGGAGGACACCACACCGATGCCCGTCTCCGCTCCCGTTCGGACGGCCCGGCCGGCGCGCCAGCCCGCCGACCTGGCCAACTACACGCTCGACTTCGACACGCCCGTTGATCCGCAGCTCCAGTCCGCGTTGGAACAGATCGATCGCAAGCTCGGCGAGCAATTCGGCATGGCGGAAAAGGACCGTTCGTGTGGCGTGCTCGATCTGACCGATCTGCGGCTGGCCATGGTGCGCTCCGACCAGATGGACTACGCCGCCAGCGTGCCGAAGATCTGCACGCTGCTGGCGTACTTCGAGACGCATCCCGAGGCGGCTAGCGACCTCGATCCCGCCGTGCAGCGCGAGCTGGAGCGGATGATCAAGATTTCGGACAACGAGATGGCGGCCAAGTACAGCCAGCTTGTCGGACTGGAGACGATCCAGAAGATTCTCGAATCGGACAAGTACAAGCTCTACGACCGCCAGCACGGCGGCGGCCTGTGGGTCGGCAAGCACTACGGCGTGGCCGAGCCGCGCATCGGCGACCCCCTGCTCGATCATTCGCACGCCGCCACCGTGCGGCAGTGCCTGCGCTATTACCTCTTGATGGAGCAAGGCAAGCTGGTCAGTCCGGCCGCCAGCGCGAAGATGAAAGAGATCTTCGCCGCGCCGCTGCTCGACACGCACCCGCACAACTTCGTGGACGGCCTGCGCCACCGCAACGTAACGATGATCCGCAAGAGCGGCGAATGGGAAGACTGGCATCTCGACACGGCGCGCATCGAACACGGTGAGCGCGTGTATCTGTTGGCGGGAATGACGCATCATCCGAAGGGGCAAGAGTATCTGGCGGCGCTGGCGGCGGCGGCGGATGATCTGCTGTGTGGGCCATCGCCAATGCCCCCATATCGCCATGACCTCATTGTCAATGAGGTCGATCAGCTATTCGAAGAACGAGCTGCATACGGATCGGGGCCCATTCTCCGTGCCGAAGCGCTGGTAGGTTTTTACGCAACGATGGAAGCGCCAGCGATGGCAAGCAAGGCGTTCTTCAACGAGATACTAATCTCGTGGAACATCGACACCCCGCCGGAAACCGGCTACTGGATCGAGCTGCGCGTGGGTCGTCGTGGTGAAGAGTGGTGGTCGCCTTGGTTGCTCGTAGGCGAAGGCGGAGACACGCTCCTCAGTGACGAGAAGGTCGTTGAATGTCCGCATGGACGAATCGACGTTGACTGGTTCAGGTCGCAAGAGCGCTTCAACCGGCTGCAGTACCGTGTCCGGAGCTTTCCTGCGACGCCCTATGGTTGCACGAGTGTTCGTGGAAGCGCTCGTGTTCATCGCATCGCCGTTTGCTACTCGGATACTACCGGCTTGCCGCTCGCAGCTCGCCCCACCAACCCACCGAAGGCGGCACCGCCCGAATCTCGGTGGCAACGTCGCCTGCCCGTACCCTTCCGCAGCCAGAAGGACGAGGACCCGTCGCTGGCCGGTCGCATCTGCAGCCCCACGTCGCTGGCGATGGTGCTGGCGTACCGTGGCGTCGATCGGCCGACGCGCGAGGTGTGCGAGCGCGTCTACGATGCGGCCCACAACATCTATGGCAACTGGCCGTACAACGTGCAGGCGGCCTGGACGTACGGCGTGCCCGGCTACCTGACGCGCTTCTCCGACTGGGACGACGTCAAGCGCTGCATTGCCGAAGATCAGCCGCTGATCATCAGCATCAAGGCCAAGGAGGGCGAACTCCAGGGCGCGCCCTACAAGGAGACCGACGGGCACCTGCTGGTGCTGGTCGGCTTCGATGCGAGCGGCGACGTCGAGGTCAGCGACCCAGCCGCCGCGACCGCCGAACAGGGGCAACGCGTCTATCGCCGCAACGATCTCGAGAAAGTCTGGATGGCCAACGGCGGAACGGCCTATGTGCTGCTGCCAATACGAGGTCAGTGAGCTATGATTGGGGGGAGGCCGATTGGCCGGAGGTTATCGAAAAGGGAGAACTCGTGATGCATCAAGTCAATACATCACCGTCGATCGCGAGCGTTGCCAGCGACGATCCCCAAGCCCGAACCTTGCCTCGACAGAAATTGGCCGAGTTGGTGAAGATCGTCAACGAATGGATGGCTGACGAGAGCGGCTACGACGAGCAGACGTGGCCGGAGCTCAAGGCGGCCCTGCAGGCAAACCGCGGAGATCAAAGGAAGCCATTCGGTGATCAAGCGCCTCGTGCTTGACTCAGGGCCGCTGTCGATGATCGCCCATCCTCGCCCGAGCGCGGACGTGGCGGCGTGGCTCGCGCGACTGTCCGAGTTGGGCGTCGATGTCATGCTGCCTGAGATCGCGGACTTCGAAGTCCGTCGCGAACTGCTGCGGGCGGGCAAGAGCAAGAGCATTCGGCGCCTTGACATCATTCGGGCGCAGCTCACTTTTCTGCCGCTCGACTCTGACGTCATGCTCCGGGCTGCTCAGATGTGGGCGGACGCACGAAGACGTGGCCGCCCTACGGCGGACGATCGAGAGCTTGATGTAGACGTGATCTTAGCCGCGCAAGCCGAACAGGCCGGCGCGAGCGTGGCGACGGACAACATTGGACATCTCTCCCAGTTTGTGCATGCACAGAGCTGGCGCGACTTTGGCGTCGAGTCCTGATCCGCGCGTGCGTCCTCGCTCGAGCGCGGTAGCCCTTGTGGCGATCGTCGCCCTTGCCGGCTGCCACCGCCCGGCGCCTGCCGTCCGCACGCATAAGGAGGAGCCCTTGGTCGAAGTGACTTCGGTCGATCCGCGCATCGTGATCGACCTGCGCTACGCCACGCCCAACAACTTCAGCGGCGAGCAACTCTATCCGGTCGCCCGCTGCCTGCTGCGGCGAAGCGTGGCCGAGCGGCTCAAGCGCGTGCAGGACCGACTGGAGCCGCAGGGCCTGCGAATCAAGATCTACGACGCCTATCGGCCGCTGTCGGTCCAGAAGAAGATGTGGGCCATCGTGCCGGACGAGGGGTACGTGGCCAACCCGGCCAAAGGCTCGCGGCACAACCGCGGCTGCGCGGTTGATGTGACGCTGGTCGACGCCGCTGGCCGCGAACTGGAGATGCCGACCGAATACGACAACTTCACCGAACGGGCCCACCGCAACTATGCGGGCGGCAGCGAGGCGTCTCGCCGCAACCGCCAGCTCCTCGAAGACGCCATGCACGCCGAGGGCTTCGTCGGCCTGAAGACCGAGTGGTGGCACTTCGACGCGCCCGACTGGAAGGACTATCCCATCCTGGACGTGCCGCTCGACCAAATGCCCTGAACGCGACCGAATCAACCCGAGTCGGGCGCTGAATTCGCTGACGCTCAAACCAACTCTCGCCGATCGTCGACGCGGTCGGCCGGATTCCATATTTCGTGGCCCCCGGCAGCGCCCGACGTCGCTTGGCGGGCGTGGCAGGTAGTTAACCGTGGCGATCTGGAGATTCTCATGCGGCGACCCTCTCGAAAACGTTCGTTCAAGCGGACCGGCACCATGCCCCTCACGACTTCGGCCATGCTCGGCACACTGGCGGCGCTCGGGCTAATCGGATGCTCGGCGGGCGGAGGCGGAGGCGGCCGTGCGTCGACGCCGCCACCCGCGTCGGGCGGCGGACCGGGGAACGGCAATTCCCCCGCACCGGGCGCCCCGACCGAAGTGCGCGAATCGCTCGATCGGCTGGGCGTCGATACGACCGAGACCAGCCGTGTCGACGAGAATCAGGATCCGCTGCCGCCGGACTACAGCCCGCTTGGCTCAGCGTGCACGCTGGCTCAGAACGACGAGTTGTTCCTGGTCGGCATGCAACTGATCGACCCCGCTCCGGCCGGCACGCCGCAGCCACTCCCGAACCGGGCAGCGTTTATCGAGCTGGCCGACGACAATACGGGCGATGTCGGGCTTAGCATCACCAACCTGTTCGAGCCGGGTCAGGCATGGGAGCCAGATATGGTCAGTCCGCATCCCAGTTTTGGTGAGCGGACCGCCGGCGGCCAAGGCGTACGGGCGGCCGCCGCGGCCGATGTTGATGGAGACGGACTCGACGAGATCGTCATCGCCCGCATTGCGCCAGCAGCGCCGGGCCAATTCGCGGAAATCCTTATCACGATTCTGGACGAGTCCGGGGCGGCCGGAATGAACGTAGACTTCTCCCAGCCGGAGCGCGTCGTCACGGCCATTCAAGACGTGCGGGATGTCGCGGTCATCGCCGGTGACTTTGACGGCGACGGCGATGATGACGTCGCGCTTGGTCTAGCCACGATGGCCGGCGCGCAGGTCATGCCGCTGTCGCTCGGTGAGAACGGCGTGTTCACGATTGAAGAGACGGCGGTCCAGATGCTGCCGCAGCGTATCGCCGGGAGCCAGATCTCGCTTGAGACGGCGGCCGGCAACATCGATCTCGACAACGGCGTTGAGCTCGTCGTCGTGGTCAACGAGTATGAGCCGGACACCAACATCGGCCGCTCACGCTACTGGGTCTTCGACGATGCCTTGGCCGGCTATGCGGCACTGGCCAGCGAGCAGGCGATCCGCGTCGAGCAGCCCCAGACGTTCGAGGCCATTACCGCTGACGTGGCCCTGGGCGACCTGGACGGCGATGCCCGCGACGAGATCGTCTTCGGCGGACTGACGGAGTTCGAGCAGGACTCCTGCGCTCCGACCACGCACGTCTACCTGGCGTTAGAGGACGCGCATGATGCCGCCAACCCGCTCGGCTCGATCGGGGGCGACGTGTTCAGCTTCAACTACATCGCCACCGGGGTCGGCTGCAACCAGAACTCGCATTTCCTGCGGGTGCAGCACGCGTTCGTCAACACGCTCGACCTGGACGGCGACAACCTGGCCGAGGTGCAGGTGAACCTGCGCGTGTTCGATGACTGGACGAACCCGGGCGGGCCGTGGACCGAAATCTACACGCTGCCACGCGAAGAGTTCCTGGATGAGCCTTCCGGCCAGCGCCAGGGCGGCACCTTGAGCCGCGCCACGGCCCAGATGGTCACCGGCGACGTGACGGGCGACGGCCGCGACGACGTGATCACGTTCGTGCAATGGCGCGAGGCGATCACGGTGTGGGGTTTGAATGGCCCGTCGCCGGAGGCGGCGCAATGGGAGCAGGTCGTCGGCGTACCGACCGAATTCTACAACGGTCAGGCGCGCGTCTTCCCGATCGTCGTGCCATGCAACGTGGATACCGACGGCCTCGCGCTCAAGTACTCCGAAGCCGAATACCGCCTGGTCTTCACCGAGCCGATCATCATGGCGGCGTTGGCCGCGGCGCCGTGCGTGGCCGGGATCAACCAGAACTTCGACGCCTGCCGCACCGCCTACGGCACGGCCGAGAGCCAGAACGTTGGCGTGGACGGAACGGTCTCCGTGCGGGCCAGCAGCTTCGTCGGGGGTGACGTCGAGGTCTTCGGCTTCGGCGCTGAGGCGCGGGCCACGGTGACCGCGACGGCCTCGTTCTCAGCCGGCCGGGCGTATGAGCTGGAGCAGACGATCGAGTACGTCACCGGGCCGATGGAGGACACGGTCATCATCGCGACGCTGCCGGTCGATCAGTACACGTACACGGTCGTGTCGCACCCCGATCCGGCCATGGTCGGCATGGAGGTCGTCGTCAACCTGCCGCGCACACCCATCACGCTTCAGGTCGAGCGCGAGTTCTACAACGCCAGCGCGCCGCCCGGAGCGTTCCAGATCGGCTCCAACGTCTTCCTGCACACGCCGGGCGACATCGACAGCTACCCGACCGAGGGCGACGCCGACGCGCTGATCGAAACTGGCGGCCTTGGGCACCTTGGACCACTGGGCGAGCTGGTCGATGCAGCCGGCGAGGCACTGGGTCCGATTGGCGAGCGGCTGCTCGGCGACGGGCTAAGATCCAGCCGGGCCGTTTCGGTCGGCGCCAGCGGTGGCGAGAGCAGCGTCGAAATCCGTTTCTCGGAGAGCGCCGACTACCGGGCCGGCGCCGAGATCGACTTCGAGGTCGAGGCCTCGACCACGGTATTGGGCGTGACGGTCGGCGGCAGCATCGGCGGCAGCGTTGAGGCGGCGCTCTCGTGGGGATCGAGCAATGCGACCATCTATCGCGGCACGGTCGGCGACATCGCCCCGGCCGACTTCAGCGCCAACAGCTACAGCTACGGCCTGTTCACCTACATCTTCAATTATGGCGACCCCACGAAGCCGCAGTTTGAGGTGATCAACTACTGGGTAGAGCGCTAAACAACGTGCGTGTGAACCGCGCGTGGTATACTCATGTGGCGGATTGTGGCCGCGGTTCGAATCGGCCTTTTGGTCCGATGGTTGGTGAGTTCGGCTATCAAGGGAGGCTCGCGTGCGGGTTCGCATCATGCTCGTTGGCGGTGGCGTTTGGCTGGAAATGGTGCTGATTGTTCTGCTCGTGACAGGATGCGCCACGAACCCGGGCGGAAGCGGCACCCGCGCTGATGCGGGCGCGTCGCTTGATGAGGATACGCCGCCAGTCACTGAGGGCGACTGGTACCGTCCCTCCGTCGACACGACCTGGCAATGGCAGCTTCAACCGGGCGCCGACGGCATGATCAACACGAGCTACGACGTCGGTGTGTATGACATCGATCTATTCAACTCGTCCGTCGAGCTTATCGATCAGCTTCAGGCGGACGGGCGTAGGGTGATCTGCTACTTCTCGGCCGGCAGCTTCGAGGACTTTCGGCCGGACGCCGACCAGTTCGCACCGGAAGACTTGGGCACGCCCCTGGGCGATTTTCCCGACGAGCGCTGGCTCGACATCCGCTCCGAGAACGTACGCCGCATCATGCTGGCGCGGCTGGACCTGGCCGTCCAGAAGGGCTGCGACGGCGTCGAACCCGACAACGTCGATGGGTTCGTCAACGACAATGGACTCGAATTGACTGCCGCCGACCAGCTCGCGTTCAATCGCTTCATCGCCAATGAGGCCCACCGCCGCGGGCTGGCGGTCGGCTTGAAGAACGACCTGGGCCAGATCCCGCAGCTCGTCGACTATTTCGACTTCAGCGTCAACGAGCAGTGCTTCGAGTTCGACGAGTGCGACCAGCTCGCACCGTTCATCGATGCGGGCAAGCCGGTCCTCAACGCCGAGTATGCGGAAGGTTTCGTGAACGACGCCGCAGAGCGTGAGGCACTGTGTGAGGATGCACGCGGCCGGATGCTGCACACGCTCGTGCTGCCGATCGACTTGGACGACGCGTTCCGGTTCAGTTGCGATCCGTAGGCACAAGGCGATCCGCGTGAAGCATGGCCTTGGGTGCGTTAGAATGCCGGAATGTCCGACGTCACGCGCATCCTCTATGCCATCGAGGGTGGCGATGCCAAGGCGGCCCGCGAGCTTCTGCCGCTGGTTTACGATCAGTTACGCAAGATCGCGCAGCAGCGCATGGCCGGCGAGCGGACCGGGCACAGCCTGGACGCCACGGCCTTGGTGCACGAGGCGTATCTGAAGCTCGTCGGCGACGACGACTCTGAGCTGCGCTGGGCCAACCGGGCGCATTTCTTCGCTGCGGCGGCCGAGGCCATGCGGCGGATCCTGGTCGATCACGCCCGCGCTCGCGGCCGTCAGAAGCGCGGCGGTGAAGGGGCAAGACTATCGCTCAGCGTGGCAACGCTCGGAGTCGAGCAGGACGCCGACGAGGTCATGGCCCTCGATGACGCGCTGCGCAAGTTGGAAAAGCATGATTCGCGGATGGCCCGCATCGTCTCGCTGCGGTTTTTTGCCGGGCTGAGCGTCGACGAAACGGCCGAATCGCTGGAACTGTCCGCCCGCACCGTCAAACGCGAGTGGTCGGTTGCCCGCGCCTGGTTATACCGCGAGTTGCAGGAAACGTGATGAGTCCGGCCGTCTGGAACCGAATCAAGGACATCTGCGCCGACGCGCTGGACACGCCCGCCGAGCAGCGGGCTTCGTTTCTCGCATCGGCTTGCGGAGACGATCCGCAGCTTCGAGCGCAGGTCGATTCGCTGCTGGCGGCCGATTCGGAGGCCGGCGAGTTTCTGGTGGGCCCGACTCGCGACGGAAGCGCACAGAGCCTCGCCGGGCGACTGTCCGAAGTGCGTTCGATTCCCGCCGAGCAGGTTGGCGACGAGATCGGCCGCTACCGGTTGGTCGAGAAACTGGGCGAGGGCGGGTTCGGCGTCGTGTATCGGGCGGAGCAGTCCGAGCCGATGCGCCGCGAGGTTGCCCTCAAAGTCATCAAGCTGGGCATGGACACGCGCCGCGTGGTCGCCCGCTTTCGGGCCGAGCGGCAGGCGCTGGCGCTCATGGACCATCCCAACATCGCCCGCGTGCTGGACGCCGGCGCCACGGATGCCGGGCGGCCGTACTTCGTCATGGAACTGGTGCGGGGCGTGCCGATCACGCGCCATTGTGACGAGCGGCACCTGGGGATACGCGAGCGGCTGGCGCTCTTCCTGCGCGTGTGCAGCGCCGTTCAACATGCCCATCACAAGGGCATCGTCCACCGCGACCTGAAGCCCTCTAACGTGCTGGTCATGGCTGGACGCGACGGCCCGGAGCCGAAGGTGATCGACTTCGGCGTCGCCAAGGCGATGCACGCGCCGCTCACCGACCACACCGCGACGCAGGCGTGGCAGTTCGTTGGCACGCCCGCCTACATGAGCCCGGAGCAGGCCGCCCGGGAGTCCGACATCGATACGCGCAGCGACATCTATTCGCTGGGCGTGCTTTTGTACGAATTGCTGTCGGGCGTCTCACCGTTCGATCCAACGCGATCGCCGACCATCGATTACGCGGAAATGATCCGTCGGATCCGCACCGTCGAGCCAGCCCGGCCCAGCACGCATCGCCGCGAGCTTCGCGGCGATCCGGGACGCGCTACGCGTGTCCCGGACGAGCTCGACTGGATCGTCATGAAGGCGATCGCCAAGGACCGCGCCCACCGCTATGCGACGGCGAGTGCACTGGCCGAAGACATCGAGCGGCATCTGTGCGACCAGCCGGTGGTGGCCGGACCGCCCTCAACCGTCTATCGCCTTCGCAAATTCGCCAAGAGACACCAGAGGCTTCTCGCCGGCACGGCAGCGTCGTTTGGCGCGCTGGGCGCCGGATTAGTGCTGGCGCTGATCGCGTTCGCCGAGGCGCGGGAGGAGCGCGACACGGCCGAGCGCTCGCGGGTCGCGGCTGATCTCGCCCGCCAGCAAGCCCAGGCCGTCAGTCAGTTCCTGCAAGACATGCTCACGCAAGCTGACCCGGCGCGAACCGAGGGCCGCGAGCTGAGCTTACGCGAGCTGTTGGACGACGCCGCGGCGCGCATCGATACGGCCGCGCCCGACCCTCCGGAAGTCGAAGCGACGGTCCGCAGCACGATCGGCCGGACCTATTCAATGATCGGCCGCGTCGAGGACGCCATGCCGCACCTGGAGCGGGCACTCGAGTTGCACCAGCAGCTTGACGGAGAGAATGCCCGCGAGACCATCCGTGCGCAGCTTGATCTGGCGAACAACCTGCTGCTCGACGGCACGCTGCGACCCGCGCAGGAGCTTCTCGACGAATCGCTGGCGAAGCTGCGGGCCGGCACGCCGAACGACGCCGAGCTGCTCGCACGGCACCTTTATTCGCTCGGGCGCGTGATGAAGCGAGAGGGCGACTATGCGGCCGCGGGCGCGCACCTGCGCGAGGCTGTCGACTTGTTCCGCGGGCAACCCGGCTTCGAGGGTCCGCTGGCGCAGGCCATCGGCGAGCTGGGCGTCGTCCTGCTGCGCACGGCCGACCTGATCGAAGCTGAGGCGTTGCTGCACGAGGCCCTGGGGTTGGGCCGGCGCGTCTATGGCGAGCGCAGCGCGCACGCGGCCGGCCTGCTGACCAATCTGGCGGTGGTCGTCAAGCGGGCCGGCCGCCTGGACGAGGCTGCGGCTATGTATCGCGAGGCGCTCGACATCCAGCAGGCCACGCACGGCGCCCGGCATCCCGCCACGGCCGGCACGCTGTTCAATCTGGGCGCGCTGCTTTCGGGCCGGCGCAGTTTTGCAGAGGCCGAGCCGCTCCTGACCGAGGCCGTCGAGCTGACCCGCGCCCTGCACGGTGAGGACAGCGTTCAACATGCCATGGCGCTGAGCACGCTGGGGCGGACGCAACAGGGTGTAGGACAGCTCGATGCGGCCGAGTCCACGACGCGCGCCGCCCTGGTGGCCATGCGCCGGGCCGTCGATCCGCGGCACGAGTACGTCGCCACGTCGCTGATCGATCTCGGATCCGTCCAGCTCGCTCGTGACGACGCGCCTGCGGCTCAGGAGTCGTTGCAGGCGGCGCTCGACATCTATCGGGAAACACTGGGAGACCAGCACCCGCACGTTGGCCATGCCCGCGAATGGCTTGGCAGGGTCCACTACCGGCGCGGCGCCGCGGCGCTCGGGAGCGCCGAATTCGCGAATGCGATCGAGATCTATCGCGCCGCATTCGGCGATCCACATATCGAAGTCGCCGGCTGCTACTCGCTGTGGGCAACGACCGTGTTCGAGACGGGCGACCCCGTTGAAGCGGAGCGGCTGTTCCGCGAGGCTTTGGCGCGTTGGGAGACGTTGGGCGCGTCGGACCGAGTCTGGGCCGATCGCAGCGCACTCGGGGCATGCCTCGCAGCGCAGGAACGATTCGAGGACGCCGAATCGGTCCTGCTGGCGGTCCACGAATCGATGAACGTTAACGCGGATGCCCAAACGCGGCACGCGACGCTCGCGCGCATCGTTGCACTCTACGAATCCTGGGGCAAACCCGATCTGGCCGCCGCCTGGCGCACGGAATTCGCGCCTGCCGATGATCCGTGAGGGCCAACGACAGGTCGCGCCGGCACGGCGTCGAGGCCGCGCGGAATCGGCCTGCGCCGGTGCGCTTCAGCGGACGGGGCGGCGGTTGCGGTAGAGCTCGAGCCGCCGCTCGAACTGACGGACGAGCGCAGCCGCGTTCGCGTCACGAGCCAAGGCGATGGCCTGCTCAGCCGTGGCGATGGCCCGGTCGAACTCGCCGCTTTCTGCCAAGGCCGCGGCCAAGAGGTCGAGGGCGTGCGGGGCGCGTGCGGGGTCGCGCGAGGCGTTGAGCTGCTCGGCCAGCCGAACAGCCTCGGCGCCATCGCGGAAGCGGTCATCGGAACAGGTGGCCCGCATCCAGGCCAGTTGGATCAGCGCCGCCCGCAACGTGGGATCGACTTGCACCGCGCGGCGCAGCGCGGCGTCGGCGTCCACGTAGCGCTGGCCGGCCGTGTAAGCGCGGGCCAATTCGGACCACGATTCGGCCGTGTCGGCACGAATCGCCGTGGCTTGTTCGAGGGCCGCAATCGCCTCATCGGTTCGGCCGGCACGCGCCAAGGCCGTGCCGAGCGCGGTGTATGCGTTCGCTCGGTTGCGCGAGTGCGGCGGCGCAGCGTCGATGATGACCTGGCTCTCGCGAATCGCGTCGTCGAGCCGGCCCATGTGAAGCAGCAGCACGGCGAGCCGGTGGCGGGCTTCAAAGTGGTTCGGCGCGAGCTCGAGAACGGCTCGAAAGTTCTCGACTGCGGCGGCGGCGCGGCCGGTGGCGGTCTGCGATTCGGCGAGCAGGAGTCGGGCTTCCGGATCGTTTGGCCAAGACTGGACGGCCCGCGCGAAGCATGGCAGCGCCAGCGCGTCGCGCTGCTCGCCGACGTACGCCACGCCCAGGGCCGCCTCCTGCGCCGCCAGTACCCAGCGGGCGGGGGCATAGCCTGGCGCATTGGCCACGGTCTCCCGAAGACGGGCGACCAGCTTGTCGTAGGCCGCCGCACTCCCGTCGAAGTCGGCATGTTGGCGGTCAGCCCAGACGTGCAGCGTGGCCGACGCCGCCGGCTGGTAGCGGGCCAGCAGGTCGGCCGTCCGTGCCAGGTCGTCGGGCGACAGTATCTCTGCGGGTGAGGTCCGCTGCGCATCCACCTCGACGATGTTTGCCGCGAAATCCGGCGTGGCGATGCTGCGGGCACTCGAGAACTCCAGGAACAGATTGTCGTCGGTGTTGAGCGGAGCGCCTTGCCCGTACGCGCGCATCGCGGCGGTGTCCATTACGTATTGGGTCAGGAAGGCGAGTGGATCATCGTGGGCGACGGCGGCAAGCTGGGAGCGCACCTTGGGCGCCGACATGCGTCCGGTCAGGTCGTCCAGGCCCACTCGCAGCGGCGCGTTCGAGCCGATCAGGATCGCGTCGCTGGTCGTCTGAAACAGGGCCGTGTGAGCGAAGTTGTCCCCGAACGAGCGGATGACCGAGCGCAGATCGACGCTGGCAAGCTCGTAGAGCGGCAGCCATTGGCACATCACGCCGCCGCGGCTCAAGGCGGCTGCGGCCAGGCCGTAGTACTCCCGGGTAAATAGATAGCCGGCGCCGGCCGACCAGGGGTGGACCGGATCGGACGTGATGACGTCATACTTACGGCGCGTCATCTTCAAATGGTTGCGGCCGTCTTGAATGATCGTCCGGACCCGCGGGTCATCGAGCGGGGCGCCGCTCGCGTGGTCGAAGAAACGCGAGCCGTCGAGCACGGCCGGCTCGATTTCGACCAGATCGATGTGCTCGAGGTTGGGGTGAGCGGCGACGGCGCCCAGGGTCATGCCGGCCCCCAACGCGATGACCAGCACGCTTCGCGGCTGCGGGTGCATCAACACCGGGATGTGTCCGAGCATGTATTCGGTGTGGCGGTCGGACGGGTAATCGCTGGCCTCGCTCTTGGCATTGACCAGGATCGAGCGCCGCCCGCGGGTCTGGATCACCGCCACGGTCGAGCGGGCGCCCTCGCGATAGTAGAGCGAGTCGATGTCGTCTGTGCTGGCGGCCAGGTCGACGCGTCCGTTCACCCGCCGCAGAGCGCCGATGTCGTCGTTGCGGAAGGTGGCAAGCGTATGCCGCTCCCAGGCGGGAGTGCGCCAGGCCCATACAAACGCTGCGGCTGCCACGAGAAGCATCACGGCGATGACGGGAACGCGCAGGCGCGAGGGATTCTCGGCGGTGCAGACGAGCAACGTCAGCAGCCCCCACCCGCACAGCCCGAACGACACGATCGTCATGCTGGTGTGCAGGCCCAGGTTGGGGATCAGGATGAATCCGGCCGCCAGCGCGCCGACGATGGCGCCGGTGGTGTTCAAGCTCAGGCAATCGCCGGCAGCCCGGGCGAAGCCCTGCCGCAGCAGCGCGCGGGCTTCGCCGGCCATGGGAAACGCCATGCCCATGAACAGGCACGGCGCGAGCATGACGGCGAAGCCGACCAGCAGCGTGGTCGCCGGCCGCACGTGTGACGTGACGCCGTAGAGCCGGTCGTTCCATTCCAGCGTGAGCTGCGGCAGCCCATCGAGCGAGCGCGACACGATCAGGCTGGTGACACCGATCAAGGCCACGGCGAGTCCCGACTTCACCGCCACGGGCAGCCGCCGCAAGGGCAGCACGCCGTGGAGCGCGCTGCCGACGGCGATCCCAATCAGGAACGCCGCCAGCATGGTCAGGAATGCGTAGACCGTGGTTCCGGATGCGATCGACAGCACGCGCGTCCACAGCACCTCGAGCGCCAGGGCGCAGGCGCCGGTCAGCGCTGTGCCGTAGAACGCGACGGTCAGGCTGGCGCGGCGCGCAGGTGATGGCAAGGGTTCAACAGGCGTGTCGCGGGTCGTGGTCGGTGCAGCAGGCAGAGCGTGCCCGCGATCGATCGCCACGGCCAGCAGACCGATTCCAACATTGATGCCCGCGCAGATCATCTGCGTGGCCGACATGCCGACGGCCGGTAGCAGCACCAGGCCGCCCGCCAGTGTGCCGGCTACCGCGCCGAGCGTGTTGATCGCGTAGAGCCAGGAGAAACGCGGAGCGAAGTCACGCGGCGTGCGCACGACGTGCTCGGTCAGGACCGGCAGCGAGGCGCCCATGAAGAACGTCGGAACGAGCAGCGTCGCAAAGGCGAGGACGACGCGGCCAGCGGTCAGTGCCGGCGTCACGCCGTCATAGCGTAGCGCCAGGCCGGTGTATATCGCATCGACCCCGCGAAGCAGCCAAGGCAACGCCACGGCGGAAAGCCCAACGCCCAGCTCGAGCAATCCATAGGCCCGCAGCGGGCGCGACAGGCGGGCGGTCCAGCGGCCAAAGCACCAGCCGCCCAGCGCCAGGCCGGCCATGAACGCGCCCAGCACAAGGCTGACCGCCTCGTGCGTCGCGCCGAAGATCAGCGCCAGCTCACGCGACCAGGCCAGCTGATAGACCAGGGCGGTCGCACCGGAGCCAAGAAAGAGCAGATAGACAACCCACATGTGCGGTGTGTTAATCCCCCGGTGAAGGCGGCGCTTCGTGGGCCGTCGGGCGGCGTCGCCCGCTCACTTGTGGCGACGCAGGGTCATTCTGCGCGCGCACGCCCGACGCCGCAAGCGGTTCGGCGAGAGGCGGAGCTGCTGTGGCTCCAGCCCGCCAGCCGCCAAGGTGTGGCTTGCCGCCGCGTCTTGCTTTGCACCCTGGCGACTTTGTCCGGAACGCGCTAGCGCAGCGCGCGTGTCCCGGATCTGCGTCCATCGCTCAGGCGCCCAGTGGATCAGAGGAGCCGCGACAGTTTCCGGATGGTCCACTCGGCGCACAGCAGACCGGCCAGGAGTGCCAGCGTCCACCAGCGGTCCCACAGCAGCACGGGCGACGATTTGACCGTGGTCGACTCGTGGCGATCGGGGATGAGCCTGGGAAGTTCCGCGGCTTCATGCACGTCGAAGTAGCGCCCGCCGGCCGACTGCTCGGCCAGACTGACCAAGGCTTCGCGGTTCATGCGCGGGTTGGCCATCTCTAGGTTCGAGCGCACCACCTGCACCTGCCGGGTGAGCGCCTTGCCGCCGACGTCGCCGGGCGACGCACCGTCGGGCGGCGTGAGTGAGAGCTCGTACAGGCCGGCCCGGTCGGGCACGAAGCGGCCTTCGTACCAACCTGGCCGGTCGGGCTGGCGCTGGAGCGTGAACTCGCGCGATTCTCCCTCGACCCGATACTTGGCCGTCACGCTGTCGCGCGTCTCCGGCTCGAAACGGACGTCGAACAGCCGGGCGTTGACGACGATCGTCTCGCCCACCGGATAGCTATCCGACTCGGTCAGCAATGTGCCGCGGCTGCTTTCCCCCAGCAGCTTGCCCTCGACGAGATAGCGCAGGGTCTGAATCCAGAACCGGTCGAAGTGCTCGTCGCCGAACTGACGCCAACGCCACGTGCCGTCGAAAGCCAGGAAGGCCGTGCGGCCCGAGCCGACGTATTGTGTGGCCAGCAGCACGTGCGGGCCGTTGCTGTTGCGCATGCGCGGATCGCCGTGCGTCATCAGCGTCGTGGCGACCGGCTTGGGCCGGAGCACGGGGTAGTGCCAGAACACGCGCCCGATTCGGTTCCAAACCAGCCGGCCCGCGGCCACGTCGTCACCCTGCCGCAGGATCGGATGGCTGAACGCGGTCGATGGGAACTCGATCGGGTCGGCTTGCTGCTGGTAGTGGCCGATCTCGTTGAGGATCAGGTCGACTTCGCTGTCGAGCGTGACGGGCAGAATCTGCACGAGCGGCGCGGTGGCCGGGTCGCGCATGAAGGCCGGCGTGAACTTGCGGGCCGCGGCCAAGATGACCCCGCCGCCATACTGCGTGACCATCCGCTGGACCAGAGCCGACCAGTCGGGCGTCAGCTCGCGCGGATCCGGATCGAGCAGAACGAGGGCGTCGTAGGTGAAGAGCTCTTCCGGCGTGGCCGGCAGGTGGTCGATCACGACATCGCCGTCGCGCACGGCCGCCTCGTCGGCCGACTGCAGCCAGCAGCTCACCTCGAAGGCGGGATCGCGCTCGAGCAGGCGGGCCAGGAAACGGTAGTCCCAGCTAGGACCGCCGGAGATCACCAGAATGCGCGTCTTGTTGTCGACGACGTTGACCACGGTCTGCCGCGGCTGATCGTCGCTGACCGAGTCGCCGTCCTCGCGGGCGATCTTCACGGTGTAGACCCAGCGGCCGGTGGCCGTTTGGCGGCGCTCGAACACGACCGGCGGCTGGGGTCCGTCGGAGGCGATCGTGACGACCTTGGTCGCAACCGGCGCGTCGGACCCGGTTCCCTCTGGTGAGCGCTCGAACAGCTCGATCGTGCGCGGTTGGCCGGCCAGCCCCTGAGCGGACAGGCTCACATGGATCGCGTAGGGGTCGTTCTTGAACGCCGACGCGGGCGCAAGCACTTCGCTGACGCGGATCGTGCGCGGCGGCGACGGGTCGCCGATGCCGACGGCGTAGATCGGCGTGTTGCGCTCGTGGGCGTAGCGCGCCACCACGTCGACGGGATCACCGGCATTGAAGGCGCCATCCGAAAACACGACCACGCCCGCCAGAGGCGCCCCGCCGAGCGCCTCAATCGAGCGGCGCACGGCACGCGAGATGTCGCTGGCAGCGCCGGCGCCGGCGAATTGGGTGCGGGCCGCCGACGGATCGAGCAACGCCTCGTTGCCTTCGCCATCGTCACCGCCGCGGCGCTCGACGTCGGCCCGCAACGTGTAGGCCGGCGTGGGCGCATCGCTGAACGTGTAGACCTTGACGCGGTTGTTGGCCGTCAGCGCGCGCATGAATCGCTGCCCGTCGGCCGACAGCACCCGATCGACCACGTCGAGCCGCCGCTGCGGCCCCGCGCCCGAGCCACCGGCCGGGCCGGCGTCACGCAGGTCCATGCTGGCCGAATCGTCGACCAGGACGAGCGTGTATGAGTCGATCCAGCGCATCAGATAGGTCGCCAGGATCGGCTGAAGCGCGATCATCGCGCAAACGGCCAAGGCCGTGCAACGAATGGCGGCCAGCGCCGTGCGGACGCGGACCGACGCTCCGCGACGGCCTTCGCGCCGGTACATCCAGACAGCGATGCCGCACAGGAGTGCCAGCGCGAGCAGTCCGCCGAAGGCGGTCCAGCCTTCGGGCAGCGCCGCGAATTCGAGCTGCCGCTCGACGCGGACGCGGTCAGAACTGCCCAGGATGTGCCCCAGCGATCTCATGCTCCACTCTGCACTCTGTACTTTGCACTCTGTGCTCTGTACTTCGCGCCTCAGCCGCTGCGTCGTCCAAACCACCAAGCCAAACCTTGCTCGACCATCAAGACCGCGACCAAGCCGATCAGCACCAGCGGCCACAGCTCGCGGCGGACATCGTCATCGGCCGACGCCTCGCTCTGCGCGCCGCTGACGTAGACGAACGGCAGCTCCGGCAGCGCCTGGCGAAGCTCGGCCTCGTCGGCGTGCGTCAGGTCGCTCTCCAGCGGATCGAGATTGACGGCGATCGGCCGGATGTCGTCACCGCCGTCGCGCCGCTGCAAGACGAACTGGTAGACGCCGCTCTGATCGGTTCGATCCCAGCGCAGCCGCAGGCCGGGACCGTCGTCGCCCGGCGATGCGGTCGCGCTCAATTCAGCCTCGGCCGGATAGGCGGGCGGCCGCACGATCAGGTCAGCTTGGTATTCAGATGGATCGAGGGTGAGCTCGATCGGCGCACCGACCGTCAGGTCGTCCTCAGCGTCGCTGCGCCGGGCGATGTACTGGGTAAGCTCGAGCATGGCGACCACGTAGCTTGGATCGCGGGCCCAGTCGTTCCATTCCTGATCCGCGCTGGTGTTGACGAGCACGATTCGGCCGCGCCCGTAGAGCCGTTCGATGATGGCCGGCGTGTGCTCGGGATCGTTAAAGTACGCGATGGTATTCGACGGCCGGCCGGATGACGGCGACTGAACCTCGACCTCGCCGTGCTCGTCGCTGCCCGCGGTTTCGGCCGCATCGTCGCCGAGTTGCTCACTGCCGGCCGGCGTCAGGCCAAAATACTGATAGAACGCAACGCGCTTGACGAACGGGTTGTCCGCACCTGAGAACACGCGCACGATCGGGTGGGCCAGATCGACATCCGTGAGACTGGCGGCGCCGCCGGGCGCCTGGCGCACGTCGCCCAGCCTGGCCGGCAGCAAGCCCTGACCGTTGCGGTAGAGCACGTCGTTGTAGATGGACGCATCCGCGATCTGGTCGCCGACGAAGATGACCAGCCCGCCACCGTCAGCTACATAGCGCTGCAGCGATTCCGCCGCCCGTTCGCTGATGCGGTAGACGTTGCACAAATAGACGGCATGGAACGGCGAGAGGTTGACGTCGTCAAGCTCGACGTCGTCGATGGTTTGCAGCTCGTTGCCGCTGAAGACGGCGCCGGCCGGACGCAGCGCGGTGCGCAGGAGCGCTACTTCGTCGTCCGCCATCGAGAGGCCGGCCGATTCGCCGTTGACGATCAAGATGCGGATGGCGCTGTTGACGCGGGCCGCCAGGTAGCGGCGGTTGTCGATCGGCAACGGATCGGCGGGCCGATCGAGTTCGGCGCGGATCGACTCGGGCCCGGCCCGCGGAAACACGATGTCGATCGGCACGTGCGTGACTTGGCCGGCCGGCAGCTCGGCGACAGGTTGGACGGCTTCCGGCGCGCTGCCGGCGGCAACGTGAACCTCGGCCCCGGTCGCCGCCGGCGTGTGATTGGCGATGCCGACCCGCACCGTTCCGGCCGAGCCGGCCACTAGCTGGTTCTGCACGATCGCCAGCTCGCTGACGGCAACGTTCGAGGCGCCGGCGTCTCCCACGTCGACCAGGGCCAGCTTGATCGAGCGTTGCTCACCCGCCCATTCTTTCAATACGGCTATTGGACTGGCATCGGTGCGGCTGCCCGAGCCGCGCCGGGCGTTCCGGTCGATCCAGTTGATCCGCTGAAAGTCGCTGACCACATACACTGTGGCGTTGACGGCCCCGCTGAGCCGATCCAGCAGCGAGTGGACCGCTTGCATGGTGGCGTCGACGTCGAGCCCGTGCTGTGACGGAGCCAGTGCCTCGATGCGCGCGTTGAGCTGCTCGACCTGCTCAGCGTTCAGGTAGAGGCCGGCGGCCACCGGGCTCTCCATGGCAGACGTCCGCAGCAGCGTGACGCTGTCGCTGCCGGCCTGCCGCTGGATGGACGCGATGACGCCGCGGACGGCCCGGCGGGCGAGGTCGAAGTTCGTGCTCGCGCCGAAGGCGCCGTCCGCCGGCCGGACGTAGCCCATGCTGAACGAATCATCGAGCACGATGATCCGCTCGGTGCGCTGAACACCGCCCAGCATGGCCGCCAACCCGTGCGGCTCGAGGAACGGCCGCGCCACGAGCAACCCGACCAGAAGAACGGCCGCACAGCGCAGCAGCAGCAGGATCAGCTCCTCGAGCCGCACGCGGCGGCGGTTGCGCTTCTCGGCGTCGATCAGGAAGTCCATCGCCGCCCAGCGGATGCGCTTGAATCGCCGCCGGGCCAGCAGATGGATCAGGATCGGCGCAGAGACGGCGGCAGCCCCGGCGTAGAAGAGAGCGGGCCAGACCAGCGCGGCGAGCATTGGATAACCAACTGACATGTGATTTTCGATTGTCGATTTCCGATTTCCGATTGGTTTCGTCACCAATCGGCAATCGGAAATCGGAAATCGCCAATTCTCCTACGTCTTTGACCGTAATCGATGCATTCGGTTTGCCAGGTAACGAGTCAGGGCTACGTCCAACGGATCATTCGTACTCAGTAGTGCGTAATCGACCTTGTGGTTCAAACAGGCCGCCCGAATCTGGCTGATGAAGCTCTGGACGGCGTCGAGATACGCACGGCGGAGCGACTGTGGGTCGGTCATGATTTCCAGGCCCAGATGCTCCATGCCCTCAAACAGCGTCCGGTCGGTGAACGGGAACTCGAGTTCGTCATGGTCGAGCACGTGCATGACCAGCACGTCGTGCCGGCCGAAACGGAAGCGCTGCAGGCCGGCCAGGATGTCGTTGATGTCCGTCAACAGGTCAGAAATCAAGACGACCATGCTGCGGTGCGGAATCCGCTCGGCGATGTGTGGCAAGAGCGCCTTGAGCTCGGTGCGCTCGTCGGGCCTGTTCCGTTCGATCACGGCGGCCAAGTTCGGCAGCGAGGCGCGGCTGGCGCTGACGGGAAGCTGGTCGCGGACTCTCCCATCAAATAGCATGATGCCGGCGCCGTCCTGCTGATGTACCAGAAGGTGAGCCAGCGACGCCGCCAATGTGGCCGCGTAGTCCCACTTGGTCATGCGGTGCGTGCCGGGGTGCTCGGGATAGGCCATCGACTTCGAACAATCGAGCAGCAGATAGGTCCGCAGATTGGTCTCGACTTCGTACTCCTTGATATAGAACCGGTCGACCTTGGCATACAGGCGCCAGTCGATGTGCCGGACATCATCGCCCGGCGCATATTCGCGGTGGTCGGCGAATTCGACTGAGAACCCCTTGTATGGACTCTGGTGCAGCCCGCTGACGAAGCCCTCGACCACGTGCCGGGCGCGCAGCTCCAGGCGGGAGATCTTGGAGATGACCTCGGGCCTGAAATATCCGTTGGAGTTCATTTCCGATTTCCGACCTGCCCTGGACTCAGCAGCATCGTGTCCAGCGTTTCCGGTTTCCGATGGGCGCCGCAGCGTTGTGGCAATCGGAAATCGGAAATGGGCAATCGACAATTCCTCATGCGATGGCCTTCTGATACTGCCTGTCCTGCGACATGCCGGTCACGTTGGGCTGAACCACACTGAGCAGTTGGTCGATGATGCGCTCAGGTGTGAAGCCCTCGGCTTCGGCCGAGAAGTTGGTGACGATGCGGTGTCGCAGGACCGGATGCGTCACGGCGCGAATGTCATCGGTTGACACGTGATGCCGGCCCTTGAGCGCCGCCCGAGCCTTGGCGCCGAGGATGAGCGCCTGAACGGCCCGCGGCCCGGCGCCCCAGGTCAGCATCCGCCGCACAAATTCGGGCGCGGCGGGTTCGTTGGGGCGTGTGAGGCGCACCAGGTCGAGTGCATGACGGATCGCGTGCGGTGCGGCCGGAATGCGGCGGACAATCTGCTGGAACGCCAGGATCTCGTCGCCTGTGAACACCGGCTCGACGTCGTGCGTCTGGCCCGCCGTCGTGCGTTCGGCGATCTGGTACTCTTGCTCATACGAGGGGTAGCCGACGAACACCTTGAACATGAAGCGGTCCTGCTGGGCTTCGGGCAGCGGATAGGTGCCCTCCTGTTCGATCGGGTTCTGCGTCGCCAGCACGAAGAACGGCGGGGTCAGATCGTGTCGCGTGCCGCCCACCGTCACATGCCGCTCCTGCATGGCCTCCAGCAGCGCCGCCTGTGTCTTCGGTGGCGTGCGGTTGATCTCGTCGGCCAGGATCACGTTCGCGAAAATCGGACCGCGGATGAAGCGGAATTGCCGCGTGCCGCTGGCGCGATCCTCCTGAATCACGTCGGTGCCGGTGATGTCCGACGGCATCAGGTCGGGCGTAAACTGAATCCGATTGAACGATAGCGCCAAGCAGCGGGCCAAAGTCGAGATCATCAGCGTCTTGGCCAGGCCGGGTACGCCCTCCAGGATCACGTGGCCGTTCGAGACGAGCGCGATAAGCAACTCGTCGATGACCGCGTCCTGTCCGACGATCACCTTGGCCAACTCCGCCCGGATGCGCTCGTAGCCGTTTTGCAGCCGCTCCACCGCCTGCAGATCGTCGCCGATGAGTGCGGGCTGCCCGGTCGCTTCCAGTGTTTCTGACATCAAGTCGTTCCCCTGATTACTCAGTTGTTGCAACCTATCGTTGCATGATCGGCACCAGGTCGAAGGGCAATTGAAGGATGATGAGCGCGATCGAGGTGCCATACACTTCGCCGACCATCGGATCATCCCACGAACCGTCGGCATTCTGCAGGCGCAGCAGATTGTCGCGCATTCTCGGGAAGTATGATTTCCAGTCGTCCGGCCCGGAAAGATACATCGCCTGAGCGAAGTAGAGATGCTCGTAAAAATAGTGTCCGCCCATGTTGAGGGCGGGTTGGATGTTCTGCTTCGCATTGGCCAGGGCCTTCTTGGCCAGCGGGTTGTCGTACTCGCCGGCGTTGAACCAGCACATGACGGCAGCCGCGGTGAGTGGCGGACGCGACGGTCCCGGCGACTGCGCCCGATAACGGATGCCGCCGTCGGAGTTCTGCGAGATTTTCAGGTAGTTCATGGCGTCGTCGATCACTTTCTTGGGCACGGCAACGCCCGCGGTGCGACAGGAGCGCAGCGCCTGCACCTGCGTGATCGTGACCGACCCCTCATCCGTTGCGCCGTCCGGCGTGTAGATCCAGCCGCCGATGCGCGACTGCGCCTGCCCGGTGAGCGTGACCGCCCGGGCCAGGACCTCGGAAATTTCCTGCTGACGCTGCGCGTCCTCGGTCATGCCCAGCAGTTGGCCGAGGAACAACATGCTGAAGCCGTGGCCGTACATGGTGCGCGATTCGTCGTCGCCGCGCGCGATGAGCCCATTGGGCAGGGCCGCACCGACCAGAAAGCGCGTGGCCCGATCGACGTTGGGGGCGTAGGGCCCTTGCGTGGTCGTGTTGCCATTCATCAACAGCGCCAGCCCGGCCAGCGAGCTCATGGCCACCGGGTACCGGCCGAACTGCCCGCGGTTCCGCCAGGCGCCATCGCGGCCTTGTGTGCGGGCGAGATAAGCCAGCCCCTTCTGGATGGCGTCGTTGGCGGCGGGCGTGATGAATTCCGGGAGCGGCGGCGCGTCGGTCTGCGCAGCCGCGATGTGCGGAACCGAGGCGCACATGACGAGCCCGGCCAGCCGACGTGTCAGATTGGACACATGCCTGTTCAATTCACCAGCTCCGTGGCGACGGAGAAAATCTCGCGAGTTGTACCCAGAAGCATGACACCCGGCCAGACCATCACAGCGGTGATCTGTTCGGTCGGGCGTTTTGGAATCAGCGGCACGGTCGGGCCGGCGACCTCCCCAGTGCGCTTGTCGATGACGAGCAGGTCGATGGCGCGTTCGCCGGACCTGCCGGGCGATCCGGTATCACGGATGGCCGGGATCACGCCGCGCACCTGCTCTAACTGTTCGAGCGTCAGGGGCAGGAGGTCGAGGCTGGTGCGCTCCCAGACGAGCCGCTGTGCGGCCGCGTCGATCCCGGCCAGTGCGGCTCGGTCGCCGCCGGCGGTCGAGACGTTCCAGGCGAGCACGGTCGTGTTACTCTCGCCGACGCATTCGATGGGTCCGCCGCGATAACTGGGCAGCGGGATCAGTGCCGTCGGGATGCCCGTATCGACTTCCAGGATGCGAATGTGCTGGTTCATCACGCCCAGGCCCAAGCTGCCCGCACCCACCCGAAACAGGGCGCCCAGGCGGACGCCTTCGCCGTCGGCCGTGGCTCGATGTCGCCAGCGTTCGGCGCCCGTGGCCGCGTCAAAGGCCACGACATCGCCACGGTCGGGGCCACAGAACAGCAGCTCGCCGGTGCTGGTCCTGCAGACGACCGGGGCCACATAATCGTCGTCGCGCGGCTGGCGAAATGCCAGCACGCTCGTTTCGTAACCGTCAGTCCGCCGGTAGACGTGTACGACCTGAAACAGCGGATCGAGCGTGGTGACGAACTCGCCGAACATCTGCACGAACGCGACCGCGCGGTTATCGAGCTCGCGCTCCCAGACCATCGACCCATCCACGCTGCGCAGCACGCTGAGCCGTCGCGGCTGCAACATGCAGGCGACCAACCCGTCGCTGGCGGCGGGGGGATTGGTGCGCATCAGGCGCGAGCGGTCCACGTCGCTGAAGCCGCGCATGGGACGGGCCCACAGGCGCTTTCCGGACATGATGCCCACGGCATGAATGCCGCGCAAGGTCGAAACGATCAGAGTCTGTCCGTCGCTGACGGCGTAGGCGCCGTCGTCGTCGGCCAACGCGCCGGCGGCCGGGTCGGCCTCACCCGGCGGATCGAAGTCATCCGGAAGCCGCAGTTCGGCCAGCCAAAGCTCTCGGCCGTCGGCGACGGCGTAGCAGCGGATCTGGTCTGGCGCCGAGTAGGCGAGCACGCGCTCGGCCAGGGCGGGATGCCGGCGCGCCTCACTGGAGCCCAGGAGCGTCGGCCTCGAGACCAGGTCCGGTGCGGCGCTCGGCAGGTGTATCAGCCGCGGTGTGTGCAGATCGGCCGCGAGCCGGCGATTCTTCCAAGCCTCCTCGGCGCGCAATTGGATGGGTCCAGGCGCGAGCGCGGCGCGGTGCGCCGAGAGTGCGGACGCGTTCATTTGCGTCTGCCGAGCCGTGACCCATTCGTCGACCGAGACGAGCTCGCCGCCGCCCGGTCCCGCCGCGATCGCCGCGCCGAGCCCGGCGAAGCGGCGCGAGAGCGTGGCCAGCAGGTCAGCTGCCGGCGCGAGCAGTTGTTGCTGTGGCGAAAGGTACAAGTCGATCAGCGCCGCCACGCTTTGCGCCACGCTGGCCGGTGGGCCGGGCAGGCGCGCCGCCTGTGTGAAGTAGTATTCGGCCCGTTCGACCCGGCTGCGGGCCGCCTCGTGGCGCCCGAGCACCAGCATTGCGCTTTGCGAGACGCCGTCGCCCAATTCGGCTGCGGCGATCCGGCGCAGCACGGCGATGGCGGTATCGCCGGCGTCGAGATCGCCGGCCTGTGCCGGATCGGACAGCACGGCGGCGGCCCGCTCGACTTCGCTCCGCGTGGCTGAGACGATGTCGCGCTGCTGCTGCGGATCGAGCCGGGTTGCCACCGATTTGAGCAGGTCGCCCGCGACCTCGCGTGCGGGCCGCACCACGCCGGCCGCGGAGCGGGCCTTCGTCCGGCCGCGCGGCGCGACCGGCGACATCCGCCCGTCGGCTTCCCAACACGTCATGACGAGGTTGGCCAGATCAGACGTACGCAGCTCGACCAGGAGGTCATACGCCTCCTCAAACTGGTCGTTCTGTGCCAGCAGTTCGCCCAGGCGATAGCTCGTTCGAAACAGGTCGGGCGCCGATCGCGCCGCCGCCGCCGCGGCGCGAATGTGTTCGATGGCCTGCTCGGCTGACGTCGACGGCCGGCGGGCCAGTGCGAATAGCGCCTCGACGCGCAGGTGGGCGATGCGGCCCGCGCGGCGCTGGTCGGCCACATTGCCCAGGGCGCCTTCGCCGCTTTCGGCGGGGAGCTCAACCCGCGCGAGTGCCGCGTACGCCCGGTCGGGCGCGCCGCGGAACAGCTCCATCCACGCCAGACGCTCGGACAGCCGCGCGTCGGTGGGCCGCTCGCGGTGCTCGGCCAGCGTCTTCGGATACGATTGCTCGAGGTCAGGGAACTTGCGGATCTGATGGCTATCGACGCTGATCAGCGCGCCGGCCACGCACAGCAGGTTGCCGAGCCACTCGCGCCCATCCGAACCCGCGCTGCCGGTCAAACTCCCCGTTTCGTCGGGCGCACCCAGCTCGGTCCGCCCGCCGCTGAGCGCGTCAATCGCCATCAACCCGTCGGTGGTGGGCAGGTAGACGGTTTGTCCGGAGATCGCCGCGCGGCCGGTCGGCGTGCCGTAGTTGTCAGACCATATGTACTTGCCGTCGTCGACGGCGATCCGCGCCACCCCATGGCCGCCCAGGATCGCGGCGTGGTCGTCGGCGCCGATGATGTAACTGTGGCCGCGGCGCGGCGTCGACCAGCGAATCTCGCCCGAAGCGCGATCGAGGGCCAGTACTTGATCACTGTCGTTGGGCAGAAGCAGCACCCGTGCACCGGACACCACGGGTGGCGCGCCGGGGTCGGGGGCTGCAGTGGGGTCAACGGGCATCTGCGGATAGCGGCTGGCCCAGAGGAGCGATCGATCGTCGACGTCGACGGCCACCAGCAGGCCGTGTCCGGTCGGCACGTACATCGTGCGCCCGGCCATGGCGGGTGTGAGCGTTTGGTTCTGGTCGGGCCAGACGTTCAGCAGCGAACAGAGCAGCAGGCGGTCCAGCATCTCGCCGCTGCCCGCGTCGAGGGTGACCAGATACAAGTCGTCACCGATCGTACACGGGGCCCAGAGCTGCGTGTTGAGCGGCGCGAGCCGCGTGGAGGGCACGTCGTCCGCATCGGTGCGTGCAAGCCGGGCTGACCGCTCAACCGCCAGGGGGGTCGCCCGGAAACTCGCGTCGAAGAGCGGATCGGTGGCGTCGCCAGTCTGGCCGCCACGCTCCCATCGCAGGCGGCCGGTGGCGGCGTCACGAGCAACGAGCCGGCGCCGCTCGAACCGGCTGCCGAAACTGTCCTCGCGCATCCAGCGCCCGCGTTGGTTCCGGAACTGCCCAACGCCGCCGATCATGATCGATTGGCTGGCAGCGGAGAGTCGGTTACCATCGCCTTCGATCGTGAGCACCAAGTCTCCCGCCACGCTGATGGCGCCGCCCGTGAATCGGCGAAAGAGACGGTCTTCCAGCTCCGATTCGACCACGCTCATGGAGCGGGCTGGTTCAACGAAACTGCTGGTCGCAGGCGGACTATCGGCCGCGTCACCCGAGGCGCTGCCGGCTTGCCAAAGGACGTCGAAGCCTTCCATGTCGATCGCCACGCAACCCTCGATGCCCCGGACGAACAAGCGGCCGTCGCTCACGACGGGGTAGAAGACCGGAATGCCCGGCGTCTCCTCAGCCGTCGGCACGCTCAGGCCGTGCCACGTCTGATCCGACGTTCCCGGCAAGGGCACGCGCCACGGAAGATCGCCGATCAGCGCGGGCTGGACGGCCGGCATCCAGCCGCGCCGGTCCGGAGCGCCGCCCAACATCGGCCACTGTTCGCTCGCTGCCACAGCTCCGCGCGGGTTCGTGCCGGGGGAACGCCACGTCGCGATCGCGTCGATCACATCGGTCAGGTCGGTCGTTCGCTGCGCGAGTGCGCCATCGTGTGGCCCTTCGACCTCGGCGCCGTTCGCGACCCGGCGAGAATCGAGTGTGGCCACCAGTTGCCGGGCGGCGTCCGTTTGTCCCGCCATCGCCAGGGCGATGCTCCACTTGGCTAGCAGCGGAGTCGGCAACGGATCGAGGTCCGGGTGCAGCTCGAGCGCCGCGAACACGATCAACGCCTCGGTTGCTCGCCCCGCGTCGAGGTGCCATGAAACAAGGACGTCGCCGGCTTGTGGGCCGTAGCGCGTCATGATGTACCGATCGACAATAACCTGAAGCCCGGCCGGGTCGTGCTCGGCGATTGCCCGGTCAAGAATGCCCTTGGCCACACCGTCGAACAGCAGGCGGTACGCCCTCAATCCCTCGGGCGGCAGCTCAGCCAGTTGCCGGGTCGCCGAGCGCCGGGCCGACTCGAACAGCCCCTCGCTCCGCTCGAGCAGCGCCCCTTGCGGATCGTCGATGATCCGCTGCAGCGAGTCGATGGCCAGCTTCCAGTCCGCCCGCTCGATGCCGTCGCGGGCACGTTTGAACAGCGCATCAATTGGCGGCGACACGTCGATGATCGCGCTGGCCATTCCGGCCGTCACCGGGTTGCCCCACGGCTGGCGCTGGACTTGGATGCCACGCTGGCCTTGGCGGCGTTGGAGCGCCTGGCGCATAACCTCGGCCTGCTCACACAGCTCGCGCTGCTCGGCTTCATCCTCGGGCGGCTTGGCAGGTTGACGGGGCGGCGGCTGCGCGACGAGCTCGAACGCCGTCGCCAGCGAGACCAGACCGATGCCTACGGCGGACCATGTTTTTCTCTTCGCCATCGGATACCCCGCTGACCGCCCAGTACGCCATTCGGCGCGAAACTGGTCCGGGCTTTCGGAATGATAGCCGCTCTGTTCAGTGTAGGGTAGGCACTCACTTCCGCTTCACATACGCAGGCGGCTGGTCACCCGACAACTTTCTACAGATTAGACGATTGCACGGCTGCGTCGGTTTCGAGAATCACCGGCGGATCGGTCGGGCCTGAGTTCGTTCCGTCCGACAACCCGCGTCGCGCTGAAGGGTTCGCCGAGCTGCCCGACACGGCGCTTTGAGCGCGGCCGGGCGCAGCTGCGGTCGAGCTAAACCACCGTGCGCGATGCGTAGCCGTCCGAGCGGGTGGCATCTATATGAAGTCAGAAGTCAAGACAGCTCCCCTGTGGGCGCCGTCCCAGCAGTTTGCTGCCCTGAGTTCTGAAGGGGCGCCTTCCCTATGCCTGCAACGCTACCGGGTCTCTTT
>Ga0187892_10002501_pt1 | contig 36529 bp, 32 predicted proteins | sample MA1701073metaG_FD_139345 | JGI IMG/M metagenome (GOLD analysis project Ga0187892, IMG submission 139345) | Bio-ooze microbial communities from a basaltic lava cave in the Kipuka Kanohina Cave System on the Island of Hawaii, USA - MA170107-3 metaG ... | reverse complement strand
GCCGCCAAGGGCCAGTCGCGCGAGCCGCCACGGCGGAACTGATCTGCGCTCAAGCGATCGCATCGACGCGCATCTAGTTCTGCGGGATGCGCGGTCCCGTTCCCTGCGCGAGATCGTCGGCGATCGGGAACCATGGCAGCCGCTCTTCGACGGCAACGTGCCGCGTCGGCACGAACCGCTCGGGCTGCTCCATCGCCGCGACGTGGAAGTTCATGAAACCCGACAAATGTTCCGAGCGGTACGAGATCGGCGATCCGCAATCGCCGCAGAAGCTGCGCTCGACGCCCGGCGAGGAGGTGCGAAACTTGGGACGCGCACCCGTCCAGCGCCATTTTCCGTGATCCGCACCCACGAAGGCCGTTACCGGCGCCGAGCATTGGCGCCGGCAGCTCTCGCAGTGACAGAGCACGCACCATTTGATCGGGGCATCGATCTCGAACGTGACCGCGCCGCAAAAGCATCGGCCGCGATGGGTTTCGGACATGGGTTCCCGCTTTCTGTAGCCGGCATCGCAACGCAACAACGATAAACCAGATCGTCATGACCGGGCTTGACCGGGCATCCGTCACGCCGCGGTTTTCAAACAAGTTGTTGAGGCGGAATCTGGCCGTTCCGTGGATCGCCGGGTCAAGTGTTCAGCCCGCCGATGACGAAAAGGATGTGAGTTCCTGCCTGAGGCAATCGAACAACTCCCTGGTTGCACCGCCTTGTTGGCTTTCCCTTCACTTTCGTTTCCGCTTTCGCCCGGCGCGCGTTTCGGGGAGCCGATTGATTTTATTGAGTTTCGCAAATCCGCGCAGCCGGCGACCGAAATCGCCTCTGCGTTGCAGCAACCGGATTCATTCGCCTGCCCGCTTGACGCGGACCCCGCGGCAGGCGGATCGTCCCGAACGGCGCGACCCGACGTAACCGGCCCGAACCGCGATCGAGCGCCGGCAAGCGGCGGAGGCCCGGCGCCAGGGGCCGGTTCCCCGCCGGCCATCCAGGGGGTCGTCCATGTCTGCCATCGAAACCGGTTTTCCGGGCCACCCGGAATCCGACCAGCCCACGGCGCCGCTTGCCGATCCGGCGAACCGCCTGACCGATGCCGAGGTCGCGCGTTTCCGCGCCGACGGGTTCCTTATCCGCAAGAATTTCTTCGCCGTCGACGAGATCGCGCCGCTGATCGAGGCCTGCCATCGCGATCCCGATATCGACGGCGCCGTCTCGGCGCTCAGCGACAGCCGTGGACAGCCGCAGGAGGTCGCGACCTGGACGCGGCTCGGCGACGATCTGTGCGGCGTGTTCCCGCGCGTCGCCCGCATGGTCGAGGCGGCCGAGGCGCTGATCGGCCTGCCGGTCTATCACTGGCATTCGAAGCTCTCGATGAAGCGGCCCGGCAGCAGCGGCAGCTGGGACTGGCACCAGGATTACGGCTACTGGTACGGCGAGGGCGCGCTCTATCCCGATTTCGTCACCGTCACCGTCGCGCTCGACCGCATCGACCGCAACAATGGCTGCCTGAAACTCGTGAAGGGCTCGCAGCGCTGCGGCCGCATCGACATCAAGAATTTCGGCGAGGCGAGCGGGACCGATCCGGAGCGGCTCACCTGGATCTTCGAGCGGCACGAGACGATCGAATGCACGATGGAGCCGGGCGACGTGGCGATGTTCCATTCGAACACGCTGCACGCCTCGGGCCCGAACACCAGCGACCGGCCGCGCACGCTGATCCATTGCACCTACAATGCGATCGACAATGCGCCGCTGACGGCCGGCCAGGAGCGCCACGCTTTTCAACCGCTGGTCAAACTTGCGGACGATGCGCTTTCGAAACGCGCCTATGACGGCATCTTCGTCAACCAGCGCTTCGTGCATCTCGGCCTCGGGCGGAACGAGAACGCCTACGGTTACAGGCTGATCAAGCGCGCCCAGCGCACGCTCGACGGCCGCGCCGGCGAGGAGTGGTAAGGCGCGACGACGCTGCGCGACCGCGTTTGTATCCTGAAGCTCAAGAATTTTGTCATGCCCGAACTTGATCCGGGCATCCAGAGTTACGCAACCTCGATAGAGAACGGCAACCCTTGATCGCCGGATCAAGTCCGGCGATGACAGTCTTAAAGAAACCTCAACATACTGCCGTTCGATCAATCCAGCACGATCGGTTCCGTCTTGAACGGCAGATCGTCGCTCGGCGGCTCGTCGAGCTCGCGCGCATAGCGGTGGCCGCTATAGACGGCGTGCACGATGGCGCCGGGCGAGTAACAGTCGCCGATGCGCGTGACTGAACGGATGCCTGCTTTCGCTGGCGCGTCGCCGAGCGCATGGAGTGCGTCGTAGAGCTTTTCGTCCGGCAGGCGCGCCGTCACCGGCACGACCGCGGCGGCGGCGAGCGTGCGGCGCGCGCCTGTGAACATGCAGGCGAGTTCGACCGAGCCGTTGGCGACGCGAGTTAGATTAAGGTTGGCGTGGATCGCGATGCCGAGCTCGAGCAGGCGCTTCTGGATTTTTTCCTGCTCGAGCGTGAAGACGGTCCAGGAAGAGGCGAGCGCCGCCGGCGTCACCAGCGCGACCTCGAGCCCCTGCCGGCGCAGATGCTCGGCCAGAACGCCGCCGAGATAGAAATCATCGTCGTCGAACAGCACGACCGGTCCCGCCGACGGCAACCGCCCGTCCATGATGTCGTCGGGTGTGAACGTCGTTGTCCCGCCGAGGCCTTCGACAGCTTTGTGATTGTTGCGGCCGAGCCCGTCGCGCCGCCAGTGCGCGCCGGTCGCGAGCACGACATGAAGCGGCGCGAGGGCAAGAATGTCGTCCGCGCTCAACCGGCTTTCGGGAAAGAGCTCGACAGTGTCGAGCTTTTCGAGCTGCTGCAGCCGGTGATCGCGCACCCGCGCCCAGGCCGCGAGCCCTGGCAGCTTCGCTTCACGCGCAACGCGGCCGCCGAGTTCGCGCGCGGCTTCGGCGAGGTGCACGCGATAACCGCGCTTGCCGAGCATCATGGCGCATTCGAGACCGGCCGGCCCGGCACCGACGACCAGAATTGTCGCATCGGATTTTTTCGCCGGCACGCGCTCGGGATGCCAGCCGCGCCGCCATTCCTCGCCCATGGTCGGGTTCTGGGTGCAGCGGATGACCGCGCCCGACGTATAGCCCGAGACGCAGATGTTGCAGCCGATGCATTCGCGGATGTCTTCGGGGCGGCCTTCCGCGATCTTTTTCGGCAGGAACGGATCGGCGATCGACGGGCGCGCGGCGCCGATAATGTCGATGATGCCGCGCCTGATCTGCGAAACCATCGCATCGGGCGAGGTGAAACGGCCGACGCCGACGACCGGCTTGCTGGTGAGTTTCTTGGCGCGGGCGACGAACGGTTCCTGGTAGCCCTCGGGGCCGAAGCGCGAGGTCAGCGAATCCTCGGCCCAGGGGCTGACCTTGATGTCCCAGAGATCGGGCAGTTCGCCCAGCATTTCGAGAATGTCGGCGCCCTCGGCATCGGAAACGAGACCGTCGGGTCCGGAGAATTCGTCAATCGTGTAGCGCACCGCGACCGCGCAGGTATCGCCGACGGCATCCTTGGTGTCCTCGATCACCTCGCGCAGCAGCCGCGCGCGGTTCTCGAGCGAGCCGCCATATTCGTCGCTGCGGTGGTTGCGCCGACGCGACAGGAAGAACTGCAAAAGCTCGAGATCGTCGGCGGCATAGACATAGACGATGTCGAAGCCGGCCTTCTTCGCCTGCAGCGCCGCGCGCCTGTGCCAGCCGCGATAGGCCCTGATATCGGCGCGGTCCATCGCGCGCGCCTGCCAGGGATCGCGGCGGTTCGGGATCGGCGAGGGCGCCAGCGGGACTTCGCGGGTGTAGCGGTTGGCGACGGCGAAGCCGCCATGCGCGAGCTCCGCACCCGCAAGCGCGCCGTGGCGATGCACGGCATCGGTCAGGATCGAAAGCGACTTCACGTCGTCTTCGTCCCAGAGCTTCACCTGCGCGAAGGGCCAAGAATCGGAGGTCGGATGGATCGAGAGGATCTCGGTGCAAACCGCCGCCCAGCCGCCTTCGGCCTTGGCCTCGCGCAGGCCGGCATGGCCGCGCGGCAGCGTGCCGCCCAGCCCGTTGCAATGCGGCACCTGGTAGAAGCGGTTGCGCAGCGTGACCGGCCCGATCGGCACCGGCTCGAACAGGATGTCGTAGCGCGGATCGCGCGCCATGGAGCGTGTCTCCCCTCGCGCGCAACGCGCGCACCGCAGCGCCGCCGGGCCCGGAACCCGGCCCCGCAAGCTCACACACCGCCCGGCCCCCATCGAAGCCGAAACTTCAACTATCGCAAGGTCTCTTGCCGCCCGCCGGGAGGTCAAAGATTCCGGTTGCGGCCGTTTGTATTCTGTATACAATGTACAAATGGACAGTGCAATCGCCCCGTTACGCCTCCCCGACGTTCTGGGCCAGGAGCTGGTCCGGGCGCTCGAGGAGGAGATCGTCACCGGCCGCCTGGCGCCCGAAACCCGCCTGGTCGAGGAGGAGGTGGCCCAGCGCTTTGGCATCAGCCGCTCCCCGGTCCGCGAGGCGCTGCGCCGGCTGGAGCAGGACGGGCTGGTTCTGCGGGAGGCCCGCCGCGGCATCTGGGTCGCCCCCATCAGCCGGGCCGACCTGGACGAGGTCTATTCCTGCCGGATCGCACTCGAGGGGCTGGCGGCCGAGCAGGCCGCCCTCAACCGGCACGAGGCCCAGATCGCGGCGCTCCGCGCGGCCTTCGGGGCGATGGACCGCGCGCACGATGCCGGCAACGTGGCCGACTATTTCCGCGGCAACCTCGCCTACACCGACGCAACCCACGATGCCGCTGGCAATGTCACGCTCAAGCGGCTGCTGGCGGGCATCGGCAAGCAGGCGCAGCGCTATCGCTACATCGCTTATTCCGAAGTGCCCGAACTGATCGACCAGTCGCTGATCGGCTGCCGCTACATCCTCGCCGCGATCGTGAAGGGCGATGCGCCCCGCGCGCGCGAGATCACCGAGGAACTGATCCGTCGTTCGTGGAAGACCGTCGGCCCGGTGGTCGACGGCATGCTCGCGCAGCAAAGGACCGGAACTTGATGCCATGAACACGGTGCAGCAGACGAAGCTCCGCCCGCTCGACGGCGATACCGCGTCCCGCCCTTCGCCGCTCGGCCGGCACGACCGGCTCGGCCCTGTCGAGCGCGAAGAATTCGAGACCGCTTCGAAGCTGCTGCCGGGCGGGGCGCTCGGCGGCAACCAGCTCGCCGCCGATGCCAGGTTCGTGTTCTCGCATGCCAGGGGCGCGCGCTTCTGGGATACCAGCGGCAACGAATATGTCGATTACTGCCTCGGCTCGGGCGCGATGCTGCTCGGCCATGCGCACGAAAGCATCCGGCGCGCCGTGACCGAGCAGGTCGCCAAGGGCACGCATTATTTCGCCTACCTGAACGAGCCGGCCTTGCAGCTCGCCGAAATGGTCGCGCGGCACGTGCCCTGCGTCGAGAAGATGCGCTTCACGGTTTCGGGCTCGGAGGCAACATTCCACGCCATGCGCCTCGCCCGCGGCCTCACCGGCCGCGAGAAGATCATGAAATTCGAGGGCGCCTATCACGGGCATCACGACTATGCGCAGATCTCGACGGCGCCGAAGCGCGAATCGAATTTCCCCGAGGGCGTGCCGGACACGGCCGGCATCCCGCGCGGCGCGCGCAACACGGTGCTGATCGCGCGCTACAACGATCTCGACTGCGTGCGCCAGCTCGCGCGCCAGCATCTCGACGAGCTGGCTGCGATCATCGTCGAGCCGATCCAGCGCATCATCCGGCCGCAGCCCGGCTTCCTCGAAGGGTTGCGCAAGGTCGCCGACGAGACCGGTTGCGTTCTGATCTTCGACGAGGTCGTCACCGGCTGGCGCCTCGCGCTCGGCGGCGCGCAGGAACATTTCGGCGTGACGCCCGATCTCTCGACCTTCGGCAAGGTGCTGGGCGGCGGGCTGCCGGTCGGCGGCATCGGCGGCCGCGCCGACATCATGGATCTCTGCGATCCGACCAACAAAGGCCAGGACGGTTTCGTCTACCAGAACGGCACGCTGAACGGGAACCCGCTCGGCATGGCCGGCGCGGTCGCGACGCTGCGCGAGCTGGAGAAGCCGGGCACCTACGAAAAGCTGTTCGAGCGCGGCGAAACGCTGCGCCGGGGCCTGCGCCAGATCCTGCAGCGCCGCAACATCGACGCGATCGTCGTCGGCTACGGTCCGCTCTGGCACCTGCTGTTCGGCGCCACCGGCGAGCCGCGCGACTATCGCGACATCCAGAAGGCCGACGGCAGGAAGCTCGCCGCCTTCGACATGGAGCTGATCCGGCAGGGCTTCTTCGCGCTGCCCGGCAACCGCCGCTTCGTGTCGCTCGCCCATACCGACCGGGATTTCGAGGACAGTTTCGCGGCGTTCGACGCCGCCTGCCGGAAGCTCTGACGGTTGTTTCGCCGGAGCGCGGATCGGCCGCGCCGGCGCATCCCTGAACCACGGAAAGAAAGAAGGATCACGACCATGCCCGACAGTTCCGTCCAATCGACGGCGTTCCGCGAAAGCCGCGCCTTCCTCGCCAAGCACGGCTATCCCGCCGGCGACATCTGGGAGCGGCCGACCTCGGCCGCGCGCTTCCCCGACGGCGCGCACTACCGCATCGAGGTACCGACGGTGAATTCGGCCGATGCCGTGCAGACGCTCGTGCACGTCGTCGAAGAAGAGACCGGCGTCAAGATCAACCGCATCGACCAGACGCAGGGCATCATGCGCTTCTCCGACAAGGAGCATCAGGCCTATCTCGATGTCGGCCGCAAGTACGGGATCGAGATTTTCTTCGCGCTCGGTCCGCGCGGCACCTACGACACCGGCGCGCAGAAATTCGTCGACACGGTCTGGGGCCACGCCTCGGCGCTCAGGACGCGCGGCATGGAGCAGATTGTCTACGCGATGGAAGACATCAAGCGCATCGTGAAGATGGGCGGCCGCGGCCTGCTGATCTCCGACGAGGGCATGCTCATTCTCGCCTACAAGATGCGGAAGGACGGCGTGATTCCGCCGGACGTCAAGATCATGGCCTCGGCGCATCTCGGCCATAACAACCCGGTCACGTTCAAAATGCTCGAAGATCTGGGCGCCGACACGATCGCGACCCAGCGCGACCTCGACTTCTCGATCCTCGCCGCCATGCGCGCGGCGGTGAAAATCCCGCTGCATGTCCACATCGACAACCCGCAGGCGACCGGCGGCTTCATCCGCGTCTACGACGCGCCGGAGATGATCCGCATCTGCGCCCCGGTCTATCTCAAGACCGGTTCGTCGGTGCTCGAGCGCCACGGCATGACGATCACGAACGAGCTCGCCAAGGCGATGGCGCGCCAGGTCGCGGTCTCGATGGAGACGATCAACCGCTACTTCCCGGACGCCAAGCAGACCGGCAAGCCGGTCGCGGACATGGCGATCCCGGTCTGACCGTCGCGGTTCGTTGGCGTTTCGGCACGTTCATGACCGACCTCGCCGGCAGCAACCGGCAGAACAGCACGCAGAGCGCCCGCGTTGCCGTCATCGGCGGCGGCATCGTGGGCGCGAGCGTGCTCTACTGGCTCACCAGGCTCGGCTGGACCGACGTGGTCCTGCTCGAGAAATCCGAGCTGACCAACGGCTCGACCTGGCATGCGGCGGGGAACGTCACGACGTTCCACGGTCTCTACGATCTGAGCCGCATCCAGAAATACGCGATGGAGACCTACCGCACACTCGATGCCGAGACCGGCGGCGCCGTCGGCATGAAACGCATCGGCTCGCTGTTCCTGGCGCATCACCAGGGACAGATGGATGAATATCGCGCGCAGATCGGCCGCTCGAAACTGCTCGATCTCGGCTACCGGCTGGTGACGCCCGAGGAAGCCTGTTCGCTGCACCCGTTCATGTCGGGCGAAGGTCTCGTCGGCGCGCTCTACGATGAAGATTACGGCCCGATCGATCCGACCGGCGCGACCAATGCGCTGGCCGGTGCCGCGAAGCAGGCGGGCGCGACCATTCTGCGCCGCACGGAGGTCACCGCGCTTGACCAGCAGAGCGACGGGAGCTGGATCGTCACCACGAATGCCGGAAACCTCCACGCCGGTATCGTCGTCAATGCCGCCGGTTTCTGGGCGCAGGAAGTCGCGAAACTCGCCGGCCTCTCCCAGCCGATCATCGCGGTCGAGCACCAGTATCTCGTCACCGAGGCGATTCCCGCGATCGCCGCGCGCAAGGAGCCGTTCCCGGCGATCCGCGGCGGCGATGCGTCCTTCTATATGCGGCGCGAGGGCAACGGGCTGCTCTGCGGCGCCTGGGAAGCGGATGCCCGCGTCTGGGGCGTCGACGGGGTGCCGAAAGGGTTCGGCGCCGAACTGTTCGCGCCCGATTTCGAGCGCATCGAGAACGAGATCGTCGCCGCCGCGCGGCGCGTGCCTTTGCTCGGCGAAGCCGGCATCAAGCAGATCGTCAACGGCCCGTTCGCCTTCGGCCCCGATGCCAAGCCGCATCTCGGCCCGGTGCGCGGCGCGAAGAATTTTTACTCGGCCACCGGATTCACCGCCGGCATCGCGCAGGGCGGCGGCGCCGGCCGCGTACTCGCCGAATGGATCGTCGAAGGTCGGCCGAGCGTCGACCTGACCGCGCTCGATCCCGACCGCTTCTCCGACTATGCGACGCGCCGCTTCACGATCGCCAAGGTGCGCGAGTGCTACGCCAGGCGTTTCTCGGTGCCGTACCCGGAAGAGGAACGGCCGGCCGGGCGTCCGGCGAAGACCTCGCCGCTCTATGACCGTCTTGCGCAACAAGGTGCCGTCTATGGCGCGCTCGCCGGCTGGGAACGGCCGATGTGGTTCGCGCCCGACGGCGCCGACCGCGCGGAACGGCCGAGCTTCCGCCGGCCGAGCTGGTTCGAGACCGTCGGCCGGGAATGCCGCGCGGTGCGCACGACAGCCGGCCTGCTCGATCTCTCGAGCTTCGCGAAATATCGCGTCGACGGCGCGGGTGCCGAGGCCTGGCTCAACCGGATGCTTGCGAAGCCGGTGCCGTCGCGCGCCAGCCGCGCGGGCCTGCGGCTGATGCTGAACGAACAGGGCGGCGTGATCGGCGATCTCACCGTCGCACGGCTCAGCGATGAAAATTTCTACATCCTGGGCGCGGCGGCGGCCTATCACTATCACCGGCGCTGGCTCGAGAACCATCTGCCGTCGTCGGGCGTGTCGTTCGAGCCGGTCAGCGCGCGCTATGGCGTGCTGGCGCTGGCCGGTCCGCGCGCACGCGAGATTCTGGCGGCGGCGACCGACGACGATGTCTCGAATGCGGCGCTGCCGTTCTTCGGCGTCAAGTCGATCTCGATCGGACCGGCGACGCTCTGGGCCCTGCGCGTCGCCTATACCGGCGAGATGTGCCTCGAACTGCATGTGCCGAGCGAGTATATGCTCGCCATCTACGAGCGCCTCACGCAGGAAGGCGCCGCGCACGGCATGATCGATTTCGGCGTGCGCGCGATGAACCATCTGCGCATCGAGAAATCCTACCGGCGGCTCGGCTCCGATCTCACCGCCGAGACGACGCCGTTCGAAGCCGGCATGGAAAGTTTCGTCTCGCTCAACGGTCACGACTATGTCGGCCGCGATGCGCTGCTGCGTGCGCGCGATGCCGGCCCGAAGCGCAGGATCGCGATGCTCGAGATCGATGCCGGCGATGCCGATGCGATCGGCAACGAGCCGGTGAGCGAGAACGGTTCGATCGTCGGCTATGTCAGTTCCGCCGGCTACGGCCACACGATCGGCAAGAGCCTGGCGCTGGCCTATCTGAAACCCGAACTGGCGCGGCCGACCGAGACTGGCGGGCCGCATCTCGCCGTCGAGATTCTCGGCGAGGCGCGCAAGGCGCGCGTGATTCCGGATTCGCCGTACGATCCGCAGGGCAGTCGCCTGCGCGGATAACAAGAGCCGCCGGGAGCGGCGGCGAAAGGGAGGTTCCATGAAGCGTTCCGACCTTGCAGCGCTGACGCCCGACCGGTTCGTCGATCTCGCGCGCTACCCCGTCGACCGGCTCGATGCGCCGGAAGGCAGGCGCCTGGTGGCCGAGTTGCGCGAGATACTCGAGCTCAAGGGCGCCTGCCGCCTGCCCGGCTTCGTCAGGCCCGAGATCGCCGCGATCATGGCGGAAGAGATGGAGGCTCTGTCGGCGCAGGCGGGCCGTGGCCGTTCCGAGATCAATCCCTACGAGTTCGACCCCGACCTCGATGCCGAGACCGAGGCGGCCAAGTATCCCGAGAACCATCCGCGCCGGCGCCTGCTGCGCCGGAGCTTCCGCGTGCTGCCCTACAAGGATCTGCCGGATGCGACCGCGATTCGCCGGCTCTATCACTGGGAGGCGCTGCCGCCGCTGCTTGCGGGCATTCTCGGCTTCCCGCGCATGTACCGGTTCGACGACGAGTACCAGGCGATCAACGTGCTCTACATGGGCGAGGGCGGCGAGCAGCAATGGCATTTCGACTCGAACGATTTCACCATCACGCTGATGATGCAGAAGCCGGAGCGCGGCGGCAGCTTCCAGTACGCGCCGAACATCCGCACGCCGAAGAACGAGAATTACGACGCGGTGGCGAAGCTGCTGGACGGCGATCTCGAAGGTTCGAAGGTCGTTACCGTGCCGATCGAGGCCGGCGACCTGATGGTGTTCCGCGGCAAATATTCGATGCATCGCGCGACGCCGGTCGAGGGCGCGCGCGACCGCATCCTGGCGGTGCTGTGCTTCGATACCGAGAAGGGCCGCAGCAATCTTGCCACCACCAACAGGCGACACTATGTCGACCGGCCGGCCTGACGCTCGATCGCGCGGCGGGATCGGCGTAACCGGATCGTATCCGATCCTGCGGGCGCCTAGAGAACCTCGCCGCGCACCAGCCGCGGCAACTCGCCGACGATGCCCATCGCGTGGCGCATGAAGTAGCGCTTGACTGCGGGCATGCGGTCGACCGCCGCCAGACCGAGATCGCGCGCGAGGCGCAGCGGCGCGATGTCGTTGGCGAAGAGCCGGTTCAGCGAATCGGTCGCCGCGATCAGCAGCAGGTTGTCGACGCGGCGCCAGCGCGCATAGCGTTCGAGCGGCTCGCCGGTGCCGAGATCGAGCCCGAGCCGTCGTGCATCGACGACGGTTTCCGCCAGCGCCGCAACGTCCCGCAAACCCAGATTGAGTCCCTGGCCCGCGATCGGATGGATCGCATGCGCGGCATCGCCGATGAGCGCCAGCCGCTCGTCGATGTAACGGGACGCATGCAGCACGCCGAGCGGATAGGACCAGCGCCCCGGTCTTGTTACCGGCGCGGCCGACGCGGAGACGGCCGCCGCCTGTCCGGGACCTTCCCCGATGATCCGCAGTTCGCCCAGCGACGTGCCGAAGCGGCGCGTCATCTCGGCCGAAAACCTTTCATCGTCGAGCGCCATCATCGAGGGCGCGAGCGCCTCGCGCTCGGTCCAGACGATCGAGGAACGGTGCCCGTGCGCATCGTCCACCATCGGCAGCACGGCAAAAGGCCCGGCCGGCAGGAAATGCTCGTGCGCGACGCCCTCGTGCGGCAGCGCGTGCGTCACGGTGCAGACGATGCCGGTCTGGCTGTAGCGCCACTGTGTCGAGGGAATGGCGCGGCCCTCGCGCAGCCTCGAGTTCCTGCCGTCGGCGGCGACGACCAGCCGCGCGCGCACGGTGCCGCCGTCGGCGAGCGCGAGCCGCACATGACCGCGCTCGAGCGTTTCGCCGGTGACGGACGCCGGCGCGAGATGCGCCAGCGTCTTCAGGCGCGCCGCATGCGCAACCAGCGCGCGGCGGATGGCGCGGTTCTCGACGATCCAGCCGAACGGCGCGTCCCCGGCGCCGATCGCGCGTGCGGCGTCGGAGACGGCCCGATGGTCGTAATGCAGGAAGAGATGCGAGGCGCCCCGCCCGAGCCTGCGGTCCTCCGGCTTGCCATCGGAGACGCGGATGTCGAGGATCGGCTGTGCATCGGGCAGCAGCGCCGGCCAGAGGCCGATGCCGGCGAGCACGCGCTGCGAGCCGAGCGCGATCGCCGACGACCGCCCGTCATGGATGGCGGCGGTGCGTTCGGCGGCCGGCGCCGCGTCGATCAGCGCGGTTTCGATGCCCGCGCCCGCGAGCGCGACCGCCAGCGTCATGCCGACCATGCCGCCACCGACGATCGCGACCTCGACATCGCGGTCGGTCCGTCCCGTGGCGGAACCCGGCTTGTGCGGCGCCGTTTCGGCGGCACCGGGTGCTGGATCGCTCATGGATTCATCAAGTGGCGGAACGTCTGGTGGAAGTCCAGCGAACGTCCGCGGAACATCGCGGTGACGCGGCCGCAGCCCCGCCGCAATTGGTATCGCATCATGTCGTCTGCTTGTAACGACGGGCCGCAACTTATAGACTTGTTTATGTTTTGTACCGATTCGCGCTCCGAGTCGCGGCCTGCCGCGCGCGACCGGTCGGCGCGAGCGCGGCCCGCACCGCCCGATTCCGCCCGTCAGGGGTACCGATGGCCGACCCGTTTCCCGCCTTCGAGAGCTTCCATCCGTTCACGCGGCTGAACCGCCTGCTGGCGGGCGTCGAGCCGCCGGCGGGACTGAAGCCGCTGGCGCTCTCGCTCGGTGAGCCGCAGGGCACGCCGCCCGCTTTCGTCGCCGAGACGATCGCGCGCGAGGCCGCCGGCTGGGGTCGTTATCCCGCGGTACAGGGCACGCCGGAATTCCGTCGCGCGGTGCACGAATGGCTCTGTCGGCGGTTCAGGGCGCCCGCCGCGCTGATCGATCCGGACAAGCAGATATTGCCGGTCGCCGGATCGCGCGAGGCGCTCTACATGGCAACGCAGGTCGCCGTTGGCCGCGCCAACCGCGCGCGGCCGCTCGTGCTGCTGCCGAACCCGTTCTATCACGTCTATGCCGGCGCGGTGGCGGCAGCCGGCGCGGAACCGCTGTTCCTGCCGGCGACGCGTGCGAGCGGTTTTCTGCCGGCGCCCGATGCCATCGACGCACGCCTGCTCGACCGCATCGCCTGCGCGATCGTCTGCTCGCCGTCGAACCCGCAGGGCGCGGTCGCCGATCGCGCCTGGCTGGAACGCTGGGTCGCGCTGGCACGGCGGCACGGTTTCACGGTCCTGTTCGACGAGTGCTACAGCGAGATCTGGCGCGGGCAGGAGCCAGCCGGCGCGCTCGACGCGGTCGCTGCGCTCGGCGGCACGCTCGACAACATCCTGATCGTACACTCGCTCTCGAAACGCTCGGGCGCACCGGGCCTGCGCTCCGGCTTCATCGCGGGCGACGCCGTGCATGTCTCGCGGCAGATGCAGCTCGTCAACTATGGCGGCGTGACGGTGCCGGCGCCGATCCTCGCCGCCTCGACCGCGCTCTGGCGCGACGAAACGCATGTCGTTGCCAACCGTGCGCATTACGATGCGATCTTCCGGGCCGCATCCGGTGCGCTCGAGGGGCGCTTCGGCTATACGACGCCGGAAGGTTCGTTCTTCGCCTGGCTCGAGGTCGGCCCGGAGAACGGGGCGGACGAGGCGGCGGCGAAGAAGCTCTGGCAGGAGGCGGCGATCAAGGTGCTGCCCGGCAGCTACATGGGTAGACCCGATGCGAACGGCATCAATCCGGGCGCCGGCTTCATCCGCGTCGCTTTGGTGCACGAACCGGCGATCGTCGGCGAGGCGATGAAACGGCTGGTCGCGGTTCTCGGCGGATCGTCCGCGCGACGCGACGCAGCTTCGCGCGCCCTGCACGCAGCGGGGAGCGCGGCATGACCGACCACGCGCATCGCCTGCCCTGGCTGCCGGAGGGCGCGCGCGACTTCCTGCGCAAGCGGTTCGCCGAGCTCATCGGTCTTGCGCTGCTGCTCGGCGGCATCGCGCTCATTCTCGCGATCGCGAGCTTCCGCGCCGAGGATCCGTCGCTCAACCGCGCGACCGACCAGCCGGCGATGAACCTGCTCGGCATGCCGGGCGCCGTCACGGCCGACCTGTTGCTGCAGAGTCTCGGCCTCGCCTCGCTGTTGCTCGCGATCGTGCCGATCGTCTGGGGCTGGCGCCTGGTGCGGCGACACGCGCTGCGGCTCTGGTGGCTGCGCCTCACCTTCCTGCCGCCGGCGCCGATCGCGCTCGCGATCGCGCTCGCCGGCCTGCCGCGGCCGCAGGGCTGGCCGCTCACCGTCGGGCTCGGCGGATTCGCCGGCGACTGGCTGCTGGCGCGGCTTTTCGAGGCGACCCAGATCGCCGTGCCGCTGCTCGCCATCGTCGCCTTCCTGGTCGCGCTGGCGCTCGGTTACGGCGCGCTCGGCATCGCGATTGGCAGTTACATCATGGCCGGCCGCCGCACCGCCGGCGGCCTGCAATCGGCCGGCGGTTTCTTCGCGCGCACCATCGACCGGATCCGCAAGCCCGACCCCGAGACCGCGGCGGCGCTGCGCGAACAGCGGGCGCTCGCGGCGCGCGAACGCCGCATCGAACCGCGCTTCGGCGACGACGAGGACGATGTCGACGCGCCCGGCATCGGCGGGCCGACGATCGGGACGCCGCCGCTCGCCGCCGGCGACGATGCGCTGACGATCGAGGAGATCGACGGCGCCGGCGATTTGCGCGACATGCCGCGCAAGCGCGTCGAGCAGCGCCAGGCGCGGCCGAAGCCGGGCCGGCGCGGCCGCAGCGCCGGCCAGGGCACGCTCGACCTGGTGCCGAGCGAGGAGTACCAGCTGCCGCCGCTCGACCTGATCGGAAAAATGCCGGTTGCGATCGCCGCACGCGTCAGCGAAAGCGCACTCGAACAGAATGCGCGGCTGCTCGAAAGCGTGCTCGACGATTTCGGCGTCAAGGGCCAGATCGTGAAGGTGCGGCCGGGACCGGTCGTGACGCTCTACGAGCTCGAACCGGCGCCGGGCATCAAGACCAGCCGCGTCATCAACCTCGCCGACGATATCGCGCGCGCGATGAGCGCCGTGTCGGTGCGCATCGCCGTCGTGCCGGGCCACAACGTGATCGGCATCGAGCTGCCGAACCGCGACCGCGAGCTGGTCACGCTGCGCGAGCTGCTGTCGGCCGATTCCTACGAGCGCACGGCGGCGAAGCTTGCGCTGGTGCTCGGCAAGGATATCGGCGGCTCGCCGGTGATCGTCGATCTGGCTCGCATGCCGCATCTGCTGATCGCAGGCACCACCGGCTCGGGCAAGTCGGTCGCGATCAACACGATGATCCTGTCGCTGCTCTACCGGCTCACGCCCGATACCTGCAAGTTCATCATGATCGATCCGAAGATGCTGGAACTGTCGGTCTATGACGGCATTCCGCATCTGATCTCGCCGGTCGTGACCGAGCCGCGCAAGGCGATCGTCGCGCTCAAATGGGTGGTGCGCGAGATGGAGGATCGCTATCGCGCGATGTCGAAGCTCGGCGTGCGCAACATCGAGGGCTACAACCAGCGCACCGCCGCGGCGGCCGAGAAGGGCGAGCGGCTGACGCGCCAGATCCAGACCGGCTTCGATCCCGAGAGCGGCGAGCCGATCTACGAGGAAGAGGAAATCCCGCTCGAGCCGCTGCCCTATATCGTGGTGATCGTCGACGAGATGGCGGACCTGATGCTGGTCGCCGGCAAGGACGTCGAGGTCGCGATCCAGCGCCTCGCGCAGATGGCGCGCGCCGCCGGCGTCCACCTGCTGATGGCGACGCAACGCCCGTCGGTCGACGTCATCACCGGCACGATCAAGGCCAACTTCCCGACCCGCATCTCCTTCCACGTCACCTCGAAGATCGACAGCCGCACCATCCTGGGCGAGCAGGGTGCCGAGCAGCTGCTCGGCCAGGGCGACATGCTCTACATGGCCCAGGGCGGCCGGATCACCCGCGTTCACGGCCCGTTCGTGGGCGACGGCGAGGTGGAATCCGTGGTCCGGTTCCTTAAAAAGCAGGGCCGCCCGACCTATATCGAGGACATCACGCGGGAGGAGGAAACCCAGCCGGGCCTGGCCGGCGGCGAGGACAGCGAGGGCGGCGACCGGCTTTACGACCAGGCGGTCGCCATCGTCTGCCGCGAGCGCAAGGCCTCGACGAGCTTCGTGCAACGCCACCTGCAGATCGGCTATAACCGCGCCGCCCGCATCATCGAGCGCATGGAGCGCGAGGGCGTCGTCAGTGCGGCGAACCATGTCGGCAAGCGCGAAGTGCTGGCCCGCAGCATCGACGATTGATCGCCCGGCCCGGCGTCGGAGACGGCGACCCAGGGGCTCAGGACAGGCGGATGGCAACACGAGCGGATAGCGGACGAGCAGCCATGACCCGAGCGACCAGCCTTCGTTTCCCGAATTTCATCCGCGCCATTGCGGCAGCCTTCTTGCTGACGGCGGCCGGTCTCCTGGCGATGACGCAGGCGACGCGTGCCGAGCCGGTTGCGACCTTCGGACTGACGGATCAGGACCGCGCCGATCTGCTGCGCATCGAGGAGTATTTCAACTCCTTCGACACGCTGCGCGCGCGCTTCCAGCAATATGCCGTCGAGAGCGGCACCTCGACCGGCAACATCTACCTGCGCCGGCCGGGACGGTTGCGCGTCGAGTACGACCCGCCGGTGCCGGTGGTGATTGTCGCCGACGGCATCCTCGTGAGCTACTACGACAAGGATCTCGACCAGGTCGACCAGTTGCCGCTGAAATCCTCGCCGGTCTGGTTCCTGCTCGAGAACAGGGTGGAGTTCGACGAGCATGTCACCGTCACCGGCATTGAGCGCGATGCCGGCTCGCTGCGCGTCTCGATGTACCAGACCGACGATGCCGATGCCGGCAAGGTGACGCTGATCTTCACCGACAACCCGCTCGAGCTGCGGCAATGGACGGTAATCGACGCGCAGGGCACCGAGGTGCGCGTCGGCCTCGAGCAGGTGGCGCTCGGCGGCGCGCTCGCCAACGAACTGTTCGCGACGCCGGTGCCGCGCAGCCGTTACGAGTAGAGCGGCTGGCCGATTCCGCCGGCCTTCGGCAGGGCCCGGTCGCGCCCGCGACCGGTGCGGCAGGCGACCCGTTTTCGGTCGGCCGCGACGGCGGGTACCGAACCCAGGCCGAGCCGGCGCGCCCGATCCGCGACGTCCTTCGAGCTCGTGTCGAGAACTTCGATCTCGCAGGATGGGCAGGCGATCCGGTTGACCGGCTCGACGGTCTCGCTGCAGACCGCGCAGCCGGCGCTGAATGTCCCGATCTTTCGCCGGGATGCCGTCAGGGTCGCTCCTTTCGCGCGATCCGCTGCCGCTCGAAGGCGGCACCTGCATCCCCCGTTGCGGCCCACCGACCGACATGCCGCGAGACGCGTCCCGGAAATGCGTTCCAAAAGGACGCGGCGATCAGCAGGGCGGCGCCGGCATACATGACCGCGTCCGATTCGAACGCGAACTTGCCGCCGAGGATGGCCGCCGCCGCCATCAGGCCGAGCGCAAGCGGCCCGTATCCGGCCCCGCGTCGGGCGCGAACCGCCAATGTTGCGAGCGCCAATGCGAGGAACGCCGCCGTCAGCGGCAGCAGGTAAGCCGTCTCCGTCAGGAACGCCAGCCCGACCGATCCCATCAGGCCGGAATAGGCCGGCCAGCAGGCGGGGCAGGCAAGCTTCGGCAGCAGGCCGAACCCGACGGCCGGCAAGGCGGCCAGCGTTCCGGAGTGCCGCCGCAGCGCGTCGCTTCCGCCGCTTTCGGTCGTGCCGCAGCGCGCCATTGCCGCGACGATCTGATCGACCGTCGGTGCGCCGGAAAGCGTGCCGTCTTCCGCCCGATAGATGCGGCAGCAGTCGCAATTCGTTGCGAACGGCACGTCGGATACGTCCCTGTCGCCGATCAGGATCGACGGCGAACCCAGGTCACGGAAACCGGGGGGGCAGTCCGGCGACGCGCGATCCCATTCGGACCAGCGTGCCGGCGACCCGGCGCGCGCCAGAGCGGCGAGAAGGTTCGTCCGCGCGGCAACGACGTTCGGGCAGTCCGCATCGTAGACCAGGTCGATCTTCATGATTTTGGCGGCTGGTCCAGCGCCGAGAGAATCGGACATTCGCCCGTCGTTCCGTCGCCCGCGCAGGCATCGGCAAGCCGGCTCAGGGCGGTCTTCATCCGCCTGAGATCGGCGATCCGTCCGTCGATATTGGCCATCTTGGCTTCGGCGCGCCTCTTGACGTCGCGACAGTTCGTGTTCGGGTCGACCCGCAATTCGAGAAGTTCGCGAATCTCGGCCAGCGTGAAGCCGAGGTCCTTCGCGCGGCGGATGAAACGGAGCCGTCCCACGGTGTCGCGCGGATAGCGGCGGAAGCCCCGCTCCGGCCGGCGCGGCCGCGGAATCAGCCCTTCGCGCTCGTAAAAGCGGACCGTCTCGACTCCGATCTCCGCCATTCTCGCAACGATGCCGATCGTGTATCCGTCCATCTCGACCGCCTCGGATCGGAATTCCAGCACCCGGACCGTACTACGGAGTCAAGCCCCGCCGCCCATCGGATGCAAGTCCACGGTCGGCGCGCCCGCGAACGAATTCTTCGCCACTTCCGTCCCGCGCCGCCGGTACGAGTGACAGCGGGCGCCCGAGCCGAGCAACCGCGTCGACGACATAAATCCGCTTTCAGTTTGCCGGACCCCTTCCGTGAGGGGGACCGTTAGGGTGGCGGGTGTCTTTGGGCGATGCCGGTTTGCGCGGCGTCGCCGACACCCGCACGACGTAGTCCTGAATCTTGGGAAAAATCACGCGTGCCAGATACTCGTATCTGATTGCCAACGGCAACGACCGCGACGTCGCTCGGTACCGGTCGATCGATACGCCCTGCCTTTTAGCAAGCATCAACAAATCCATTCCGATGGGCGCGTGCTCCAAGTCGGAAGCAATCCGGACATCGGCGTAGTTTTCGCGCCGATCGTACTGGATGCTCAAACCCCACCCATTGCGCTCAAATCGTCGACAATAATAACTGATGCCGTTGATCAACGGGGCCTCGCTGAAGCCCCACTCCTTGAACACTGGAACAAAAAAGCTCGTCGGTAATTCGCAAGAACTCGTCGAGATCGAGGCGTTCGTCCTCTGTTTCGAACTCGTCCATGGCTTGCCCGATCTGCTTGAAAACTGCGTCCGGCAATTTTCACAGCCTCTTGCGGCGCACTACCCCCCACCCTCGCCCTCAAAAGGGGAGGGGATCGGAAGCTCACATGCAGAAGGCGCCGTCGAGCACCGAAAAATTCGCGAGCTTGCCGTCTTCGCCGGGAATCAGTGCGACCATGATGCGGCGCGGGCAGTCGAGCTCGCTGGTCGGAATGCGTTCGGCGAGATCGCAATGCCAGGTGCCGGTGGTCTGGCCGGCAACCAGGCCGCATTCGAACCCGTCGCGCGTCAGCATGCGCGTCGCGCGCGCCACCGTATCGCCGTCGGCGACCATGCCGGCGAGAGTCCGCTCGAGCGCCGCCGCATCCGGCAGCACATCGGCGACGAACTGGTCGTAGATCAGGTAACCGACCGAAGCGACCGCCATCGCCAGGACGGCGATCAGGGCAAGGCGGGCGTTCCGGCTCGGCATCGGACCTTGCGCGGCTCAGAAATCGAACAGTTCCGAGAGCTGCAGCGCGCGTCCCGGCGCATCGGACGGCGGCGGCCGGTCGCGCTCGCCCGCCGGCTGAATGATGCCGCCGCTGCGCTCGACGATCTTGTCGAGCTCGCCGCGATCGAGCCACACGCCGCGGCAGCGCGGGCAGTAATCGATCTCGATGCCCTGGCGCTCTTCGGTGACGAGCTTGCCGTGGCCGTCCGGACAGGTCCGCATCGCATGGCTCCCCCTTGAATGATCCGCTGTCAGTGTGAAGCCGGAGCGGCCGAAGCGCCAGTCGCCCGTGTCCGCCTTTCAGGGGCGGCCCGAGAGAGCCGAAATCGCCATGTCGCAGTTCTGCAAACCTGCTAGCGGGGCTTAGGCCAACTGCCGAGTTGGGGTCTTCGGCTCGGGGGGTCCGGGATTCTCAACTGCATAGTCTGCCGAAAGCGGCGATTTGGTCAGTTCGAACGACGTCGTCCTCGCGAGTCGACATTTGGATGTATCTCCAGCCACTTTTCGGCGAGTCGCTCACCTTCCTCCAACTGCGCCGGTGTGACGACGGATTTGACACCGTCATACAATTCAAGCGCGCTTTCCAAGCCTGACATGGCAGCCAATCTGGCCCACATGTAGGATTGAACGCGGTCCTGCCGGATGCCGTGTCCGAACAGGTACATCGTCGCGAGGCGCGATTGACTTGCTTCGTGCCCTTGTTCGGCCGATCGACGATACAGCTCGGCTGCCCTGACGAAATCGAGCGTGCTACCTGGTGAAAGATCGTAAGTTCTAGCCAAGTAGTACTCGGCATCTGGATCGGCTCGAGCGACAGCAAGCTCCAGCCATTTTCGCGCTCCGACTATGTCACGCCGAACGCCGAGTGCGTCGACGTACATTGCCCCAAGCAGGGACTGAGCGCGGGAGTTTCCCCCGCTAGCGAGGGGTCTCAATAGCCGGAGCGCGGCCTTGTAGTCGCCCCTTCGATAAGCGGCCTCCGCATCCTGAAGATCGTCAGGCTCTTCATCCATATCGGTCGATGATAGCGGCTGTCGAGGAAAGCTGAACGACCAAGCCGGCCGCGACGGCCAAGGGCTCAATCCCCAAAAAAAATGGCCGGTTTCGGCCCCGCCTTGCCCGCCCGCGCGGGACCATGCTAGCGAAACCCCATGATCGACGAAATCAGGCTCGGCCCCGACGCGCCCGTGGTGGGCATCCCCTGCGATCACAAGACGATCGGGGAGCTGCCGTTCCACGCCGTCGGCGAGAAATACGTGACCGCGGTGATGATCGGCGCCAAGTCGCTGCCTTGGCTGATCCCGGCCTTCGGGCCGCAGCTCGACCTCGGCGCGCTGCTCGACCGGCTCGACGGGCTGATGATTACCGGCAGCCTGTCGAACGTCGCCGTCCAGCATTACGGCGGCGCACCCGACCGGGCCGACAGCCCGCAGGATCCGCTCCGCGATTCAACCACCCTGCCGATGATCCGGCTTGCGCTCGAGCGCGGCCTGCCGCTGCTCTGCATCTGCCGCGGCATCCAGGAGCTCAACGTCGTGCTCGGCGGCACGCTCGACACGCAGGTCCATGCCAGCGACGGGCGCTTCGACCATCGCGCGCCGCCGGTTGTCGAGATCGACGCCAAGTACATTCCGCGGCACAGCGTGCGCTTCATTCCCGACGGGCAGTTCGCGCGCATTCTCGGCAGCACCGAGATCCGCGTGAACTCGCTGCACTGGCAGGGCATCGCCAGGCCGGCGCCGGGCCTGGTCGTCGAGGGCGTCGCCGAGGACGGCGTGATCGAGGCGGTCAGCGTGCGCGAGGCGAAGAACTTCGCGCTCGCCGTGCAGTGGCACCCGGAATTCCGGGTCTGGGAAAACCCGGATTCGATGAAGCTGTTCGGCGCCTTCGGCGAGGCGGTGCGCGCCCACGCCGCGGCGAAGCGGCAACCGGCGCAGCCCGGCGCCCGCAACGCAGCCTGAGCCGCGCAGGTCACCCGAGGGAAACTTCAAAGGAATCAACGGGATGTAACGGCAGCCCGGCGCACGACGCATGGCTGCCTTCTTGTCGCAGGCCCGATTCCGAGCCGCCGACGCCATTGATTCGCGGCGCCGCCGCGCCCAAATAGACGGTCATAGTGGCATGAGTCGCAACGGCTCCTGTCGCCCGGTTCAGGGTTCCCCTACCTGGGATCGGGCTCCGTCCACAAACGGAACTGAGAACGCCCGGCTACCCCCCTGGCCGGGCGTTCTTATTTTGTCGAACCGCTGCCATCGCCGTTCCGCACCGTCGCCGCAATCGGGCGTCAGACTCTGCCGATACGACCGGGAGCCCGACAGGGGAATCATCATGGTTTCGTTCGGCCGGCGCATGTTGCCGATGTTCACGATGGCGGCGATCGCGATCGTCATTGCGAGCGGGGTGAGTTATGCCTCGCGCGAGGGCGACGACAGCGCGCCGGCCCCGTTTGCCGCCGACCGCTGCGTGCAGGTGCACGATATTGCGGCCGGCGATTGCGCGACCGCCTGGTTCGTGTTGTTGGGCTCGCAAAATTAGCGGCCCTGCGAGCCGATCCACTCGTTCTATTTCTAGATCGCCAACCGGCCGCGGGACCGCAGGGCTCCTCACGCCCAAATCACTCCGGCTTCATGCCTTTCTCCGCGAGCTCGGCGATCGCCGAGTCGGTTTTCGCGAGATGGCCGAGGCCCATGCCGCGCAGCACATGCGGCGCCTTGGTGAACTGGATGTTGGAATAGCCGACGATCTCGATCCGGTTGCCCCACGGGTCCATGAAATCGAGGAACGGGCCGGGCAGCGGTTTCACGCCGGCCGCCTGCAGTGCCGCGCGCACCGCTTCCTTGTCGTCGACGACGATGCCGACATGGCGACCGTCATCGGCCGGCTGTTTGCGGCCTGCCTGTAGCGCGAGAAACTGGTCGCCGAGATCGATGAAGGCCGCATCCGGATCGCGGCCGCGCAGTTCGAAATCGAACAGCCTGCCGTAGAATTCGAGCGCTTCGTCGATATCGTCGACCTCGAGCGCGACATGGTTGAAACCGACGGCGCGCGCCTTGCGCGCTCCGGATGGCGTGGACATGGGTACCTCCTCGTTGTGGGCGGGATCGCGGGCCCCCCGCATATGGGAACCGACTCGAATCCGGTCCAGCGGGTATCCGGCAGCATGCCCGGAAAGCCGCCGGAACCGACGCCTTCGGCCCGGCGCTGACGCCACGGCCCGCAGCGGTTATAACAGCCGCCCCATCCCCTCGCCCCTGCCGACTCGCCGCCTTTCCGGAGCTCAGAACTCATGGCCCTGCGCATCGCGACCTGGAACATCAACTCGATCCGGCTGCGGCGCGAGCTGGTGGCGAAGTTCCTGCACTTCCATGCGCCCGACGTGCTGTGCGTGCAGGAGACCAAGGTGCAGGATCCGGATTTCCCGCATGCGTTCTTCCACAAACTCGGCTACCGGCACATCGTCGCGCGCGGCATGAAGGCCTATAACGGCGTCGCGATCATCAGCAGGCTGCCGCTCAAGGCGACGCTCGGCGAACGGGCGGGCCGCGATTTCTGCGACAGGCAGGATTGCCGGCACATTTCGGTGAAGCTGCCGGGCGGCGTCGAGCTGCACAATTTCTATGTACCGGCCGGCGGCGACATTCCCGATCCGGCGGCGAACGACAAGTTCGCACACAAGCTGCGCTTCGTCGAGGAGATGACCGGCTGGTTCGCCGACAAGGCGGAGCACAAGGGCAAGAAGATGGTGCTGGTCGGCGATCTCAACATCGCGCCGCTCGAGCACGATGTCTGGTCGCACAGGCAGCTTCTGAACGTCGTCAGCCACACGCCGCCCGAGACCGAGCGCATGGCGGCGCTGATGGAGACGCTCGGCTGGGTCGACAGCGCGCGGCATTTCGTGCCGGCCGACCGGAAGCTCTATTCCTGGTGGAGCTATCGCAACCGCGACTGGGCGGCCTCCGATCGCGGGCGGCGGCTCGACCATATCTGGGTCACGCCGAACCTCAAGAAATCGCTGGCGAAGAGCGAAATCCTGCGCGCCGCGCGCGCCTGGGACACGCCGTCCGACCATGTGCCGGTGATCGTCGAGCTGGCCTAGGGCGTCAGCTTACGTCCCATCTCTGATAGAGAGCTAGCAATTCCTTGTAGCGCTTCGACCGTATCGCTCCAACCGGATCAGTATTAATCGCGGTATCGATCACGACGCGTGCCTTCCTTACGAAGTCGCATAGCTGACCACGGATACAGTCACGAAGCAGATCATGATCCAAATCTTTGTGTTTTATGGCCACCGCTAGAAACTCATAGTAGTTCAATAGGTAGTGCACATCAGCGATCGCGTCTGCATTCTTGGGGTCAGCGAGATCAGTGGCCGATATCGTGACGCCAGCGGGAAACGTTGCACGCACACCACGAAGACGGTTGTTCACCTCAGTGCTAATCCGCACTTGAGTGAGTACAGCCATTGTGTGCTGCTTTCTGGAATTCTGTCGGGCTGAAACAACCGCAACAATCCACCCAATCATGCCGGAGAAGCCAACATAGATAATGGCCTGCTCCGGTTTCACTGAACCGTTAATTGCAAATCCGAGCGCAACTACGCCCGCGACGACCAACAACACCACAACAATAGATATTGGATCGGACCAGTGCCGGGGCATTCCATTCCCCCAAACGAAAAGGACCCCCTTCCGGGGGTCCTTAATTTTAGATCTCTCCGTAGCCTTCGAGCGAGTACATGGGCGCCTCCAAGGCCTTAATTTGCTCTGAGAGCGAATGTAGTAAAGCGCAATGGACAAGTCAACAGCCTGATTTTCTTGATTTTTCTCGTTAGATGAAAATCAGTTTCCCATAAAAAACAGCGCGCATCCTCGCGTGGAGGATGCGCGCCGGACCGAGCGGCGCGGCTTCTCAAAAAGCCGTCGCGCTCAGGTTTTCCCGAGATGACGGCGCGCGACTGTCAGTTGTCGTCGCTGCGCGACCATCAGGTATCGTCGATGCCTTCGAAATGCACCGTGATCTCGTTCTGGCCGCTGCCGACCTCGACATCGACCGTCTTCTCGTAGACGCCGCGCGTGCGGATCGTCGCGGTGTAGTTGCCGGCCGGCAGATCGACCAGCATCCAGGGCGAAAGGCAGTGCGCGTCGAACACCGTGGCGCCGCCGGCATCGGCGATCGTCGCGGTGAAATCGCCGAGATAGTCGCCCTCGACGGTCGCGACCACGAACTTGACCGGGAACGCTTCCCAGCGCGGGTCGAACTTCGATTCCGCGATGCCGGTGCAGACATACTGGCGGCCCTGTGCGGTCTGGACCGTGTCGTTGGGCGGTGCCGCGGCCAATTCATCGGCGCGGAGCGGCGATAGCGCGAGCGTGCCGGCTGCCCCCAAGACAAACGCGAGGGCGACCGCCAGCGCGAACGCCAGCGCCGGCCTGCGCCAGCCTGCCATACGGGGTGAACGCGAAAATGGACGCATGGAACCCTCCTTGCGCAACTCTGAGCGGTAAAACCCCTTGCGGCAGCGCCGGTTCCGCCCAGAAAACCGCCGGTTTCCGCAGTTTCGGCCCATTTGACGCGACCTGTTGCCGATCAGCCGCCCGGGCGCGTCGCGAGGATCAGGCCGCCGGCGACGCTGACGATGCAGACCGTCATGAAGACCGCGAATGCCCCGATCAGCCAGCGCCGGATGCGCGCGCCCTTTTGCGTCAGGTTCTCGGGATAGAGCACCGGCAGCACGAGGTCCTTCCCGAACAGCCAGCGGAACGTGTCGATCTTTCGAAGGAATTCCGGACCCTTCAGCGGTCCTTCGACCGTCTGATTCGGCAGGCGGAAGACCGCGACGACCGCGACCAGCCAGGCGACGACGCCGAGCGTCGCGAGGAAAAAGAAGAGCACACTGAGGAAATGGTCGATGCCGCCGTTGCTGTCCATGATGACCGATCCCCCCGCCCCGCGGCCGCTGCAGACGCGGCGCTAGCGTTTGCGATAGCAGAAATAGGCATCCGCCGGCAGCGACGCGGCGCCGTCGATCCCGGCCAGCGCGACCGGCGCGAGCGCGGCATCGTCCATCGGCTGGTCGCCGATCAGGAACCCGCCCGGCGCCAGCGCGCGCGCGAAATGCGGCGCCAGCCAGCGGCCCATGGCGCGGCTCTTCCCGATGTTGGCGGTGCCGATATCGGCATGGATGACGGCGACGCGGCCTTCGCGCTTTACGACCTCGGCCGGGATCGTCTCGCGGAAATCGCCGAGCCGCATGAGGTCGTCGGGCGGCACGCATTCGGGATGGGCCGCAATCTCGCGGTCGAACACGACGATGGCGCGGCCCGGAAACCGGTCGCGCAGATGATCGTAGGTGCGGCCGTTGCCGAGCCCGACCTCCCAGACCTCGCCCTCGAGCGCGCCCACGCGCGCGGCCGCATCGTCGATGCAGGCGCGCTGCGCCGCGGTGCGCGCCATGAACCGCTCGAGGCGCGTCAGACCGCCCTTCTTCATGCGGCGTCCGTCAGTGCGTCGCCTCGAGCTGGCGCACGCGGTCGCGGCAGGCGCTCAGCTGGCTGTTGGTCTGGTTGAGGCGCATCGCGAGCTCGCGCATCACCTCGATGCCCATGGCGGGAAAGTCGCTCACCATCTGGAAGAACAGCTCTTTTGTGATCTTGAGCGCGACGACCTCGCCCTCGCTCTTGACCGTCGCGGTGCGCGCCACATCGCACAGGATGCCGATGTCGCCGACGATCTCGTCCTTGCCGATCCTGGCGACCGGCAGTTGCCCGTCGGGCCGCTCGATCAGCACGTCGACCTGGCCCTCGATGATGACGTAGGCGGCGTCGGCGGCGTCGCCCTGGTGGAACAGCTCGGTCGCGGGCGGGTAGGTGAGGCGCTCGCTCGCGAAGGCGAGGAGCTTCAGCTTGGCCGGGTCGACATTCGCGAACAGCGGAATCCGCTTCAGGCGATCGACTTCCTCTTTGATGCTCATCGCTCGACCTCTTTTTTCATCGGTCCCTCGACGTCACGCCGCATCGAGCAGTTCGCGGAAGGCCGGTTCCTTGAGCTCGCCCGGCTTGCCGTCGGCCACGATGCGGCCATCCTTCATCACCAGCACGCGTTCGAAATGCTCGGCGAAGCTCGCGCGGTGCAGCAGCCAGAGCACGCCGCGCCCCTCGCGCGCCCTGAGCACGCTGTCGATGACGCGGCGCTGGGTTCCGACATCGCCGGCGCTCAGCGGATCGTTTGCGATCAGCAGGTCGGGGTTCTTCAGAACCGCGCGCGCGAGACCGATCTTCTGGCGCTGGAGTTGCTTCAGGCGTTTGCCCTGGATGCCGACCTCGAAATCGAGCCCGACGCGCATGACGTCCTCGTGCAGGCCGAGATCGGCGAGAACCTCCTCGATCAGCGCGCCGATTCGCTGCTGCGCCTGCGCCTGCCCGTAGGCGAGCCGCCCGAAGAGGATATTGTCCTGCAGCGACGCGTTGGCGTTGTATCGTTCCGGGTCGTAGAAGGCGATCGCACCGCGCAGATTTTCCGGCAGCGTCCCGGCGAAATGCGCGCGCGCCGCCAGCAGGCGCCGCTCGAGCGCCTCGTCGACGAGACCGAGGCGGTGCCTTGCCTCGGAATAGGGAAAGGCCAGGGCCGTCAGGCGGCGGCGATCCTGCGGGTCCATCTCCGCCGCCGTGCGCCGGTCGGTGCGCGCCAGCAGGTTGCGATACTCCGGCAGCTCGTCGGCGTCGATGAAGCTGAACTGCTCGAAGAACGGATGGCCCGGCGGCAGGTCGGCGAACAGCTCGATCATGGTCTCGGCGATGCCGCTGCCAAGCTTCACGACATCCTCCGTCAGCCCCTCGCGCTCGAGCAGCGCAACGATCTGCGCATTGGCCGCGAGATTCTGCAGGTCGAACCGGTCGCCGACCGGCGTGCCGAACAGCAGGTTCTCGCCGATCGAGAGATTGCGGTTGAAATGCTGCGGATCGAAGGTTTCGACCAGGCCGGCATAGTCCTTGGAGGCGAGCCGCTCGCGCAGCGCTTGGCGCGCGGCGACGAGACGCTCGGCCATTTCGGGCCGCTGCGCGGGATCGACGCGACCGAAGAGGCCGAAGCGGTAGACGTCCTCGTCGAGCTCGACCAGGCGCAGCAGCTCGAACAGTTTTGCCTCGAGCGCGGCGGGCCCGTCGACGCCGGCGGCCTCGTAGTCGGTCCAGTCGGCGCCGGTGTCGAGCAGCGGACTGCCGGCACGGCGCGTCTCGCGCGCGAAACGCTCGAACTCGTCGCGCTCGTCGCCTTCGTAGTCGCGCCGGCCGACCGGGCGGTGCCGCAGACCGTAAACGAGGTTCTCGCGCACGCTGACCGGAAAGAGATACGGATCCTGCGCCGAGTAGGAAAGCCGTCGGCCGGAGACATATTCGGGCAATGTCGTCAGATCCATGCCGCCGATCTGGATGGTGCCGGCATTGGGCGGCACCAGCCGCGCCAGCACGGGGCCGAGCGCATCGCGGCCGCTGCCGCCGCCGCCGACGATCGCCACATGTTCGTCGAGCGGAACCTTCGCGCTCAGCCCCTCGATCTGGCGGTTGCCGCTTTCGTCGTGCAGCACCAGGCCGGAAATCTCGAGCGCGCCTTCGAGCGGCCCCGCATCCCGCTCGACGACATTCTGGAACTCGGGCGGCAGCATGCCGTCGGGCTGGAACTGGTCGATGACCTGTTCGTACTTGATCTGCACGTCCTGGCGCTGCTGGTCCCAGTCGATCAGCTCCTTGATCGGGCCGGGCAGATCCTTGTAGGCGGCGATGACGGCGACGAGCTGACCGATGTCGAGCCGGCCGGTCAGCGCGAGATAGCCGCCGACCAGGTAGAAGAGGAACGGCGTGATCTGCGCCAGCAGGTTGTTCAGGAACTTGACGGCGAATTTGCGCTGGTAGAGCTGGAACCGGATGATGAAGATCTTGCCGAGCCGCGCGACGATGTCGGCGCGTTCCCAGTTCGACGTGTCGTGAATATGGATGTCGGGCGAGCCGTCGATCGTCTCGGCAACGCGGCCGGCCAGCGCGCGCGCCGATAGCTGACGCTCCTTGCCGAGCACCAGGATCTTCTTGCGCAGCTTCGGGATCACGATCGCCTGCACCAGCAGGATCGCGATCGCGACCGAGCCGAGCCAGACGCTCTGCACCAGGATGAAGGCGAGCGCCGTCAGCGCCTGGCCGCCGAGGAAGGCCGGCTGCACGAAGGCGTCGCCGATGAAGCCGCCGAGCGGTTCGACCTCGTCCTTGATCATGGTCGCGACTTCCGCCGGCTTGACCTTGCGGAAGTGGATCTGCGGAAACCGCATGCAGCGGTCGAACAGCTCGTAGCGCAGGCGGCGCAGCATGCGCTCGCCCATGCGGCCCTTCTGGGTGTTGATCTGCAGCTTGAACAGCCCGTTGATGATGACGAGCAGCAGGAAGATCATGCAGAGCGCGACCAGATAGGGGATCTGCTCGAGCTGGAAGCCGGGGAAGAGGGTGATCGGGTCGCTGCCCAGCGCGCCGGCCAGGAAGCCCGGCGGGGTCACGGTTACTTCAAGAAACAAGGTCGTGAGGTTGCCGTCCTGGAAGGCTTCGCCCTGGATCGCCTTGTTGACGATCGCCTTGGGCAGGTCGAGGGAGACGAAATAAAATACCTGCGACAGCAGCACGATCAGCAGGATGGTCACCTGCTCGCGCTTGCTGTGCCGCCATATGTACTTGAAAAGCCTGGATTCCATCCCGCTCCGCCCGGGCGGCCGGCCAGCCGCGCCGGAGACGATAGCGGAAAGCCCGGCGCGGCGGAATTGCGAGCCGTGCCGGACTTGCCGGCCGCGCGCGGATTTTCCGTCTCAGACCTTCACAATTCCACGCTTCTCGCGCGTTCTTTGCGTGTGGCATAGTCCCCGGTCGGTGTCAGGGGATCACCCGGGAACTGAGGCATGGCCGGACGCGGACGCGACGCGCGCATCCTGATCTACAGCCACGACACCTTCGGTCTGGGGCACCTGCGCCGCTGCCGGGCCATCGCCCATGCGCTGGTCGAACAGCATCACCGGTCGGTCCTGATCGTCTCGGGCTCGCCGATCATCAGCTCGTTCGACTTCCGGGCGCGCGTGGATTTCATCCGCGTGCCGGGCGTCATCAAGCTGCGCAACGGCGCCTATACCTCGCTCAACCTCGACATCGACATCGAGGAAACGCTGGCGATGCGGTCCTCGATCATCCGGCATACGGCCGACATTTTCGATCCCGACCTGTTCATCGTCGACAAGGAGCCGCTCGGCCTGCGCGGCGAGGCGCAGGAGACGCTCGAGATGCTGAAGGACCGCGGCGTGCCGCTGATCCTCGGCCTGCGCGACGTGATGGACGAGCCGCGCCTGCTGGCGCCGGAGTGGGAACGCAAGAACGTCATCCCGGCGCTGACCGATCTCTACGACGACATCTGGGTCTACGGCCTGCCGCAGATCTGCGATCCGCTGGAAGGCATCGAACTGCCGCCGTCGGCGCGCAAGAAGATGACCTATACCGGCTACCTGCAGCGCAGCCTGCCGCAGCCCTCGGCCGCGCCGATGCCGCTGCTCAAGATTTCCCAACCCTATCTGCTGGTGACGACCGGCGGCGGCGGCGACGGCGCCGGGGTGATCGACTGGGTGCTGCGCGCCTACGAGAGCGATCCCGACCTGCCGCATCCGGCGCTGCTGGTGCTGGGGCCGTTCATGAACACCGAACGCCAGCAGGAATTCATGCAGCGCGTGACGGCACTGCCGAAGGTCGAGGCCATCACCTTCGATGCCAAGATCGAGCATCTGATGGCCCCGGCGGTGGGCGTGGTGGCGATGGGCGGCTACAACACGTTCTGCGAGATCCTGTCCTTCGACAAGCGCGCCCTCATCGTGCCGCGCACCAGGCCGCGCATGGAGCAGCATATCCGCGCCGAGCGCGCCGACGAGCTCGGCCTTGCGCGCATGCTGACCGAGGAGCGCGGCCGCGACCCGCACGCGATGGCGACCGCGCTGCGCAACCTGCCGCAGCAGCGGCTGCCCTCCGAGGTGGTGGTGCCGGGCCTGCTGGACGGGCTGGACAATGTGAACCGGCTGACCAATCAATGGCTGGCGCGGGCGCGCCGGCCGCGTCTCGGCGTTGCCGGAAGGCAGACGGCGACCCGCGCCTTCGGTCGCCGCTGAACCAACCTCGCCAGAGCCCGTTGCCCAAGCCGGTTGTCTTCGTCCTGAAGGGCTATCCGCGCCTGTCGGAGACCTTCATCGCCCAGGAAATACGGGCGCTGGAGGCGCTCGGGCTCGAGATCCGCATCGTCTCGTTGCGCAATCCGACCGACGACGGCGTGCATCCGATCCACGGCGAGATCGGGGCGCCGGTTTCCTATCTGCCCGAATATCTGCGCGACGATCCGCGGCGGGTGCTCCGGTGCTGGCGCCGGGCGCGGCGTCTGCCGGGCTATCGCGCCGCGTTCGGCCTCTGGCGCTCGGATTTCCGGCACGATCGCACCGTCAACCGCATCCGCCGCTTCGGCCAGGCCTGCGTGCTGGCGGCGGAGTGTCCGCCGGAGGTCGGCGCGCTGCATGCGCATTTCCTCCACACGCCGGCCTCGGTGACGCGCTATGCCGCGCGCATGCTCGGCCTGCCCTGGAGCTGCTCGGCGCATGCGCGCGACATCTGGACCACGCCCGACCGGGAGAAGCGCGGCAAGCTCGCCGATCTCGCCTGGTGCGCGACCTGCACGCGGATGGGCGCCGACAACCTGCGCGCGCTGGCGCCGGATCCGTCGCGCGTGCATCTCGTCTATCACGGGCTCGATCTCGACCGGTTCCCGACGCCGACCGACGCCAAACCGGCACGCAACGGCAAGCGGCTCGGCGATCCGGTGCGCCTGATCGCAGTCGGGCGGCTGGTCGAGAAGAAGGGATTCGACGTGCTGATCGCGGCGCTCGCGCTTCTCGACAAGCAACTCAGCTGGAAGCTGGTCCATATCGGCGGCGGCGCGCTCGGGCTCAGGCTGCGCGCGCAGGCGATCCGCGCCGGCATCGAGCGCCGCGTCGAATGGCGGGGTGCGGCGGCGCAGGGCGCGGTGCTCGAGGCCCTGCGCCAGTCCGACCTGTTCGTGCTGCCGAGCCGGATCGCCGCCGACAGCGACCGCGACGGGCTGCCGAACGTGCTGATGGAGGCGGCGAGCCAGAACCTCGCGATCGTTTCGACCACACTGCCGGCGATCGCCGAGCTGATCGAGAACGGGAAGACCGGCCTGCTGGTGAAACCGGGCGATGCGCGCGGGCTCGCCGCTTCGCTCGACCGGCTGATCCGCGATCCGGCCGAACGGAGCCGGCTCGGCTATGCCGCGGCCTGGCGCGTCAGGCGCGACTTCGACATGAAGAGCGGCATCGCGCAGCTCGCCGGGCTGTTCGGTCTGCCGAAGCGCGAGTTTCCCGACGAACCGGTCGCGACAGTCGAACCGACGCAGGCCGCGTCATGAGGGTCGCGTTCTATGCGCCGCTGAAGCCGCCGTCCCATCCGGTGCCGTCGGGCGACCGGCGCATGGCGCGGCTGCTGATGGCGGCTCTCGACCGCGCCGGCCACGATGTCGAACTCGCCAGCCGCCTGCGCAGCTTCGATCCGGTCGGCGACCCGAAGCGCCAGCTCGAGATCGCCGAAATCTGCCGCAGCCAGGTGCCGCGAATCCTGCGCCGCTTCCGGAACCGGCCGGACAAGGACCGGCCCGCGGCCTGGATCACCTATCACCTCTATTACAAGGCGCCGGACTGGCTCGGCCCGCGCATTGCCGATGCGCTGTCGATACCCTATGTCGTGATCGAGGCCTCGCATGCCGGCAAGCGCGCCGGCGGGGCCTGGTCGCTCGGCCACGATGCGGCGGCGGCGGCGATCAAGCGCGCCGATGCGGTGTTGCTGCCGAACCCCGAAGACGCCGAATGCATCCGGCCGCTGATGGAGGACCCGTCGCGGGCGATCGCGATGCCGCCCTTCCTCGATCTCGAACCCTATCAGAACGCGGCCATCGACCGGATCGAGCATCGAAGGGCGCTGGCGCGCGCGCACGGTCTCGACCCGTACCGGATCTGGCTGCTGGCGGTCGCGATGATGCGGCCCGGCGACAAGCTCGAAAGCTACCGCACGCTCGACCGCGCGCTGCGGCGCATCTCGCATCTGCCCTGGCATCTCGTGGTCGTGGGCGACGGGCCGGAGCGCGAGACCGTCGAGACGATGCTCGGCGGCATCGGGCCGCACCGCGCGACGTTCGCGGGCGCGCTCAGCGAGCAGCGGCTGGCCGGCTATTACGCGGCCTGCGACCTGTTCGTCTGGCCGGCGATCGGCGAGGCCTACGGCATGGCGCTGCTCGAAGCGCAGGCGAGCGGCCTGCCGGCGGTGGCGGGCAGCTCCGCCGGCGTTGCGGGCATCGTCGATGCCGGCACGACCGGGCTTTTGACGCCGCCCGGCGACGACGAGGCGTTCGCGCGCGCACTCGGCGGCCTGATGGCGCATGCCGAACGGCGCGATGCAATGCGCCGGGCGGCTCTCGACAAGACCGGCGAGAAGCACGGGCTGTCGCGGGCGGCACGCCTGCTCGACGGCGTGCTGACGAAACTCGGCGCCGCCACATGACGCGGCGCGCATCCGGCCGATGACGATCCGCCTCGCGCTGCTGCGGCATGCGCCGACCGGCTGGAACGAGACCGGCCGCGTGCAGGGCGGCAGCGACATCCCGCTGAGCGAGGCCGGACGCGCGGCGGTGCGCGGCTGGATCCTGCCGGCGCCGATCGACGGCTGGCGGCGCATTGCGAGCCCGCTCGCGCGTGCGCGCGAAACGGCGGCGCTGCTGCGGCCCGCGCACGAGGCCGCCGTCGAGCCGCGCCTCGCCGAGATGGGCTGGGGCGAATGGGAAGGCCGCACGCTCGCCGACCTGCGCGCCGAACTGGGCGACGAGATGATCCGGCGCGAGGTGGCCGGGCTCGATTTCCGGGCGCCCGGCGGCGAAAGCCCGCGCGAGGTGCAGACGCGCGTGAAGCCCTGGCTGGCGGAACTGGCCGAGGCCGGCGCGGACACGCTGGCGATCACCCACAAGGGCGTGGTGCGGGCGATCTATGCGCTGGCGACCGGCTGGGACATGACGGCGCGCGAGCCCGACCGGTTCCACTATCCGGCGCTGCACATATTCCGCGTCGGCCGCGACGGCGCGATCGTGCTCAAGCGCTTCAACATTCCGCTCGACGGCGGCGCGCAGAACCGGCCGTTGGCGCCGAAGCCGGCAATTCCCGGCGGCCCGAACGACAAGCCGGGACGTCGCTCGTGAGCGCGCCGCGGCTTTTCTTCTGGGTCCAGCATCTGCTCGGCATCGGGCATCTGCGGCGCGCGGCCGCGTTGGCGCGCGCCGTCGCCGAGGACGGATTCGCGGTGACGATCGCAACCGGCGGGCCTGCGGTGCCGGAGATCGATCCCGGCCCCGTCGCGCTCGTCCAGCTGCCGGCGGCGCGCGCGACCGATTCGAGTTTCGCGACCATCGTCGACGAGAGCGGCAACAGGCTCGACGAGGCCTGGTGGGATATCCGTCGCACCGCGCTGCAGCAGGCGTTCGAGCGCGCGCGACCGGACATCGTGCTGATCGAGCTTTACCCGTTCGGGCGGCGCGCGTTCCGCACCGAGCTGCGGCCGCTGATCGAGGCCTGCGAACGCGCCCGGCCGCGCATCCCGGTTGCGGTGTCGCTGCGCGACATTCTGGTCGACAAGGGAAGGGCCGATCGCGTGGCGGAGACGGTTGAGATCGTGCGCGCGCATGTCGACCGCGTGCTGGTGCACGGCGACCCGCGCCTGTTGCGGCTCGACGAGACGTTTCCCGCCGCGCCCGAGATCGCGTCGAAAATTTCCTATACCGGCTATGTCGTGAACCGCGCGCCGCCGCGCGGCACGCCGACCGGCGAGGTGCTGGTATCCGCGGGCGGCGGCGTGGTCGGGCGCGGCCTGCTCGTATGCGCGCTGAAGACGCGACCTTTGACCCGCCTTGCCGCCGCGCCGTGGCGGCTGGTGACCGGCCCGCAACTGCCCGAGACGGATTTCGTCGCGATCCGGACGCAGGCGGCCGGCATGGCGAATGTCGCGGTCGACCGCTACCGGCCGGATTTCCAGGCGCTGCTGGCGGGATGCCGCCTGTCGGTCTCGCAGGCGGGCTACAATACGCTGATGGAGATTCTCGCCGCCGGAACCCGCGCCGTCGTGGTGCCCTTTGCCGAAGCCGGCGAGACCGAACAGACCGGCCGGGCGCGCCGGCTGGCCGAACGCGGGCTGGTCGGGCTGGTGGAGGCCGGCAATCTGGCCCCGGAACCCCTGGCGGCCGCCATCGACGCCGCAGATGCGCGAAACCCGGCGCAAACGCCCGCCATCGACCTCGACGGAGCCCGGAAAACCGCGCTTTTTCTGCGCCAGACGCTGGAACGAGCCCGCAAATGACCGGCAAACCGGCCCGGAAGCCGCAAGATCAGGCCCGAACCATCCGAAAACGCCCTCGACAGGGTCGGAAACCGGGTCGAACCAGGCCCAAAGCCCTGCGAACCGGCGTCAGCGGGCCCTCCGAACCGACCCGGGCAAGCTGGCGGGATCTGACTGCCGAGCTGGATCGATGGCGCGCGGCCGGGCGATTCGCGACTTTCTGGTGGCGTGACGACGATGTGGAGCGGCCATCGCCCCGTCTCGACCGGCTGATCGCGATGTCCAGGGCCGCGCCCAACGGCCCCATTCCCCTGACGCTCGCTGTCATCCCGGCCCGCGCCGGCATGGCGCTTTGGGAACGTCTGGAAAGCGAACGGCACGTCCGGATGTTTCAGCACGGCTGGTCCCATGCCAATCACGCCCCGGAGGGCGAGCGGACCATGGAGCTGGGCGCTCATCGCCCGACCCGGATCGTGATGGAAGAGCTCGACAAGGGCCGCGACAACATGGAGCTGGTCGGCAGCTGGCAGTTTCTGCCGGTCGTCGTGCCGCCCTGGAACCGAATCGATCCGAAGATCGTTCGCCAGCTGTTCCGTTGCGGTTTCGACGGTCTCTCCGGCAGCGGCCCGCGACCGTGGCCGGACCGTCGGCGCAAATCGCCCGCGGACCGGATCGGAATCGTCAACGTGCACATCGATATTTTCCGGTGGCGGCCGCGCGCGCGGTTCATCGGCACCGGTGCCGCGCTCGGTCAGGCGGTTGCGCATCTCACGGCGCGCCGGCTCGGGACCGTCGATCCCGACGAGCCCACGGGCCTGATGACCCATCACCTGCAGCACGATGCAGGCTGTTGGCGTTTCATCGAGCGGTTTCTTTCGGTGACTGCGACGCACCCGGCCGGGCGTTGGCTTTCGGCGGAGGATTTGTTTTGGCCGGCTTGGGAGCCGCCCCTGCAATCGTCGGACTGGACCCGGCCGCTGGTGCCCGAATGAAAACCCTGCGCTACCCGTTCCGGGCGCTGGCCGCCGACTATCTGCGCGGCGGGGGCGGTTGCGCGTTGATGCTCGCGCTGTGGCTGATGCTGCCGGGCCGACCGCACATCCACGTGATTTTTGGCGGATTGACGCTGCTTTTCGCGCTCTTCACCATACGAACCGTCTGGCGGCAGCTCGCCGAATACGAGCTGCGGCCGGAGGGGATCGAGCAGGTGAAGCCGCAGAGGCGCGTCCTGCTGTGGGATCGGCTGGACAGCCTGCGCCTACGCTACTACGCGGTGCGGCGCAATCGCGAGGGGGGTTGGATGACGCTGACGATGCGGGCCGGCGACGTGCGCTGCGCCGTCGACTCGTCGCTCGACGGATTCGAGCCGCTGGTCGCCGCGGCGGCGAATGCCGCCGCCCGGCGCCGGCTGGCCATCGACGCCGCCACCCGCGCCAATCTCGAAGCGCTGGCCCTCGACAGTATCTCGGTTGCGCTCCG
>Ga0187892_10002500_pt1 | contig 36548 bp, 28 predicted proteins | sample MA1701073metaG_FD_139345 | JGI IMG/M metagenome (GOLD analysis project Ga0187892, IMG submission 139345) | Bio-ooze microbial communities from a basaltic lava cave in the Kipuka Kanohina Cave System on the Island of Hawaii, USA - MA170107-3 metaG ... | reverse complement strand
TTGGAAAAGGCCACCCGAGCCGTCACCACCACCCCAAAGAACTCCGCCGAGATTCTGCAGGCCGCCACTCAAAACCCTCGCCGACCCTTGGGACCTCCTATAGAAGGATCTCGGACGGTCTGCGCACATTTTTGTTCATGATCTGGCTCTACCTCCGCGTCTTCCGGACGATCCTACGAATTCTCATCCTCCGACGGCCCTGAAGGATGGGGGCGTGAAAACCCGCGAAAGGCCAGAAAGAAGGACACCGACATCAATGCGAAACAGGATTTCGCGTCCGGATGGGACGACAAGCTCGCTTGGGTCACTGGCTTCTTCGGAGAAGGCTTCTACAACGACCTGAACAGGCAGCTATCACACCTATCGAAGGAACGAATCACGCGAGGGAAGCGTGACTGGGACCCCCCGCTCATTGCGCGTGTGGTCCGTCAGCAGATCAACCTGTTCCTTGATTCACTCGACAGGAACGGGCGTGGTTCGAAGAGCACTATGGCGACGACGACCCCCCGGTCAGATTCCCAAGTGTAGGGCCGATTCCACAAAGCGAGGGAACGGACTCTTCCAGTTCACATTGCACCAGTCACACATGAGCCTGCCATCCCCTTCCTCCGAAAACGAGGCGGGCCGGCGGCCACCAGCTCGCCGGCCCTTCGTGACGGTCCAGTCTCAGTAGCCGCTCGGCTTCGGCTTCCCGCCCTTCCGCGGCTTCCGCTTCTTCTGCGCTGCCATTAGGACCACCCCCTCTCTTGGGTCTCAACGACCCGTCAGGCGACGACCTTCAGGCCGATCTTCGCGAGCGTCGCCACCATCTGAAGGACCGTTCCGACGCCGGCGGCGAGCGCCTCTTCCTTGACCAGGGCCTCTCGCATCTCCGTGATGGACTCGGCGACCTGCTCGTCGGTCACACCCTTCTGCGCGAGGACCTCCTGAGCCTTCTCCTTCGTGAGCTCGTTCGTCAGGTCCAGCCCTTCGAAGATCGCCACGTCACGGCCCTCCCTTCTTCGCGAGCGCCTGTTTCACGATGTCGGTCAGCGGTGCGAGCTGCTCCATCGTGACCACGGGCGGGGCGTCGATCCCCGCGGCGGTGTTCGCGTGGAGCTGCACGAACCGCTGGTGCCTCTCCCGGAAGGCCAGGAGCACCGTCACCTTCGCGACCGGATCCACGATGCCCTGCCCGCTCTCCACCGCGGCCTCGTAGAGGTCCTTCTCGGCCCGGGCGGACAGGGCGTGGCTGTTCTTCGTCGCCTGGCTGACCTGGCTGCTCACGCACGCGGGCAGCGCGAGCGCGAACAGGGCGAGCAGCGCCGCGGGCCTCACGGCTTCACCGCCGCCCCCGCCGGCGCTGGGACCATGACGATCTGTGGGTTCCCGTCGGGCCCCCTGATGACGAGCTGTCCCCCCGGAAGCACGATCGGGAGCGCGATCGCGTCCCCGGTCGCCTTGGCCCCGCTGAGGGGCACGGTCACCGACGTCTTCGTCGATCCGGCCTCGTCGATCGTCGTTGTGGTCGTGGCCCCATTCCGGTGCTCGCCCGCCTTCGCCACCCCGCGGCTCACCGCGTAGCCGGCGCCGGCGCGGCCCGCCACGAGTGCCGCGGCCACCTCCACCCACCTCGTGTCGCTGTAGACCTGGCCCACGACGCCGAGGACCACCAGGAAGATCGTGAGCCTGTAGAGGCGCCAGTCCCCCGCCGTGGTGTCGTTGTGCACGATCGCCTCCCTGGTCTGGAGGCTCCCGGCGCTGGGAGCTCCCGCTCCCGACGTCTCCCGCAGACGCAGAATGTTCCCGGTGGCTGCGCCGTCCATGTCGGTGTTGTTGAGCACGCCCGCGTTGGTCATGCGGGTAGTCCCGTTCGTCCGGAACACTCCCGCCTGGATGTCGAAGTCCCCCGCCGTGACCTTCACCTTGCCCGTGCCAGGCGTGAGCGCGATGTCGTTCGCGCCGGTGCTCTGGATGGTGATCGTGGTCCCGGCGAGCAGCGTCATTGCGGTCGAGTTGTAGAACTTGCGCGCGCCGACGCAGAACACCGCGTACGGGATCCCGATCGTGACGCCGAAGGCGTCGAGCTCCGTTCCAAGCGCGCCGGTGAGAAGGCCGTTCAGGGCGGTGATGTAGCCGTCGGTGTAGAGGCTGTTTCCGTCGAGGCTGTTCCCACCGGAGTACTGCGTCCGCGCGCCCAGCTTGATCCCTGAACCGGCTCCCGTGGCGCCCCCGCTCCCCACGATGGACGAGCCGGATCGGACCAGGGCCTCGAGGGTCGGCACCGCGCCCATCGAGAGGAGGGTCGGTCCGCCGGTCTCCCGGAGACCTCGGACGTCCGGTGAGCTCGCGGAACCAGCCAGGCGGGCCCGGAGTTGTCGCGTTGGACGAAGACGCCGCGCGCCGGCGGAACCAGGAGGTCGCCCTGGGGAAAGGAGAAAACGATGGTTCAGCGAACGGTTCTTGGCACAGATACGGATCAGTTGAAGCCGCCAGGGCGACCCAGATGTCCAAGAGGTCCCCGCCCGATGTTGGTTCTGGGGTTGAGAGTCGAGGGGCGGGGGCCGGGTAGAGAGTCAGAACTCGACTTCGCGCCGCAGCTCCTCGGGCATCAGGCACCCGTAGTGGGACTCGATCATCTGCACCGAGGTCCCCATGAGCCGCGCGATCTTGAAGGCCCCGACGCCGCGCACGGCCAGGTACGAGGCGAACGTCCTGCGGAAGTCCGCGAACGTCCAGGGCATCTTCGGCTCCTGCCGATCGAGGATCGCGCGAAGGCGATGCGTCGCGTTGTCCTCGCACCAGCGCAGCCCCGTCGGTGAGGGGAATAGCCACTCCGATCGGCGCGGCTGGCGCAGGAGCACGTTCATGAGCTTGGACGAGACCGGGACCCGGCGCGGCCGTCCGGTCTTCGGACACCACGTGTCCTTCGGTCGGACGACCAGAGCGGGCCGGTCGACCGAGGACTGGAGGTCGTCAGGATTTCCGCTCGGGTGATCCCGGTAGTGGAGCACCGTCACGGGTCCCCACCGCTTCTCCATCTGCCCCCAGAGCAGGAAGCGGGCAATCTCGCGCGTCGTCACGCTCTCCACCGTGGATAGGTCCGGTGGGAGCTGGTCCAGGAAGAGGCTGACCCGGGCAATATCCCGTCGCACCCAGCGCCCACGACGCTGGGCCAATGTCCACGACCCCCACTCGCGCAGGAAGTCGGGGACAGGCGTCCTCCCGCTGCCCACCGCCCGCGGGCACGGCGAGTCCATGCCCTTGTTTTCTTCCGCGCCCTCCTTCGAGGACCCACCGCCCAGCGACTACCGAATCCGGTGTCGCAGGATGAGCCAGTGGCTGGTCCACGGGCACCCCTCCGTGGACCGATTCAATTCGCGGGGCAGGCCCTGCTTGCGCGGCTTCGTCGCGATTAGCGACAGCGGGCCATGGGATTCATAACCCCAAGGTCGGCGGTTCAAGTCCGCCCCCCGGTACCACCCCGGTCCCACCAGCGGCTCCCGCGTCAGGCCCGGTCGCGAGCGCTTTCTGAGGCTTTTCGTCGGTCGGCGATTTCAGGGCGTATCGAGCGGAGGGTTGGTCGTTGCCGTGGTGCTTGACGGCTGATCCCGATGCGATCCGCCGAGCTCATGTGCTGCATCGGAGAACCCCTTAAGAACGAGGGCCTCTTCCTGCCTCGGAGGGAAGAGTACGACACTCCGATGTCCCCGGCGCTGACCCGTGGCTCGCTCTGAGACGTCGGAAGCCTGGGACGTTGTCGCCCTCTGCGGCGATGAAACCGTCCCGCGCCCCTGGCTCAGACCCGGATCGCGGCGGGCTCTTCCGCGGGCGCCGGCGCGGCCGTCGCGCGCTCCGTCTTCATCACCAGGAAGCCGAGCGCGTACACGCCGGCGGCGAGCCAGAGGACCTGCGTGAAGCCGAGCAGCATGCTCAGCGCGATGCAGAAGATCGAGGAGAAGACCGAGAGGAAGCCGTTCACCGCCCACGCCCAGGGGATCAGGTCCGGCGCGTTCGCCCGCAGCACCCGGAGGCCCGACGGGAACGGCATCCCGAGCGCCAGCCCGAGTGGCGCGAGGAAGAGGAGCACGACCCCGATCCGCGCCCAGAGCGGCCACCCGAGGAGCAGCGGCAGCACCACGTTCACCCCGAAGAGGTTGAGCCCGATCGCGCCCACTACCAGGACCGCCATCGTCCCCAGCGTCCGCCGCCCGACCCGCCCGAAGCGCTCCGCCAGCAGCGAACCCGTCCCCGCCGCCGCGAGCAGCGCGGTCAAGACCACCGAGACCGCGTACGTCGGATGGCCCAGGAAGAGCACCATCTTCTGCATGAGCACGATCTCCACCACCATGAACCCGAAGCCGAGCGCCGCGAAGTAGACGAAGTACCGGAGCTTCCCCGGCGTCGCCACGCCTTCGCGCCGGAGCGACCGGAGCGGGAGCAGGATCAGAGCGAACGCCAGGACCGCGATCTGGAGCAGCGACGCCACCAGCACCAGATGCCCCACCGGGAAGTCCGGGTGGTAGCGCTCGTCGATCACCGAGACCGGCCCGCCCTCCCGGCCCGCCCCCAGGAGCCCCGAGTACTTGTAGTAGTTGAAGAAGAACGGCCGGTCGTCCGTGCAGGGGCTGATGTCGAACGGATACGCCGCCTCGAAGGCCCGCCGCTCCTCCGCCGTCCCCCGCACCACGGTCGCGAAGTCCCGCCGCGCGCGCGCCCCGCGCCCGGCCTCCGCGCGCGCCGCCGTCACGGCCGTCGCCAGGAAGCGGCGCAGCTCCTCCTCCCCCGCCGCCCGCTCCGGCAGCCCCTCCGCCAGCACCCGCACGCGCGCGCCCGCCTCCGCCTCCTTCCCGTCGAACACCAGCAGGAACGCCTCCGCGAGCCCGTCGAGGAACCGCGGCTCGGGCGCGGCCCCGCCGGGGAGTCGCAAGAGACCGTTCCGCGCCGCCTCCGCCGCCGTCCAGACCACGGCCTCGCGGGCCGGCGCCTCCGGCTCGAACGGCCCCGGCGCCAGCGGATCGTAGACCAGCCCGCGGAAGCCCTCCTCCCGCGCGAAACGCTTCAGCGCCTCGACCTCGGCCGCCGTGAACGGTCCGCGCTTGATCATGGTCGACGCCCACTGGTGCCCCTGGAAGACCGCGATCCGCGAGCCCGCGTCCAGGTTCAGCTCCCGGAGCGCCGTGGCCGAGATGTTCGCGAGCCGGAGCGTCTCGCGCGGCCGCTCCGCGCCCGCCATGAAGCGCGAGTAGTTCGCGATCCCCCCTTCGTTCAGGTGCTCGTGGAACTCCCGCACCGCGTCGGTCGTGTAGAGGTAGCTCTCCGACAGCGTGTAGGCCCCCGTGCTGAGCGCCGTGAAGGAGTCCACCCCGCTCATCTGGATCACGTCGTAGCGGTCGGGCCGCGCGCGCATCCACGCGCGCCCCTCGCTCCGCACGAGCTCGATCCGGTCCGCCAGCGGATGCGCGCCCCGCCGGAACAGCCCGCCCAGGTAGCGGTCGAAGACGTCGGTCACCATCCGGATCATGGCCGTGTTGATCTCCACGGCCGTCACCCGGCGGGCGCCCTGCGAGAGCGCGACCATCACGTCGATCCCGCCCCCCACGCCGATCACCAGCACGTCGCGCGGGGGCGCGCCGGCCGCGGCGCGCGCCACGTAGGCGCTCGCGGCCTGCGTGTCGTCCAGGAACGGGAACGCCGCGAGGTCGGCCGCACCCTCGTAGAGCATGGTCGGCGCCGTCCCGTCCTGGACCACGTAGCGGCCCTGGACCGGACGCGTGTCCCGGCGGCCGAAGTCGCCCCCGATCATCGGCGAGCCCAGCACCGACGGCCCGACCTCCACCTCGGCGGTGGCGCTGTGCAGCACCACGTCCGGCTTCGCGCCGTAGGCCTCCGCCTCCTTGCCCGGCGCGAACGGGATCCGCCAGGCCGCCGCGGGGATCCCCAGCGTCGCGGCCCCCCCCGCGTACGCGACCGCGAGCCAGAGACCGAGCGCCAGCGCCGGCGCCGTGACCAGCAGGTGGCGCCGCCGCCCGCCCAGGCTGAACAGCACCGCCGCCAGCGCACCGGATGCGGCCGCAATCATCACCGTGGCCGTGCTCCCCCACCTCGAGAGCAGCAGCACGCTCGCCGCGCCGCCCGCCGCCGAGCCCAGCAGGTCGGCGAAGTAGATGCGGTGGACGTGCTCCGAGAGCCGCGTGAGCGCGGTCCCGAGCGCGAGCCCGCCCAGGAGGAACGGGACGGTCGCGATGAGGTAGATGAGGAGGAGGGCCAGCACGTTGGCCTTGTCCTTCCAGATCTGCAGGCTGTCGATCCGCACCAGCGTGACGAAGCAGAAGGCCAGGACCACGCTCACGGCGTAGCCCGTGGAATACAGCGCGAGCGCGCCTCCCGGCTCGTCGGTCCGGCGACCGACCCGCCGCGCGGTCAAGAGGCTCCCCCCCGCCCCGAACCCGAGCAGCGCCAGCGACACCACGAGGTAGGTGAAGTGGTGCCAGAGCATGATCGCGAAGACCCGGGTCAGCGCGATCTCGAAGAGCAGGATCGACCCCGCCAGCAGGAAGACACCGGGGGCGGTGAACCGGAGCGGCGAGCGCATGGGATCCCTATCGGAACGCGGGGCCGGCGGGCTCCCGCGGAAGCGGCGGCCGGAATCCGGGCATCAGCGCGCGAAGGCCACGACGCGGCTCTCCCGGATCACCGTGACCCGGATCGTGCCGGGAAAGCTCATCTCCTTCTCGATGTTCCGGGCGATCTCCTGCGAGAGCCTCACGACGTCCTCGTCGGAGACCTTCGCGGGGTCCACGCTGACCCGGACCTCGCGCCCGGCCTGGATCACGTAGGCGCCCTCCACGCCGGGGGGCGCCGTCGCGATCCGCTCGATCTGCTCCACCCGCATGAGGTACTTCTCGAGCGTCCGGCGCCGCGCGCCCGGGCGCGCGCCCGAGATCGCGTCGGCGGCCTGCACCACCAGCGGGTAGAGCGTGGTCCGCTTCTGGTCCTCGTGATGGGCCAGGATCGCGTTCACCACCACCGGGTCCTCGCCGCATTTCTGCGCCAGGTCCGCGCCGATCTCCGGGTGCCCGCCCTCCATCTCGGCGTCGATCGCCTTCCCCACGTCGTGGAGGAATCCGCAGCGGCGCGCCAGCTTCACGTCCAGGCCCAGCTCGCCGGCCAGGAGGGCGCAGAGGGAGGCGACCTCCTTCGAGTGCTTCAGGATGTTCTGTCCATACGAGGTCCGGTAATGGAGCCGTCCGATCGTGCGGAGCATCTTCTGGTGGAAGTGGCCGAGTCCGAGGCTCTGCACCGCCCCCTTCCCCTTCTTCAGCAGGTTGCGCGACACCTCGCGGCGGACGTGCTCGACGAGGTCCGCCACGCGGCCGGGGTCGATGCGCCCGTTCTCGAAGATGCGCTTGAGCGACCGCCGCGCCACCTCCTTGCGCACGCCGTCGAGCGCGTCGAAGCGGACCTCCCCGCGCTCGGCGTCCACTTCGAGCTTCACGCCGGTGGCCGCCTCGAAAGCCCCCCGGAACGGCGCACCGTCCCCCTGGAACAGGTCGGGCCCCCTCCCCTTCGGGAGGGGCACGGACCAGGACTTCTCCTCGCGCAGGTGGTCCACGTCGCACCGGAGGATCGCGGTGGTCACGAACTCCCGTCCGAACCGCTCCGCTTCCTCTTCGAGCCGCGCGCGGCTCCGCTCCTGGCGCAGGCTCATCTCGCGGTCGAGGAGCTGGGTCTTGAGATGGAGCAGGTGCTCGCGCGCGGAGGTCTCGGTGAAGCCCGCCCGTTCGAGGAGCGCGCGGCGCTGCTCGGCCTTCAGGCGCTGCACCTCGCGACGCCCTTCCTGAAGCACCCTCTCGCGCTCGTCCACCTGGGCCTGGAGCCGGGCGCGCGCCTCGTCCTTCTGGGCCACGAGGGACGCGAAGCGCTCCAGGTCCCGCTCGCGCTCACCCAGGAGACGCTCCAGCTCCTTCAGCCCTTCGTTCTCGTCGCGCACCTCGCGCTCGAAGCGCGCCCGCCGCTCGGTCTCCTGGGCCTCGGCCTCGGCGTGGGCCCGGCGGAGCCGTTCCTCGGCGGCGGCGCGGCTCGCCGCGCACACCTGCTCGGCGGCCGCGCGCGCGCGCATCCGCCGGAGGAACGAGAGTCCCAGGTGGGCCAGGTATCCGGCCAGGAGGGCCGCGATTCCGGTGACGATCACCCAGGCTTCCATGGGCCGTAGTGTATAGCGTTTGCGCTCGGACCAAGATACCCTCCGCGGCTGATGGCGCCGGTCCGGACCTGCCTCGGACCCGCGCTGGTATCCCTGCTTGGAGCAGCCCTGGTTCTCCGGGCCACGGCGCCCGGGCTGGGGATCAGCGCCGACTCGGTGCGCTACCTCCAGGCCACGCGGAGCGTGCGGTCCGGCGAGGGGCTCCGCGCACTCGACCACGACGGACGCCCCGCCCCGCTCACGCACTACCCTCCGCTCTACCCGATGCTCCTGGCCGCGACCCCGGCCCCGCAGACGTTCGCGCGCGGCTGGAACGCGATCGCCTTCGCCGCGTGGCTCCTCCTCTTCGCGCGCGCCTTCGGTTGGGGGCCGGGGCTGCTCGCCGCCTCGGCTCCGGACGTGCTCTCGATCCACGTCTGGGCCTGGTCCGAGCCCACCTTCCTGCTGCTCCTGGCGCTGGCCTGGCTCCCGGCGGCCGTCTGGGGCGCCTGGAACCTCGCCGCCACCGGCCTCCTCGCCGACCGGCGGATCGGCTTCCACCCGCCTGGTCCCGCACCGCTCTGGTCGGGGTTCCGGTCGCTCTCGTCCTGGGTGCTGGCGCCCCCCGGGAGCGGCGGCGTTCGCTGGGTCATCGCCACGGGCTCGCTCCTCATGGGCGCGCGCGCCGTCTTCGACATGATCCGGGAGCGCGCGTGGCCCCGGGGCCCGCTCCCGCTCTGGGGAGCCGTCTACCTCGGGTTCGTGCTCCTGACCATGACCATCGCCGACGCCGCCACGCAGCTCGAGGTCCGCCTGCTCGCGCCCCTGCACCCGATAGCGATCGCCGCGGCGGGCTCGGTCCTCCACCGCCTGCGGCGCCGCGTCGCGCTCGCGGCGCTCCTCGGCACGCTGGGCGCGACGCACGTGGCCACGCTGGCGGTGGAGCTGCCCCGGGCGCGGCACGAGGGGCTGGGCTACGCGGCGCGGGCGTTCCGCGAGTCGCCGCTGCTCGAGGCCGTGCAGGCGCTCCCCGCGGAGCGGCCGCTCTTCTCGAACGCCTCCGAAGCGCTCCAGCACTGGACCGGCCGTCCGGCGGCGGACCTCCCGTGGAAGCACGACCCCTTCGCGGGCCGGGACGTGCCTCGGTACGAGGCCCGCCTCGCCGAGCTCCTCGGGCGGCTCCGCGCGGAGGGCGGCGCGATCGCGCTCTGGGACCTCGTGCAGTGGCGGGACTACCAGCCCGGCGAGGCGGAGCTCCGGGCGCGGCTCCCGCTCGAGGTGCGCCTCCGCGTCGCGGACGGCGTGCTCCTCACACCTTCGAGACCGTGATCCCCTGCTGTCCCTGGTACTTCCCCGCCCGGTCGGCGTAGGAGACCTCGCACGGCTCGCTCGCCTCGAAGAACAGGACCTGCGCGATCCCCTCCCCCGCGTAGATGCGCGCGGGGAGCGGGGTCGTGTTGCTGATCTCGATCGTGACGTGCCCCTGCCACTCCGGCTCGAAGGGGGTCACGTTGGTGATGATCCCGCAGCGGGCGTAGGTGGACTTGCCCACGCAGACGGCCATGACGTTGCGGGGGATCCTGAAGCGCTCGACCGAGCGGCCGAGCGCGAAGGAATTGGGCGGGATCGTGCAGACCGGGCCGCGGAAGTCCACGAGCGACTTCGGGTCGAAGGCCTTCGGGTCCACGACGGTCGCGTTCAGGTCGGTGAACACCTTGAACTCGTCGGCCACCCGGAGGTCGTAGCCGTACGACGAGAGGCCGTAGGAGATCACGCCCGAGCTCATGAGCTTCTCGCTGAACGGCTCGATCATCCCCTGCTCGCGCGCCATGCGCCGGATCCAGCGATCGTTGCGGATCATCGCGCGCGATGTTAGCAGACCGGAAGTTGCCGCTAACATAGGGCGCATGAAGCCGGTCCTGCCGCTGATGGTCCTCCTGTCCGGGCTCGCGGGCGCCGAGGACCTGTGCCTCCGTTGCATGAAGGAGAAGCGCATCCCCCAGCGGGAGGTCGCGCTCCGGCTCATGGAGCGGGACGGGAAGGACATCTTCCAGACCGTGGGCGAGGAGCTGCACTACATCGAGACGGACCACTTCAAGCTGGTCATCAACCTGCCGGGCCAGAACATGAAGCTGGCCTTCGACCCCAAGGTCCGGGCCGAGATGCAGCTCCTCCACGTGCTGTTCCCAAGCGTGAGCGAGAACACGACCACGCTGAGCGACCACCACATCGCTCACCTCATCGCGAACCGCCTGAAGCGGACCTGGAGCGAGGTCCAGGAGCTGCTCGGCGTGACGGACGCCGACTTCGCCGCGCCCTACATCCACCTCGGGCAGAAGGGGAAGTACGAGCTGTACCTCTTCCGGAACAAGAAGAACTACGACGTCTTCTGCGACCGCTTCACGGGGCGCGCGCACACCTTCGCCCAGGAGTGGACCAACCGCGAGGACGACAGCCTGGCGATCATCTGCTACTTCGGCGCCGAGACCTATTCGATCCGCGACTTCTGGAACCAGGTGGTCCATTCCTGGTCGCACACGCTCCTCCAGGGCTACCGCCACTTCTCGTTCAAGCTCCCCGCCTGGCTCCACGAGGGGTTCGGCCACACGTTCGAGCGCAAGGAGTACGACGGGTTCAACTCGTTCTGCTACGACGAGGGCGGGCGCGCGCAGTTCTGGGAGGGGAAGAAGTGGAAGCAGCGCCTCAAGAAGATGGTGGCGAGCGGCAAGGTCAGCCCCTTCCCGGCCTACTACCAGAAGATCGAGGTCGGCGAGCTCCTGCCCGAGGAGCACGGGCAGTGCTGGAGCCTGGTCTCCTGGCTGATCGAGACCGACCCGAAGAAGTTCCGCGCCTTCGTGAACCTGATCAAGGCGCGCAAGACCCAGGACGAAGCGCTCCAGCAGGTCTACGGCTGGTCGGTGCTCCAGCTCGACGAAGCCTGGCGGGCGTACGTGCTCAAGACCTACCCCTCGAACTGATCGCTCCGCCCGGGCGGGGCTCCGTCCCGATATGACGCCCGACGCCCGGGCGACGTCTCACCTGTCGGATGCTCCCAACCGAATGGAGACCGGAAAGGCGCAAGCGACGGCTCGGGACGCGGAGACGGAACGCCGGCTCGTCGAGGAGTTCCGGCGTGGCGACCGGGCAGCCTTCGACGAGCTGGCCCGCCGCCACCTGCCCGCGCTCCACCGCTTCGCCCTCCGCCTCACCGGCCGCGCCGCCGACGCGGAGGACCTGCTCCAGGACGCGCTGCTCCGCGCGCTCGGGGGGCTCGCCCGCTTCCGCGGGGAGGCCTCGGTCGGCACCTGGCTCCATCGGATCGTGTGCAACGTGCACGGCTCGCGGCGGCGCGCGGACGAGCGGCGCCGCGCCGCCGAGGCCCGGGCGCCCGTCCCGGAGGCGGCGGCGGAGCCCGGGGCCCGTGACGACGAAGTCGTGCGCCGGGCCCTGGACCGGCTCCCGCCGACGCAGCGGGCGGTGCTGGCGCTCCGGGTCTACGAAGGGCTCCAGCCCGCGGAGATCGCCGGGCGCCTGGGGCTCAAGCCGGGCGCGGTCCGCATGAACCTGCTCTACGCCCGAAGGACGCTGGCGGGGTTCCTGGCCCCGCGGGAGTGATGACCATGTCCTGTCCGCGATGGGAGGAGCTGAGCGCGCACCGGGACGGCGACGCGCCGCCCGGGTTCGCGCAGCACCTGGACGCCTGCCCCGTCTGCCGCACCTCCGTGGAGACGCTGGACCGGATGGAGGAGCGCCTGCTCGGTCTCGACCCCGCCGCCGGAGCCGAGGACCCGACGCTCGCCGACCGCCTGCTCTCCCGGCTCCCCCCCCGGCCCCCGGAGCCGCGCGGCCGCGTCCTGCGTTTCGCGCTGCCGCTCGCGGCGGCCGCGCTCATCCCGTTCGCGCTGATCCAGGTGCTCAACCGGCCGCCCTCCCCGGTTCCCCCGCCGCCCGCAGCGCGACCCGCCGACCCGCCCATCGCGGTGGCGCCGGCGCCTGCTCCTTCGAAGGGTCCGACGCCCGACCGGAGGCGATCGGCCCCGCGGGACCGCGCGACCGAGGCGCTCGAGCGGTTCCTGGCCGCGCCCCCCGGGGGACGCCACCAGCACGTCGCGGCGCTGCGCGCGGCGGCCCGCGTCGCCGGGCCCGGGCCGCTGGTGGCCCGGCTGCGGCGCATCGCGCGCCGCGGCGCCGACGCCGGAGCGGTCATCGAGACGGCCTACGTGCTGGACGGCCCCGAGGCGACCACCTACCTCGGCGAGCTGGCCCGCGACCCACGCACCGGGCCGGAGGCGGTGAATGCGCTCTCCCGCCTCGGGACCCGCTCCGCGGTGACGGCGCTCGTCCGCTGCGCCGCCGCCGAGCCATCGGAGGGCGCCGTCCGCGCGCTCCGCGAGGCGCGCGACCTGGCGCGCGAGGTGCTGCTCGCGGACCTCGACGCGAGGGACGACGCCACCCGGCTCCGCGCGCTCGCGCTGCTCGCCCGGCTGGGCGCGCCCGAGGTGATCCCCGCCGCCGACCGCGAGGCCCGGCGCGCCCGCGACCCGGTGCCGGCGCTGCGCGCGCTCGCGCGGCTCGGCACCACCGACGCCTTCGAGGCGCTCCTCTCGCTGGGAGGCGCGCTCGGGAAGGAGGCGACGGTGGCGCAGGTGATCCGCGGCGTGTCCGAGGCCGCGATCCCCGCGCTCCAGGAGCTCATCCACGGCCGGAACCGCGAGGTCGCGTTCCGCGCGGTCGAGGTCCTGGCGGGAATCGACCATCCCTCCGCGATCGTCACGCTCGAGGGGCTCCTCGACGACCGCTCCGGGCTCGCACCTGCGGTCGTGCGCGCGCTGGCGCGCGTCCAGGGGCCGGAGGCCACGGAACTCCTTCATGAGGCGCGCGCACGCCCGAGCCTGCGCTGGGAGGCGGAGCTGGCGCTCCGCGAACGCGCGGGACGGAACCTGTAGCGCCCAACCATCGAGAGGTCTGCATGAACATCACGACTCCGATCCTCTGCCTGCTGCTCCCCTGGCTGGCGCCCCAGGAGCCTTCCCGGGGAGACGACCCGCCGGCGGCCACCGTGCTGCGCTTCCATCCGTTCGGAGCGTTGACCGCGCCGCGGACGGAATCACCCTTCCGGCCCGTGGGCCTCTCCACGGTCACGTTCGGGAGCAACCGCGAGGGCAGCCTCGATCTCCACCCGAGTACGGGTTCGCCCCTCCTCGCGCCCGAGGAGGTGATCGACCTCATCCGCGACTGGACCGGCCCGGAGCACTGGGACATCCCCGGCCCGAGCCTTCAGTCCTCGGGCGGCCGCCTCATCGTGATCCAGACGCCCGCCGTGCACGACCGGATCCGCAGCGTGCTCGAGTCCCTCGAGCGGAACGTGACCCGCCGGGTCGGCCTCCGGGTCTTCGCGCTGCCCGCCCGCCATCCCGCCGTGCTCCGGCGGATGGAAGCCGGGGCCGGCCCGGTCCTCGACCCGCGCGCGTTGGAGGAGACCGTCGCGGCCCTCGCCGGCGCGACCGAGTTCCGGGCCAGCGGGCTCGTGGGCAGCCGGCTCGAACTGGGCGCGGTCCGCGAGTCCTCGGGCGTCGTGGGCTGGGACGCGGAGGTCGCGGAGGGAGCCAGTCAGGCGGAGCCCGTGGTGAAGGCGCTGCGGGACGGGTGCTCCCTGACCGCGTGCGTGCGCGTGGCCGGCGAGGGACGCCTCCACGTGGCGGTCGTCTGGAACCGGGCCACCGGTCAATCGCGCGAACCGACCGACCTCCAGGCCGAGGGGCTGGGACAGGTGGACCTGCCCGAGTTCCTGGTGACCCGCGGCGGGGCCGCGGCGGCCGTCCCCGCGGGGGGCGGGCTCCTGGTCGGGGCGGCGTCCGCCGATGTGGGCGACGGCCCGGCCGCGTTCCTCCTGGTTCCGGCGCTGGAGGACGCCGCCTCCGATCCGCCGGCGGGCCACCTGATCGAAGACCTGCGCGCGGCCACCCGGTCGATCGAGGACTTCTCGTTCGCCTGGCCGGGCCTCCCCGTGGTCCCCACGGACGAGGACAATCCGAGCGTCTATCCGCGCCCCGAGCCGGACGCCTTCCTCACCAGCGGCCACGTTTCGGACGTGCTGAAGGCGTCGGTCCCGAGCGAGGCGTGGGACAACGACCAGGCGCGCGCCCTGCAGATCTCCGAGGGGCGCTTCCTGGCGCTGAAGGGGCCGGCGGACCTCCTGGTCCGCGCCCGTCGCGCGCTCGACGAGATCCTCGGCGAGGCCCGGAGGTCCACGGGGATCCGTGTCACGGTCGCCGCCGCGGGGGCGCCGGTCCTGAGCGCGTTCCTCGCCGCGCCCGAGCGGGGCTCCACGGTGATCGCCGCGGGTCGCGAGGTGACCCTCGTGCGCGGCTACGAGACCATGATCGCGCAGAAGGCGTCGATCGTGCTCCCCCAGAGCGCGACGCTGTTCGGGGGTCTCGCGCTGGGGATCCGCCCGCGGCGCCTGAACACCGACGATCGCTTCCAGCTCGAGGTCCGGGGCGCGTGGGCCCGTCTGAAGGCGGGGCCGGTGAAGCAGCGCACGCTGGGAGCGCCCAAGGTCGGCACGCTCAGCGCGCCCGAGCTGGACGTCGTGCCGGTCGCGGCGGACGTGACACTCCGCACCGGCGAGCCGGTGGAGCTCCCGCTCGGGAGCGCCGAGGGGATCGGCCCGTTGACGCTGACGCTGGCCGCCTGGCCGATCGATTGATGCCGGCTATCCGCTCTGGAACGCCGTGGCCCCCGGTCTGTCGCGCACCGTCCCGTCCGGGAAGAACATCCCGTTCTCCCACCAGAAGGGATGGGGCGGCAGTGGATCATCGCCTGGAACAGGATGAAGCCGACGCCGCTCGTAGTCGCATAGTTCGTCACGTCCTCGTAGCGCATCACGATCCCGGGCGAACCGAACTCGGTTGCCAGGATCGGCTTGCGTGCCCCCGACCGAGATCAACTCATGCAGCTACGCAACGCCGTTCTTCGTGCCCGGATCGCCGGATGACAGCATTCCATGGGAGTCCGTCTTCTCCTCGTCTTGACGAGGCGCCCTCCTCGATGAACAGGTGGCAGGACGATGAAACGTCCGTACGTCCGCGAAGGCGACGGATGCCAGCTACTGCTTCGCCAGCACGTGGCGATAGTTCTTCAGCGCGAACTTCAGCGTTTCGAAGACGCGCTTGTTCTCGCTCTTCACGTAGACGTAGAAGTAGATCAGCCCGAACCAGGCGGTGAAGAGCGGATTCGGCGGGAGATGGATCAGCTTCTTGATCAGGGGCAGCGTCCGGGGCCAGAGCACGGCCGTCTGGAAGAACTTCTGCAGGTTCTCCATCTTCTTGATGTCCGGTCCGTTCAGCTTCGAGTCGGTGAAGAAGGACTTGGAGAGGCTGTCGAACTCGAAGGCCCGGTCGAGGAACCCCTGCTCGAAGGCGAACTTGGTCAGCTCCGTGCCCGGGAACGGCATGAACACCGAGCACCAGGGGTAGTCGGCCTTGATGTCGATGTTGAGCTGGAGCGTGGAGAACGCGTCATCCAGCGTCTCGCCCGGCAGCCCGACGATGTTGTAGGACCGGAACTTGATCCCGGCCTTGTGCAGTCTCTCGGCAGCCACGTGGATCTGCTCGTTGCTGAGCGCCTTGACCAGCACCCGGTTCCGGAGGTCCTCGTTCCCGGATTCGATCCCGAAGAAGACCGACTTGCACCCGCCCGCGGCGAGCTGCTCGGCGTACTCGGGATCGGAGGCCACGAGGTCGGCGCGCACGAGGCAGATGAACGGCAGCCCCACTTCCTTCTTGTAGATGGGCAGGAACTCGTAGAGCCACTTCTTGCTCATCCCGAACACGTCGTCCGCGAAGTAGACCGTGCGGACGTCCGTGGTGTCGCGGAGCTGCTGGAGCTCCTCGATGACCTTCGGGATGCGCCGGATGCGCACGTAGCGTCCCTTGCCGTCGTACAGCTCGCGCATCGCGTCCTCGAAGCAGAACGAGCAGTGCCAGGGACAGCCGCGCGAGGTGATCACGTTGCGGACGCTGCGGTCGAGGCGCCCGTTGAGCGCGTTGTAGAGATCGCGGTCCGGGAACGGGTAGTCGTCGAGGTCCCGGCGCAGGTTGCGGAGCGGGTTGGTCACCACCTCCCCGTCCTTCTTCTTCACGGTCAGGTTCGCGACGTCGTGCCACGGCTGGCCGGCCTGGAGCCGGTCGAGCACGTCGCGGACCGCCTCCTCTCCCTCGCCCCGGACCAGCATGTCCACCGAGTCTTCCTTGATGAACTCGGGGAAGAACGTCGGGTGCGCGCCGCCGAAGATCGTCGCGGTGCCGTAGCGTTCCTTGACCTGGCGGGCGATCTCCACGGCCCACTTGTGGCTCCCGGTCATGATCGAGAACGCGACCAGGTCCGGCCGGAACTCGCGGAGCGCGGGCTCGAAGTCCTCCAGCTTGTTGCCGATCTCGAGCCGGACGTCGTGCCCCCCCTGCTTCACCAGGGTGGAGATGTACATCGGGCCGAGGAACTCGTACTCGATGTTCTGGAGAAAGAGGAGCCGGGCCATTCACTTACCTCAAAGGGTCCGGTCGTCGCGGGCAAGAGGCGGAGACGGCAACCCGGCCACATGCCCCCTTTTCGGCTGAAAGCGCACGAAATTAGAGCGCATGGCGGGGCAAAGAGCAAGCGACGGCTTCGCGCGCTCCCGGCGGCCCGGTACGATCCCCTCCCGATGAGCGACGACCGGGAGGCGGCCCGATCGATCTTCCTGGCGGCGGTGGCAGCCGTGGACCCCGGCCCCCTCGTGCGCGCCGCGCTCGAGGGCTTCCTGGGACGCGGTGCCCCGTTCCGCGACGCCTCGGGAAGCCCCGTCGCCCCCCCCGAGGGCTTCTTCCATCGCGGCGCCCGGCTCATCGTGGTGGGCGCGGGCAAGGCCGCCGCCCCGATGGCCGCCGCCGCCGAGGAGATCCTGGGCGACGCCCTCGAGGGCGGCGTCGTGGTGGTCAAGCGCGACCATGGCCTGCCGCTCCGGCGGATCGAGCTCCGCGAGGCCGGCCATCCCACTCCGGACGAGGACGGCGTCCGCGGCGCGCGCGCCGTGCTCGACGGGGCGCGCCGGGCGGCCGCGCGGGCGGCCGAGGGGCGGCTCCTCTGCCTCTTCTCGGGAGGCGGCTCGGCCCTCCTGCCGGCGCCCCGCGCCGGGCTCGCGCTCGGCGATCTCCAGGAGGTCACCGACGCGCTCCTCCGGAGCGGCGCTCCGATCGAGGAGATGAACTGCGTCCGGAAGCACCTCTCCGAGATCGCGGGCGGCGGGCTCGCGCGCGCGGCCGCACCGGCGCCGTGCCTCACCTTGATCCTCTCCGACGTGCTCGGCGACCCGATCGACGCCATCGCGTCGGGTCCCACGGCCGCGGACCCCACGACGTTCGCCGACGCGCTCGCCGTCCTCGAGCGCCGCGGGCTCCGGGCGCGCGTCCCGCCGCGCGTGCTCGAGACGCTCGAGCAGGGCGCGCGCGGCCTCCTCCCCGAGACGATGAAGGCCTCAGATTCCGCCGCGCGCGCGGCGACGAACCTCGTGCTCGGGAACAACGCGCGGGCGCTCGCCGGCGCCGAAGAGCGCGCGCGCGCTCTCGGCTGGCGCGTCCGGCGCATCGCCGAGCCGATGCGCGGCGAGGCGCGCGCGATGGGGCGCCGGGTGGCCCAGGCGCTGCTCGGCGCGCGGACGGATGACCGCCCCGCCTGTTTCCTCTGGGGGGGCGAGACCACGGTCACGGTCCGGGGCGACGGCCGGGGCGGCCGGAGTCAGGAGCTGGCGCTGGCCGCGGCCGAGGCCCTGGACGGCGCCTCCGGGATCACGCTGCTCTGCGCCGGCACCGACGGGACCGACGGGCCGACCGACGCCGCGGGCGCGGTGGTGGACGGCGGCACCGTGGGACGCGCCCGCGCGCTCGGGCTGGATGCGGCGGCCTGCCTGGAGCGGAACGACTCCTACCGATTCCTCGACGCCGCGGGGGACCTCCTCCGCACGGGTCCGACGCGGACCAACGTCATGGACGTCGCGATCGGGCTGGTGCGGAGGGAATGAGTCAGCGGGACGGGACCGGATCGCGGACGTCCACGACCATCCAGCGCACGTCCGCCCGCGGGCTCAGCGCCCGGCCGAGACCGAGCGCGGCGTCGTCCCGCGCGCGGGCGCCGCCGAAGGCCTCGCGCGCCCGGTGGAGCGCCTCCGCCTCGAGGTCCGCGGGGGGCGCGGTCCGCGACGCGAGGAAGAAGAAGTCCTCGCGTCCCCCGGAGCCCACCGACCAGGGCGGGCCCAGGCGATGCGCCTTCCCCTCCGCGACCCGGAGCGGCGCAAGCCAGTGCGCCGCTCCGGCGGCATCGATCCTGAGGAGCGAGAGGTGGACCCCACCCGGGCACTGCACGCGGGCCGAGAGGGTCTCGCCCGGCGCGAAGACCAGGCCCGCCGCCGGGGGCGTTCCGTCCGCGCGGAGCAGCTCGAGCTCGTACGCGAGGCCCGGGGGGCGGGAGAAGACCCAGGCCATGAGCGCGAGGACCGGCACCGACGTGCAGATCAGGATCGTGCGCCGGAGCGCGGGACGCGGGCCCGGCGGGGCCTGCGGAGCTTCCATGCCTCAGCGACGCTTCTTCGCGCTCTTGGACTTCGAGGGCTTGGACTTCGCGGCCTTCGAGGCCGGCGCCGCCGGGCGGGCCGGCGCGCCCTTCGGGACCGCCGGCTTGCCGTCGCCGGCGGCGGTCCTCTTCGCGGAGCGCTGCTCCTCGAGCCATTCGATCAGGAACTGCGTGACCAGGCGCACGCCGGCGCCGGTCCCGCCCTTGGGCGCGTACGGGAGGTCCTTGTCGGCCCAGGCGGTGCCGGCGATGTCCAGGTGGACCCACGGAGCCTCGCCCACGAACTCCTTGAGGAAGATGGCGCCCTGGATGGTCCCGGCGTCGCGGTTCCCCGCGTTCTTGAGGTCGGCGACGTCGGACTTCAGGAGCTCGCGGTACTCGTCCCAGAGAGGGAGCGGCCAGGCGCGCTCGCCCGAGGCCTCGCCCGCGCGGCGCATGGTCTCGACCAGGCCCGGGTCGTTGCCGAGCACGCCGACGGCCTCGGTGCCCAGCGCGACCACGACCGCGCCGGTGAGCGTCGCGAGGTCCACCATGGCCTTCGGCTGGTAGCGCGCGGCGTAGGAGAGCGCGTCGGCCAGGATGAGCCGTCCCTCGGCGTCCGTGTTCGTGATCTCCACGGTCCGGCCGGAGTGCATGGTGAGGATGTCGCCGGGCTTGTAGGCCCGCCCGCTCGGGAGGTTCTCGGCGGCCGGGACCAGCCCGACGAGGTGGAGCGGCAGCTTCAGCTCGGCGGCCGCCTGCATGATGCCCAGCACGGCCCCCCCTCCCGCCATGTCGAACTTCATCTTGTGCATGTCGGCGGCCGGCTTGATCGAGATGCCGCCGCTGTCGAAGGTGATCGCCTTGCCCACGATCACCACCGTGTCCAGCTTCCGTCCGCGGTTCAGCTCGAGCACGATGAAGCGCGGCGGCCTCTCGCTCCCCTGGTTCACCGCGAGGAGCCCGCCCATCCGCTGGTCGGCGATCTTCTTCTGGTCCAGGACCTCGACCGAGATCCCGTTCTTCCCGGCGAGCTTCTGCGCCTCGGCGGCGATCGCCTCGGGGACCATCACGTTCCCCGGCTGGTTGCCCAGGTCGCGGACGTAGTTCGTCGCGCGCGCGAGGAGCTGTCCGAGCCGGACCCCCTCCTCGACCGCGCCCGCGTCGCCCGGCGCCGCGTAGAGCGCTATGTCCTTGAGGAGGTCCTCGCCCTCCTTCTCCTTGGTCAGGTACTTCCGGAAGCGGTAGTAGCCCAGCACGAGCCCCTCGGCGACCGCGCGCCCGACGGCGGTGAGCTCGTCCACCTGGGGGACCGCCATGCCCAGGTTCTTGAGCTTCCACGCGCGCAGCCGGCGCGCGAGCGTCCCCGCTGCCTGGCGCGCGGCCTCGGGCGTGAACTTCGCGCGTTCGCCGAGACCCACGAGCACGACGCGCGGCGCGGGTAGCGCGCCGAAGGTGTAGATGATCCCGATCTCCAGCGGCTCCCCCTTGAAGTCGCCGAGCCGGAGCAGGCTCCCGATCTGGCCCTTGAGCCGGCGGTCGATCTCGACCGCGGGCCCGGTGAGGTTCCTCTCTCCCTGGAAGAACGGGAGGGCGATGGCCTCGACCCCCAGCCGCTCCAAGGCGACGGACGTGACGTAGACCTTGGTCATCGACGCTCCTCAGCTCTTCGAACCCACTTCCATTGAAGGACTTAAGACAGCCCAGGTCCGGCGGCCCAAAGCTTGCAACCCGGCCCGGGAGGTTTCTCCTAAAACAAATCCACTCAGGCATTTCAAGGGAGTCTTCGCTCGGGGCGTCTCGAAACTGCCCTTCCCAGGCGGGTTGGCCCGGTCGCATCTCAAGTGTTTCCAGACAATTCCGAGATTGGTGGGGGGGACGAAGAGCAACCGGTCCTTCACCAGGGACTCCCATGATCAGCATCGTCATCCCCTCGCATCAGGCGCGCTCCCAGCTCCGGCGGGCCCTAGGCTCGCTGGGGTCGATCCTCGCGTCCGATCTCGAGGTCCTCGTCGTGGACGACGGATCCACGGACGGCACCTCGGAGATGGTGCGCCGCGAGTTTCCCTGGGCGCGGCTGGTCTCGTCTTCCTGGATCCGCGGGCGGAACGAATCGAAGAACTTCGGACTCTCCGCCGCCATCGGCGAGGTCGTGGCCTTCCTGGACAGCGACTGCGAGGTGGACGAGGGCTGGCTGCGCGCCGCGCGCGAAGCGATCCAGAGCGGCGCCGACGCCGTGACCGGTCCCGTCCGTCACGGCGCCGGTTTCCGCCAGCAGCTCATCGCCCTCCTCGACTTCCCCGACTTCCAGACCACGCGCGCGGCCAGCGTTTCGAATTTCGCCTCGTGCAACGTCGTGCTCCGCCGCGCGGTCTTGGACGAGGCACCCTTCGATCCCGCGCTCCCGAGCGGCGGGGACCGCCTGCTGGCGTGGCGCCTCGCGCGGGCGGGACGTGACGTGCGCTACGTGCCGGCATTGGCCGTGCGCCACCGGCCCGACGACGACGTCCGCTCGCTCCTCCGCCGGCGGGTCCGCTATGGCCTCAACGCCGTGCTCGTGCGTCGCCGCGATCGCACAGTCCCCGGCGCGCGCCTCCTCCGCTTCGGCCTGCTCGCGCCGCTCTTCCTGGTCGGAGCCCGGATCGCGCGCGACCTGCTCCGCCTGCCCTCGCTCGTCCGGTGCGGCGCGATCGGCGGAGGCGCGCGCGCTCTCCTCCTCGGCGCCGCCGCGACCCTGCTCCGGGCCGCCGAGTTGTCGGGGATGTACGCCGGGCTCTTCCGCCCCCTCGCGCCCGCGCCCGCGTCGGCTCAGGGCCGCTCTTCCCTCCCGGCCGCGACGCCCGCGGCCACCGCGGAGAGCGCGGCCCCCGCGAGGATCGCGTAGGTCCAAGCCCTCCCCTCGTAGGTCACGAAGCACGACGCGAAGAGGGGGAGGGCCGAAGCGGCGACCCGGGTGAGCGCCCGGCTCGCCCCCAGCGTCGCAGCGACCCGCCGGACCATGAGCGCCCTGAGCGCCACCATGAGCCCGAAGAACGCGTGGCAGAACCACCAGTCCGGGCCCAGCCAGGCCGGCAGCCCCCCGAACACGAGACCGTCGGTGCCGACCGTCCACCAGGAGAACAGGAGTCTCATGGCGCCCCTCCTCGTCACGGCACCACTCATCGCCGGTGCTTCATGCACTTCAGCACGCAAGCCAGGAACGCGCCGAGCTTGGCGATCTTCAGCGAAAGGCCCATGAGCGACATGCACGCGGACATGCACGGAACCCACCCGGCGGTCGCCGCCAGACAGCCCACCGCGCAGGACGCGATCCCGAGTACCGTGAACACGGTGAAGGGCAGCCGGAATTCCCTGAGGCAGTTCTCGATGCACTTCAGGAACCGGTCTCCCGTGAGGCCCGGGAGGAGCGGCGGCTCGAAGACCGCCTCCGGCACCGGTCCGGCCTCGGTGAGGAGCACGCGCTGGTGCACGGTGCCCCCGGCTGCGAAGCGGAAGGTCTCGGTCCCGGTCAGCTGCCCCGTCGGCTCGATCTCCGGCGCGCCCGGCGCCGGCGCGGCACGCCGGTACTCGACGTCGCTCTCGAGCATCGAGACGGACCCCGCGATGAGCGGCGCCAGGGCCAGGAAGTCGGAGAAGACGATCCGGCTCCGCGCGCGCGCGCGGAAGGGCGCCGGCCCCGCCGCCTCCACCTCGCAGGTGCCGATCTCGGCCAGGAGGACGGTGGGACGCCCGGCCGGGAGCATCACGGGCTCGGGGAGCGGCTTCGGGAAATCGACCGTCACGAGCCAGCAGTCGGTCACGCGCTCGCTCGAAGGCGCGCCCGGGGCCTGGAGCACGTCCCAGCGCAGCAGTCTGAGGCGCGGCGCGGCCCCCTCGATGCCGAAGCGGAGCCGCAGCTCCTCCGTGAGATCGACGCCGGACTGGAGGAAGGCGTCGCGGAGCGGCAGCTCCCCGGGAGGCGCGCCGACCGCCTCCGGCGGGATCTCCCATCCGAGGTCCGCGAGCGTGGCTCCCAGCGCGCGCAGCTCGGTCTCGACCGGCTCCCAACCGTGAAGCGCGCTCCGCGGCACCGGAGCCGTTCCCGGCCCCACGACCGGCCCGCCCACCTGCGCCGCCTCCGCGCGCTCCAGGCCCGCGACCCGCCGGGTCCAGGCGCCCGCGGGATCGTAGTAGAGGACCGCCGCCAGCAGAGTGGCGACCCAGCGTCTCCGGTCCGCTCGCCGTGTGATCATCTCCTCCTCCTGGCCTCCCCGGCGGGGCATTGCGGCCGGCGGGCCGCGGGCCTCCGGGACCCCGAGTCCCGGCGGCGCGTCCGCGAGGTGGAACGGGAGACCGGGATGAAGAGACGGAGCGCGCGCGGAAAGTTACACGGCGGGGCGGCCGATCACTCGGTGCGCTGGATCACGTGGAAGCCGAACTCCGTCTCGACGACGGGGCCGATCTCGTTCACCTTGAGGGCGAACGCGGCTTCCTCGAAGGGCCGGGTCATCACGCCGCGGCCGAAGCGACCCAGGTCTCCGCCTTTCTCGGCGGTCGGGCAGGAGGACCAGCGCCGGGCGAGGTCGAAGAAGTCGCTCCCCTGGAGCGCCATCGTGCGCACCTCCGCGGCCTCGGCCTGGGCCTGCTCCTTGGTGCGCGTCACGTCCTCGCTCGCGCCGCTGGCTCCCTCGTAGGGGATGAACACGTGCCGGACGCGGATCTCCGGAGGGGCGGGTTCGTCGCGGGGCGCATCGGCGGCCGGGGGAATCGTGGTCGCGGCCGGAGCCGGAGCCGGCGGCTCCTTCCGCGGTGTCGCGCACCCGAGCGTCAGGAGCGTCAGGAGCGTCAGGAGTGCCGCGAGACCGGAAGCGCACCCGTCGGTCATGGAAACCCTCGTGCTCTCACGCTCCCCGGGCCCGCGCCAGCTCCAGCTCGCGCGGGCGGTGCCCGTGGTTCTCGGGCGGCGGGCCGCGCCCGGCCGTCCGGAACCAGTCCACCGTGGCCTGCACCCAGGCGCGCCAGCCGGTGGAGCGGAAACCCAGCTCGCGACGCGCCTCGCCCGGGTCCAGGAACGACGCCCAGCGCGTCGTGAGCGGCGAGATCATGAGCGGCAGCCCCGCGGCGGTCAAGGCGTGCGCGGGGACGTCGAGCACGCGCGGCTTCCGGCCCGCCGCGCGGAACACCTCCTCCACGAGGTCGCGGAGCCGGAGGTGGTCCTCCTCCATCGCGAGGTTGAACGCGCGCCCGAGGCCGCGCCCGCCCTCGATCAGGCGCGCGAGCGTCTCCACGGCGTCGCCCACGTAGAGGTGGCGCACCGGCTCCGTCCCGCCGTCGGGTAGGAGGACCGGCCCGCCGTCCAGCGCCCGCCATAGATATGAATGAAGGCGGAGCGTGTGGTCCCGCGGCCCGTGCACGATCGGGAGCCGGAGGGTCGTGAACGGGAAGCCCGCGAGGCCGGCCGCGGCGAGCGCGTCCTCGCACCCGCGCTTGAGCATGCCGTACTCCCACTCGCCCGGGTCGCCCTCGGGCCGGGGGATCGTGGGGCCGTCGTAGTCGGATTCGCGGGCGGGGCGCGGGGCGCCGGCGCGCACGAGGTAGACGGCGCCGGTCGAGATGTGGATGAAGCGGCCGGTGCGCCCGGAGAAGGCCTCGATGGCCGCCCGCGTCTCCTCCGGGCGGTAGGCGCAGAAGTCCACCACCGCGTCGAACCGCTCGGACGCGCCGAGCCGCGCGAGCGCGCCCGGCGCGCTCCGGTCGCCGAGGACCTCGCGCGCGGCGCCGCCGTGGTCGGAGGGCGTGCGGCCGCGGTGGAAGAGCGTGACCTCGTGTCCGCGCGCAAGCAGCGCCTCGGCGAGGTGGTGGCCGATGAACCGGGTGCCGCCGAGGAGGAGGGTCTTCACGCGCCGCGCTTCATCAGCACGACCCATTCGCCGCCGATGACCCGCTCGTCGCGCTGGTTGAAGGTGTTGGTGCCGAAGGTGACGAACCCGCGGTCCGGTTCGCTTGTCTCCCGCTTGTGGAGGACGGTCATCTCGAGCCGGATGGTGTCGCCGGGGCGGATCACGCCGCGGTACTTCACGGTCATGCTGACGAGCGCCATCGTGGTGCCCTCGAAGGCGCCGGAGGCGTGGGCGAGCCCGGTGGTGATGGCGAGCCCGAGGGCGCCGTGAGCGATGCGCCCGCCATGGAGCGAGGCGCGGGCGAACTCCTCGTCGGTGTGGAGCGGGTTGTAGTCGCCGGAGAGTCCGGCGAAGGCGACCAGGTCGGCCTCGGTCACGGTGCGCGAGGGCGTGGTCAGGACCTCGCCGGGCTCGAGCTGGTCGAAAGTCCGGCCGCGGAAGCGGTGCGCCATGGGCGCGGGAGTATAGAGGGGGCGGGTGCGGGGCTGGTAGCCGCCCCTTGTCCCGCTGGAGCCGCGCCCCGACAATGCGCGCGACCCGGGAGGATGCGGCGATGTCCGATCGATCCGACTTCGAGGCGATTGCGTCGGAGCTCGGGCGGCGGATCGATCGGGGGGATCCGATCGATCGTGAGGCTCTGCTGAGGCAGCATGTCGAGTTCCGCGACGAGCTGGAGCGGCTCTTCGGTTTCATCGCGCTCTTCCGCCCGGGTTTCGTGGAGGCGGGCGGGTTCGGCGCGATCGGCGGGGACATCGTTCCCCTTCGCGAGATCGGCCACGGGGCGATGGGGCGCGTGCTCGAGGCCGAGCAGCGCTCGTTGGGACGTCGAGTCGCGGTCAAGCTGCTCGAAGGCGAGCGCTTCCTCTCGGAGAGGGCGCTCGAGCGATTCCGCCGCGAAGCCCGGGCTGCGGCCAGCCTCCATCATCCGAACATCGTCCCGGTGCACACGTTCGGCGCAGACGAGGCAGCACGGACCGCCTGGCTGACCATGGACCTGATCGAGGGGCCCTCTCTCGCACTATGGCTGGCGGAGTTCCGGGCCGGCGGACCGAAGGCGGCCACGCGGGAGCATTGCCGGCGCGCGGCGCGCTGGGCCGCGGCGCTCGCCGACGCGCTCCAGTACGCGCACGAGACCGGGGTCGTCCACCGCGACGTCAAGCCGGGGAACATCCTGATCAGCCGCAGGGACACCCCACTCCTCGCGGACTTCGGCCTGGCGCGCATCGAGGGGGAGCACGATCTGACACTCTCGACCGAGCTGCCGGGGACGCCGGCGTACATGAGTCCCGAGCAGCTCCGCGCGGGCGCGGTGGGTCCCCCGACCGACGTCTTCTCGCTGGGTGTCGTGCTCTACGAGATGGTCACGCTCCAACGGCCATTCGACGCCGACTCGCACGAGGCGCTCTGCCTCAAGGTGCTCCGGGAGGAGCCGCAGTCGCCGCGGCGGCTGAACCAGGAGGTCCCGAAGGACTTGGAGGCGATCGCCTTGAAGGCGCTGGAGAAGCAGCCGTCCCGGCGCTACGCCACCGCCGCGCAGTTCGCCGACGACCTCCGGCGCTTCCTCGCGGACCTGCCCGTGCGCGCCCGCCCGGCGGGCCCGGTCCGGCGGCTCTGGAAGCTCCTGCGCCGCCATCCGGTGCCGTGCGTGGTGGCGCTCTGGGCGATGCTGGCGATCCTGGCGGTGACGGGGAAGGTCCTTCTCGACTGGAAGGGCCGGAGGGAGATTTCGGAGGCCCGATTGCGCGACACGCTCGCCGCCATGGCCGGGCACGCAAGGACGGTGCACGAGATCCGCGGGCTCGCCCCCCTGGTGGACGACCAGACGATCAGCTTCTGCGGGGGCAAGCTTGACCCACGTGGAATCGCTGCGTACCTGGAACGGGTATCTCGACTCGAGTCGCTTCGCCGCGAGGCGGAGCAGATTTTCTGGAAGGCTCGGGCGCACCTCGACGAGGTCCAGGCCATGCTGCCCGGGGACCTGCGCGCCCGGGAGGCGTTCATTGGCCTCTACCGCGAGGCTCTGGATCACGCCCGGGCTGAGGGAGACCGGGTTCGCGAGGGGGTGCTCCTGGAGGCGCTCCAGGCGGCGGGATGGCGCCCCCCCCAGCCAGAGGTCCTGTGTATCGTCCCGACGCCCGCCGACGCACGACTTCACGTGTTCCACTATCAGGAGCGCGAGCGGAGGCTCGTTCCTGTCCCGTGCGATCCCCGGGCTGGTTTCGCGTGTGTCCCGGACGAGCGGCTCCTCGTGCGCCCCGGATCGTTGGCTCTGGTCGTTGAGCGGGTCCAGCCAGGTTCGCCTGCGGCCTCGGCCGGGCTCCAGGTCGGCGATCTCATCACTGGGATGGATGGCGTCGCAATGGAGGAGACTGTGCTGGTCACGACGGTGGAAGTGGGTGGACCGGCGGAAGCGGCTGGGGTCCAGCCCTCCGATCGAGTCGTGGCCTTCGCCGAGAAGCCGGTTCGATGCATCGGCGACTGGTGGTCCGCCCGGTTCAGCAAGTGGGAGGTCGGCAGTCTGTTGATTCTGGGATCCGGTGTCCGGTTTGCCATGCCCCCTGGTCTCACGTTCGAAGCAGGACTCCCCGAGCAGGCCATGAACGAAGCCGAGCGAATCCCACGACCGGTGGTGTTGGAAGTGGTGCGCGAAGGCGAGTGTGTCACGATCCCCATCGCCGCGGGACCCTGGAGTGGGCTTCACACGTGGACCACGAAGTGCCCTCTGGAGATGAATCCACGGCTCTCCGCGGGAGGCCAGCCGATCGCGCTTCTAAGGGGGTCATACCTCATGGTCCTGCGCCGGCAAGGCTATGAGGATTTGCGCTATCCCATTTCCGTTGGGGACGACGAAGCTCAGGAACCGATCAAGCTCACGCTTCTTACAGCCGGAACCACGCCGCCAGGGTTCGTGCATGTGCCCACGTTCCGAGCCGTGCTCGGGGGCGATCTCGAGGCACCGAGGAGTCAGGAGCGCCGCGAAGTGCTGGTTGGGCCTTTCTTCATCTCTCGCGACGAGGTGGGCCTGGCGGACTACTGGGAGTACCTCACCATCACCGGAAGGGACCACCCCGCGATGTGGAGGAACAACCCGCCGTATCCTCGGACCTCGGAGCATGGAGGCCCGATCTCAGGAAACGTTGTAGGCGAGGGAGGTGGCGAACGGTTCGTCATGGCCACCTTGAGTTATGGGTCCGCACTTGGCATTCGCGGCATTTCCTGGCACGACGCCAAGGCCTACATCGAATGGCGCAACGGCCAAGCCGGGATTGGAGGCCCGCGTTTCCGACTTCCCACCGAGGAGGAGTGGGAGACCACGGCCCGAGGGGCTGATGGCCGTCCCCTGCCATGGGGGAGTGACTTCGATTGGACCTTCGCTCAGACATTCCGGTCGGCGAACACGGACCTCCCGAGAGGGACCTTCCCGATCGACGAGTCTCCTTTCGGTGTCCGGGACCTGGCCGGTGGGAATGCCGTCGAGTGGTGCGAGCGGCTGAAGAACGAGCGGATCTTCGTCCTCCGGGGAGGCTCGCAGAGCCAGGACGATCCCCGGCATTTCCGGCTGGCCGGCCGCGTCTACAAGGGGCCGGATGAGGTGTATGGCGGCACCGCGGGTTTCCGCCTCTGTCTGGAGAAGCCGTGATGGACACCCGGGAACTGTTCGATTGCTATGCCCGCGCGCGGAGCGGAGACGCCGAAGCCCGGAACCGCCTCTTCGCCGAGCTGCTGAGAAGCCTGACCGCGCGCCTCCATGCCCGCCTGCCCGGCCATCTCCGCTCGAAGGTCGAAACCCAGGACCTCGTGCAATCCGGCCTGCTGGAACTGATGAAGAACCTCCACCGCTACGAGGACCGCGGTCCCGCCGCCTTCGTCGGCTTGGCGCATACGTTCGCCGAGCGGAAGTTCTGCGAGGTCCTCGATCGCTACCGAGCGCAGAAGCGCGCCCCGGGACGCGAGGTTGCGATTGGCGAGGGCTCCGACGCCTCGGGGCCGCACGTCCTCGCGCCAGATCCGGGTCCCGCAAGCGCCGCGGAGAGCCACGAGATGGCCGAGGGTGTTCGAGCCTCCCTGGAAGAACTGCCTGACTATCTCCACGCCATCGTGCTTTCCGAGATAGAGGGCGCGACACTAGCCGAGATCGCGCGGAAGCAAGGTAGGGCCGAGGCGACAATCCGTGGTCTCAAAGCAAAAGCGATTCACCTTCTTCGCGCGCTCCTCCACCGTAAGGCGAGCCGACATTCATCCGTCATCTCGCGGCCGGAAACCCCTGGCACCAAAAGCTTCCGCGCTCGCGACGTCTGACTCAATCAACCGGAGGTGTCAAGCTACCTAAGCTGGCGAGATGCCGCCTTTCTAGGAGCGAATCTTGCGACTTTGCGCCTCCACGCTTACGTTGATTGAGTCATCGTCTGACCACCTCTATGGCTGGATCGTGACGCTCAGACCCTCCGTCGCGTAGTAACACAGCCCAGACACCTCAAAGGCGGCCCCTTGGATACAGAACACCTGGCCAATCAGGATAGGTTCAGGTGGCACGGGAATGAAATACGTCGCAGGGCCTGGTCCTTGTCCGTAGACAACAAGGGGGATCGGATACACGAGCGCTGTGGCGCACACCCCCGGCAGGCCATTCAGAAGTACGGGGGGACTCAGACACGGCCCCGCTCCCAAGAGCAGGACGTTGAAAGCCGTAGCTTGGCTGTGGGCGAAGTAGACAATGAGGGGGGGACCCATTACCCGCGCAGGTGCCAAACAGGACACGCTCAGGCCAATAATGGGGTGGCCTGGTCCGGCAGACGCGACTCCCGTGCACAATCGAGAGCAGTTTTCCGCGTACTCCCACGTATCTGAAAAGTACTTGCCGTTATTCTGCCCCCCAAACAGGAACGTCGCTCGTCGCCGGGGGTCGTAGACCATTTCGTGTGCATCGCGCGCGGGCGGAGAGCTGCTCTGACTCTGGATCCAATTCGACGCATTGTATTCCCATGTGTCACCGAAGTACCCAGAGACGCCATCAGTACCGCCGAACAGCACCGCGACCCTTCTGCACGAGTCGTACACGAGTGCGTGATCGCTCCGTGCGGGCGGGCGGGTCGAAGGGGAATGGTCCCTCCAGGCTGACCCGTTCCAAGACGACATAGTGTTCGTAACCGGCCCCACTAACCCACCGAAAAGCAACGTCTCCCCAAGATTCCCGTCGTACGTCAATCCATAACTGCAACACACCGGAGGCCCCGCTCCGATCTGCTTCCAGCGTGCGCCATCCCACTCCCACGTGTCAAGGAGTGGCTCACCACGCGAGTCCGTTCCCCCGCCGAGCACGAGCTTCCCACGAACGGGATCGTATGCCAGTGCATGCGCTCTCCGAGGGGCGGGCAGAGGACCCGGGGGATAGAGCTGCCGCCACGACGTGGCGTCCCAGACATACGTTTCGTTTCCGTGCCTCGTGGCTGACCGGCCACCGAACCTGACGATTCCCCCTGATGGCGCGTAGTACGCCATCGCGGAGAGCGCAACGCCGGTGTCCAGGGCGATTACCTGCCTCCACGCTGTTCCGTTCCACTCCCAGGTATCACCTAGGTGGTTTCCTCCCATTCCGATGCCGCCGAACAGGACCGTCACCCCTCGTGCGTGGTCGTACGCCATGGAATGCCAGCCCCGCGAGGGAGGAGATGGACTGACGTGACGTTGCTCCCACACCTGTGCGTAGACAGGCAGACTGATGCCGAGCAGCAGACTCCATAGCGAGTTGGAAGGCTTCATCGCATGTCCTCCATGTCCACGGATCGAGGTCAAGGATGCGGCGCAGGCGAGACGGAAGGCCGCGTTCGCTCCCAGGGCGGGCCCACACACTCCCCTTCTGCCAACCAAGCGCCGATCGACGAGCTCACGCTCTATCTCACTATCTCAAAGGAACGTAGAGAGTGTCCGTGTCCTCGGAGGCTGGCTGGACCACGAAGGACTGTTGCCCCCAGGCGCCTCCAGCGAGACGATGAGGATGGCCGCCAAGCTTGCATCCAGCATGTCCTTCATGGTCGCACGACCTCCTCCAGTGTTCCCATGCTCGATCATCCCCTGACACTCACGCCTGCCAGGAAGAAGGGCCTTTCCACTCCAATCCAGTCCAATCAAGGGAATCCGGTGTCCTTGCGTTGGTTCGTCGTGAGCTGGATCCAGACTGTGCCGATTCAGCTCGGCGGAAGGGTGCCGTAGACGGCATCCGGAGTATCGTCAGCAGGGGTGACTGAGGGGCTCGGATGAGCGCTACGCGTCTCCCCGCTCCACGTGCAAGGAGGCCGGAACCTGATTCAAGATTCCCCAACCGCGACGGGGGTAGCTGGATTGGCCCATCACGGGGGAGTGGCGCAGTCCTCCACGACGGGTAAGCGTTTTTCTGCGTGGAGCCTACTGCGTTACAGTTCTCCGCAGCCGCCCCAGCATCGCGACCAGGAGCCCCCCCCCAAGCGCGATCAGCCCCCACTCACCCAGCGTCGGCACCGCGGGCGTCGGTGGCGGAGAGCCCGGCCCGAGGAGCGGCGAGAGCGCGTCGGGGAACGGCAGCGCTACCGAGAACGGCTGCGCCGGCCCGCCCACGGCGGGGATCTCCCAGACGCGGCCGCCCGGGAACACCTCGGCCACGAAGATGTCCCCGTCCGCCTCCACCGCCACGCCATCCGGGACGTGGAGCCCGGTGGCGAAGAGCGAGACCGTCCCGGACAAGGGGATGCGCCAGAGCTGGCCCAGCGGGAAGGAAGCCACGTAGAGGTTCCCGTTCGTGTCCCCCGCCATCCCCGTGCACCCGGGAACGGTGGCGATCAGCGTCTTCGGGAGGCCGGTCCCGGTGTAGCGGAACACCTCGCCCGTATTGAAAACCGTGACGTTCAGGTTCCCGTTCAGGTCGAAGCGCGCCCCGAAGGGGATGTCCCCGGGATAGGTGTCGATGGTCTGCTTGGTGCCGTCAGCAAGCACGCGCGTGACCCGCCCGACGCTGCTCTGGATCCCGCCCTCGGCGACGTAGATGCGGTTGCTCGAATCGAGCGTCATCAGCTTAGGAGTGTCGAGCCCCGACGTGAGCCGCACCGGCGGGCCGCTGCCCCCCGGGAACTTCCAGATCTCGCCGGCATGCTCCTCGACCACGTAGAGGTTGCCGAGCGTGTCGAAGCCGATCCCGTCGAGCTCCTCGAAGCCGGAGATCACCGTCGTGGCGGTCCCGTTCGGCTCGACCCGGGAGACCGTCCCGTTCCGGTTGGTCACGAAGAGCGGCTGATCCAGGTCGGCTTGAAGCGCGGAGGCGAAGAGGAGGGTGGGCAGGAAGGAGGAACGCATGACGGACACTCCTCGAGGCCGGCCCCTCCCTGACCGGCGGAGATCTCCAATTCCGGACGTTCTGCGGCCGGGTATATTCAAGGCCCGACCGGCGGAGGTGTCAAGAGGCCAGTGGCGACTAACGTCAAGGCGTCCATCGATTTGGGATCGAAGGCCCGGACCCCGCCCCGACGGGTCGCCCGGAGGCTCCTCTTCCTGGCCTTCGCCGCGGCGGCGGGCTCGGCCCTGATCCTCGATCGCCGCCCCATCCACCTCGGGTTCCTCGATGCCCGCGACCGCGAGGTCCAGGGCGGCACGCTCCCATCGGGCCCGCGCGGATCGCCGCTCCTCATCGTCGACCGCGGCCGCGTCGCCGCGTCGGCGCGGGCCGGGCGCTTCTCGAAGATGGACTGGTCCTTCGCCTGGGCGGGCTTCCTGGAACAGGAGTACGGCGCCGCGCAGGCGATCGAGCCCGCTGCGTTCCGGCCCGCGGACCGGACCAAGGACACCTCGCTCGCGGTGGTCTCGCGGAGCGTCGCGGCCGCGCCCCCCAGCCCCGAGCTCCTGGAAGCGCTCCAGCGGTTCGCCGCCGGCGGGGGCGCGATCGTGCTGGAAGAGCCTCACGCCGGGTTCCGCCCGATCTCGGGCGTGATCCTCGCCGACGCTGGGACCGAGGCGCCCGGCCACAACGCCCCGATCGCGCCGTTCCTCGACGAGCGCCATCACGAGGAGCTCTCGCGGCTCGAGCTCCCCCTGGGAGTGCGCGGCGTCCGCGAGGCCGCTCGCGACGTCCAGGCGGCGCTGCTCTCGGCGGGTCTCCCGGCGCTCTGGCAGCGCCCGTACGGCAAGGGCGCCGTCCTCACGCTGGCCTTCCCGCTCTCCACGGTGCTCGTCTCCCTCCAGCAGGGAGTCCCGACCGGCGACGACTTCACGGTCGGGAAGCGCCACGGCCGCTACGCCTTCGTGCGCGAGCCGCAGGACCTCCTGGCCCATCCGTCGCTCCAGACCGCGACGCTCCCCTTCGCCGACCTGCTCGAGCGCGCGGTCAGCCTCACCGCCGACCTCTCGACGCCGCGCGCGCGGTGGTGGCACCTCCCGCACGGCGCGCCGGGCGCCTTCCTGATGACGCACGACGGGGACTTCTCCAAGGCCTCCGAAGCCGAGGACCTGCTCCGCGTGGAGTCGCGCGCCGGGGTCGCCTCGACGCACTTCCTGATCGCGGACCCCCGCATGCGCGAGCGCTGGCCCCGCCAGTCGGTCCAGCGCTTCCGCCGCGCCGGCGTGGACCTCCAGTTCCACTGGAACCGCTTCCCGATGGCCTTCGGCGTCGGGCCCGTCGAGCCGTTCCTCCGGGTCTTCTCGGCGGCGTCCCAGGTCTCGATCCTGAGGCGGGTCGTCGGCGAGACCGCGCGGGCGTCGCGCATCCACTACCTCGACCTCGGGCCGACCTGGACCGGGGCCTTCCGCGCGCTCGCGGCGGCCGGCATGCGTCTCGACTCCACCTATGGACCGAACCGCGGCGGGCGCGGCTACCTGATGGGCACCGGGCTCCCGTTCCCGATCCTGGACACGGACGGGACGCTGCTCCCGATCCGGGAGCTGCCGTTCGTGCACCAGGAGAACTGGGGCGGGGAGGACGCGGCGTTCTTCGAGACGCTCTTCCGCGCGAGCCGCGAGCGCCATCATGAGGCGATCGTCTCGCTGCTCCACCCCCACCTCGTCGTCCGCGAGCCCGCCGGGCGCGAGCTGTGGCAGGCCGTGCTGGCCCAGGCGCGCGCCCACGACCACGTCCCGATCACGATGAGCGGAATGCTCCAGTTCCTCGAGGCCCGCGCGGGCGCGTCCCTGACCTCCCGGCTCCAGGGACGCTCGCTGCACGTGGAGGCCATGGCGCCGGCCACCGGTCTGGCGGTGGCGGCGCCCGCCGCGCCCATCGGCCTCCGGTTCCGCTCAGCCGAGATCGACGGCCGTCCCGCCGTGCCCATCGAGCTCTCGCTCGAGGGCCGGCCCTGGCTCGTGCTCCCCCTCCGCGCGGGGAAGCACGTCGTCGTCATCCACTATTGAGGAGGCACCCATGCTCCGCTCCTCGCTGGTCCTCGCGCTCTCCCTGACCTCGCTCGCGTGGGCCCAGGGCGGGTCGGGCGCCGTCGGGCGCCGCATCGTGCTCGGGCCCGCGGAGCAGCATCCCACGCCGCCGGACCGCCTCGACCTCCGGACCGCGCCCGGGCTCCAAGGCCCCCCGGGGATCTCGTCGCAGCCGTCGGATCCGCTGCCGGTCGGAGTGAGCCAGCGACCCCAGCCGTCGAGCCCGCCCACGGCGCTCGTCGTGAGCGGCGGGACCGACCTCCCGTGCGATCCGCTCAGCCACCTGAACACGATCGTCCGGCCCACGGGCGCGTCGATCCACACGGTCGCCGAGTCGTCGCTCGCGCTCGCGGGAGCCACACTGGCCGACTCGGACACCGCCTTCTACACGGGCAACCAGTTCGCCGGCCTGTCGCTCGACGGCGGCCGGACCTGGACGCACGTCGATCCCTACACGCGGTTCCCGCAGCTCGACGGCGGCTTCTGCTGCGATCAACGCACGCTCTACGTCCCCTCACGCGACATCACGCTGTGGTCGCTCCAGTACTGGCCGAGCGCGGCCCGGGGCTCGACGCGCCTGGCGGTCGCGGTGGGTCGCGCCGGGCTCCGCGCCAACGCCTGGCACTCCTACGTGATCACCCCGCAGCCGTTCGGTTTCCCGACGGGCTGGTGGTTCGACTTCCCCGACCTCGCCAGCAGCGACCATCACCTCTACGTGTCGCTCAACGTCATCACCCCGACGCCCTGGCAGAACGTGGACTCGCTGGTGCTCAAGCTGCCCCTGGACGAGCTCCGCGCCGGCGCCAACCTGAACGCGACCTTCTGGACGCGGAGCGCCACGCTGGGCCCGGGCCGCAACTACCGCTTCGCCCAGGGCTCGACCGGGACGATGTACTTCGCCTCCCACCTCGACACGGCGACGATGCGTCTCTTCCGCAATCCGGACGCGAGCGGCGCGCTCACGTTCACGGACCGGGCCGTGGCCGGGTGGAGCGCCGCGGACAACACCTACGTCTCGTTCCTGTCGAACGGCGTCAACTGGGCGGACCGGGCGCTCCCCTTCATCAAGGGCGGCTACGCGAACGACCGGGAGTACGGCTTCCTCTGGCACGCCGGGACGCAGCCCGGCCGGCCGCAGCCGTACGTGCGGGTCGCCCGGTTCTCGACGGCGGACCACGCGCTGATCGGCGAGGAGGACATCTGGAGTCCGGGGGTGGCCTGGCTGTACCCCGCCGCCACGAGCAACGCGGTCGGGCACGTCGGGGCCGTGCTCGCGGCCGGCGGACCCGCGCAGCATCCGCTGACGGCGGTCCTGATCGTCGATGACTGCCAGCCGACCTTCGCCGGCGGCCCGGCCTGGACCTTCGCGGCCTCGACCCAGCCCCCCTCGTATGCCGGCTGGGGCGACTACTTCTCGATGCAGCCGCATCCCGCGCGCACGCTGACGTTCCTGACGTCGGGGCTGGCGATGGTCGGCGTCGACCAGGCGCCGCGCTTCCTCCACTACGGCCGCGCCCGCGACCAGCTCGGCTGGACCAGCGTGATCGTCCGGTCCGCCGGAGTCTCGGGGGTCCCGGTCGGGGTCTCGCCCATCGACCAGCTCGGGCGCGGCGCGGTCACGACGCCGTCCTACGCCAGCTACGCGGCGGCGGCGGGAGCCACGTTGACGGCGCCGGCGACCCACGCGGCGGGCGGCCGCGTCTTCGAGTTCCGCCAGTGGCGGCACCGATCGAGTCCGACCGGCGCCTGGGTCTCGCTGCCCCCGGGCCAGCGCGCCTGCGTGATCGCGGCGCTGGGCGACGACGACGACACGGCGGAGGCCCTCTATGCCGAGCGCGTGCCGGGCGCGGCGGCGCGCTTCGGCGCCGGCTGCACCGGCAGCAACGGCCGCGTCCCGGACCACTTCACGCGGAGCGTCCCGGAGACCGGGAGGCCGTTCACCTGGGAGGTGACCGCGGTGTTCGGCGCGACGCCGGCGTATCTCCTCCTCGGCTGGTCCAACACGACGTGGAACGGGCAGCCGCTGCCCCGGTCGCTGGGCCCGTTCGGCGCCGATCCGGGATGCGTTCTCCTCGTGTCGGCCGACGTCCTGCTCCCGGTGGCCATCGACCCGTCGGGGTCCGGCGCGCTCACGCTGGGCATCCCGGACGAGCCGGTCCTGATCGGCTTCCACGTGTTCACGCAGGTCCTCGTGATCGATCCGGCGGTGCCGTCGCCCACGAAGATCATCGTCACCAACGGCCTCGACGCGACCGTCGGCGGCCTCCGTCCGGGGTAGTTCCTCCTTCAGCCGCCTCCCGCCCGCATCCGATAGGGCCGACGGCGGTTGCTTTGCGCGAGCGGTCCGGCCCGGGTCGGCCGCCCGCGGGAGGGTGTCCCTTGGATGTCTCGCAACGTCGTGAGGCCGGCGGCGAGGATCGATCCCAACGATCGGTGACGTTCCTCACGAGCTTCCTGAAGGCGGTGCGGATGCTCCGCCTCTACCCTCAGCACCACCCCTTCGTGGACAAGTCCTTCGCGGAGGTCCGCGAGAC